>Ga0228710_1009059_pt1 | contig 13999 bp, 5 predicted proteins | sample MedpolnodulmetaG_FD_177995 | JGI IMG/M metagenome (GOLD analysis project Ga0228710, IMG submission 177995) | Root nodule microbial communities from Medicago polymorpha collected in Santa Monica, California, United States - pink nodules | ecosystem: Host-associated > Plants > Roots > Nodule...
TCTTTCATCAAATTTTTGTTTGCTTAAAATTTTTTATATAGATCTGATTTTTCCAACTATACATAATTCACAAAACTCGTGTGTAGAAATTATAGCAAGATATTTTGGCAAGTGGGGTATTTAATTATTCCTTTTCCTGTTTACACATGCAAGATGGTCAGGGATCAATGAAGTGGGATACATGCAACCCAACGTGAGTTAAGTTGGTTATACCCCATCGTAAGTTAAAGCACGCCGAACCCCAACGTGAGTTAACTCACGTTGGTTGCATGTCTCCCAAGAAAACCAAGTGCAAAGCTGTTTAGGTTGAGAATGTGTAACTAAAGTTGTTTAGGTTTATTTGTGGTATTGCTTTATATGAGTTAAAGTATCACCTCATGTATTCTTTCATCAAATTTTTGTTTGCTTAAAATTTTTTATATAGATCTGATTTTTCCAACTATACATAATTCACAAAACTCGTGTGTAGAAATTATAGCAAGATATTTTGGCAAGTGGGGTATTTAATTAATCCTTTTCTTGTTTACACATGCAAGATGGTCAGGGATCAATGAAGTGGGAGACATGCAACCCAACGTGAGTTAAGTTGGTTATACCCCAACGTAAGTTAAAGCACGCGGAACCCCAATGTGAGTTAACTCACGTTGGTTGCATGTCTCCCAAGAAAACCAAGTGTAAAGCTGTTTAGGTTGAGAATGTGTAACTAAAGTTGTTTAGGTTTATTTGTAGTATTGCTTTATATGAGTTAAAGGATCACCTCATGTACTCTTTCATCAAATTTTTGTTTGCTTAAAATTTTTTATATAGATCTGATTTTTCCAACTATACATAATTCACAAAACTCGTGTGTAGAAATTATAGCAAGATATTTTGGCAAGTTGGGTATTTAATTATTCCTTTTCCTGTTTACACATGCAAGATGGTCAGAGATCAATGAAGTGGGAGACATGCAACCCAACGTGAGTTAAGTTGGTTATCCCAACGTGAGTTAAGTTGGTTATACCGAACGTGACGTTGGGGGTATTTTGGTCAGTTGGGAGTGAGCAATTTTGTATGGGAGAAGAGCAATTTTGTATGGGAGAAGAGCAATTAATTTTTTATTATGTGCAATATAGGACACTAATGAGGGAGATAAAAGGGGAGGGGATTGCGTTTGAGAATCTAAAGATGTTGTCGTTTTTGTTTCTAACAAACCTGGACTTCTCATTAAACCTGAGGTGTTTTTATCCTCCCTCAAACCTCAGCTCTGTCCTATGGTAGTTCTTGCCATTCATAACCTGGTTAACATTATATAGTTGTACTTTAACATAAAAGTTTGCTTGCCAGCTTAAATTTCAGTCAGGCTCACTTAAACAATCAAATGGTTCAAAATCACGTGAATTTAAAATATGACCACGACACATATCTGTTCTATTGTGAAAAGGTCATTGTAATTTTGTACTATGTCTAAGCCAACATTATAGCTGCATCTAATATGAAAAGATACACAAATGCATAGAATTTATATTCGCAACTAAATCATTACACGCACTAGTTTCAGCAGCAGCAAAAACAAAGTAGGCTCAAATAATATGGCATGACACGATTCATAAGGAAAAAGGGACGAAGCTTAAAAAGCTTTATTAATCAAAGATAAACTACTTATACAAACACCATCAAATGACAGGTGGAGCTATTACTTTCAAAGTATTTGTTAAAAATACTGCAACTGGGTCCAAACATCACTAACCGCACAACTAAAATTCACCCCCTCACCTTCTTAATAAGAAGATTGGTGGTTAAAGAATATTTTGCAACACAGCTCCTTACTTACTCGGCTCTAGACTGGCCAGCACGTGAAGACAAGATAATACCAACAATAAGACCGTAAAGGGCAAGAGCTTCAGCAAAGATGAGGATAAGGATCATTCCAACGAAAAGTTTTGGCTGCTGTGCATTGGCTCTGCAGGAGAATAATTGGACAAAGGAAGAAATTTATTACGAATGGTTCTAAACAGTGCATATCCCAGTATCCTATTGATAACAATTGCAGGCTAGTAAAAGCAAAATACATGTTCCATCATAAATGCTACCGGACTACTATATTTTTTTAGGGTTAAATATGTTTTTAGTCCTTATATTTTGCGCCGCTATGAAGAATAGTCCCTACATTTCATTAAATGTTTTTAAAATCCTCACATTTTATCTCCACTATCAAAATTATTCTCTACTGTTAATTCTCTAACAGAATATTGATGTGGCAGTTAGTGGGTCCCAATTATTTTAAGGCTACATATGTTTTTGATCCCTACATTTTACGTGACTTTAAAAAATAGTCCTTGCATTTCAATAAATGTTTTTAAAATCCCTAAAATACTAAGGACGCAAAATGTACGACCAAAAACATATTTAGGCCCCGTTTGGATAAACAGCTTATATAGATGCTTATAGCATTAGGGCTTATAACATTAGAGCTTACATCATAAGCTCTTATACTTGATAAGCTATTTATGTTTGGATATGTACACTAAAAAGTACTTACATAAATTGAAGTGTTTGGATGTGACATTACATAAGCAATTATCGAAATTTTAAATATTTTTAGTTTAACAAAAAAATCAAAGAATCGAACCACAATTATCAAGATTTTTTTTGATAAAATTAATCAAGATGTAAAAAATAATATTATAATATATTAATTATAATTATATATATAGTATAATCAATATTCGTCCTTAAAAAAAATATCAATATTCATATCAGACAAAATTAACATTAGATAAGTAAATAGTTACGTAACAAAAAAATATTCATATAAGAAAAATATTATTATTCAATTTCATTTTGTTACGTAACAAAAAAACAATAAAAATCTTCCTTAAAAAAAAAACTTTGTTACGTGTGTTAATTTAGTAAGACAAGTATATAGCAATTTTGTTACTCATGTACCGCCAAAGATAACTAACATTATAATTAAAATATATGTTTTGAAAAAGTGGATCCAGAGAGAATCGAAGGAGGTTACATAAATTCATAAGCTCCTTGTTAAGCCAGAGGGTAAGCTGAAAATTTAGGCTTATTAAAATATGGCATAAGTAGCTTATGAAACTATGATAAGCTATTTTTATTTATTTATCCAAACACCTTTAAAAAAGCTTATGGGAGTAGATAAGTTCACATAAGCTCAAAATAAGCCAATCCAAACAGGGCCTATATACATTGTAATTTTTTCTCTCTTCATCATTCTCCCTCCCTAAAATCTAGTCAGGGTTTTTATTTTGATTTCCATAATGGGGGGCTTAGGAGTTAGACGATAGAGCTGCCACAATAAGTTTTCAAAATGGACAGTTCAAACAAAATATTAGGTTGTGGGTATAATTGTTGCGATACAATGTAAAATCTTCTGACATTTCTTTGAACAGGAAGAAGCCAAACAAATCTAAGCTACCTCCACTCATGAGTCATGGGTGTATGTGAGAGTATTTACGAAAATACTTCAAAAACGGAGGGGTGTGAAGAGAAAAATAGGGTAGCAAATCCTAAAAAAATAAATTAAGATCAATTCCCTATGTAAAACTCTTATGGGTTTTTTTGTCCAAAAAAAACATTAAATTTTTTTTCAACGAAAAAAACTTTTAAGGTTATTTGTCTTTATTTTCTAAAGTACGTAATTTTTAATGCACACAATTCCCTATAAGTTTTCAACGGAAAAAAACTTGAATTCTACTCTTTACCTAATAGAAATTGCTCGCTCCCAAATGAAAAGACAAAATTACCCATGCGTGAGTTAACTTAAGTTAGTTTTAAACCCATTTTTCATCTTCATCTGCTGCCATCAACGAAAACTGTTGTTGACACATCTTGTTTGGCTGAAAAACACATGTAAATTACTCAAATGCCCCCATCGGCAGTTAACTGTCGTAGAGTGTAACCGACGGTAATTAACTACCGAAGTGGTTATTTTCCATCGGCAGTTAAATGCCATAACAATTTCTTTTTTTTAAAAACTCCTTGGGCACTTTACTGCCGAGGAGTTGTTTCTTTCACCTTTTGTGGTGTTTCTTTCACCTCTTCAAAACACCATTTTTGTTTAACAAACACCATTTTCTTGTCAATAATTTATGGCACACCGAGGTAAAATATACGTACTCATTATTTATGCAGATTTCTTGTTCATTTTTTCTTGTCTTTGGATAGGTTATTCCTTTCTCAAGAGGGACTGCATGGGAGCAACCTCCAACCTCCACAAGACTTAGCTTCTTACCTGTGCAAAAATCGAATTGTTTACTTGGGCATGTCTCTTGTTCCATCTGTTACAGAGTTGATGGTTGCTGAATTTCTTTACCTTCAATATGACGATGAAAAAAAAACCATTTATCTTGTAGATGGAATAAAGACATGAAAAAAGAGGAGACAAGAAAATGGTGTTTGTTAAATAAAAATGGTGTTTTGAAGAGGTGAAAGAAACACTACCACAGAAGGTGAAGTGATATGCTTGTGGAAAGAGAAAAAGCATGAAACAACTTCTCGGCAGTAAAGTGCCGAAGGAGTTTTTATTTTATTTTAAAATTGCTAGGGCAGTTATGGAAAATAACCACTTCGGTAGTAAACTACTGTTGGTTACATTTTGCAGCAGTTAACTGCCGATGGGGGCATTTGAGTAATTTATATGTGTTTCTCAGTCAAAGAAAATGCTTCAACAACAGTTTTCGCCATCAACACATCATCTATTCATCTGTTTTCCCAAATTTTAATTTCCTCAAATTTAACTAACGTTTTTCTTATAATTATATCCATCCAAGAGAATGATGTTTCCCCAAATTGCACCCATGTATTTCACGTCTCTTGTAATTATACCCATCCAATTCGTCGTTTTTCTTATAATTATACCCATCCAAAAGAATGATGTTTCCCCAAATTTTAATTATCTCTGCCGCTGAACCGTAGAGAAAGAAGAAGAGAAAGAAAATGGTTTGGAAAATCAAGTGAGTTAAGTCATGCAAAATTTTACACTTAACTCACACAGGGGTAAAATGTCATTTCAGTTGGGAATGAACAAAAATCGTTGGGAAAAGAGCAGAATTCAAAAAACTTTTAAAGTACCTTCAGTTGGGCCTATAATGCAGCCCAAAAAATTTAGTAGAGGTTGTAGAGTTTATCAGTAGTAATGTGAAAGATTTAGTACCTTGAGTTGGTTTAAGTGGTGAAAATTCAAAAGAATAATAAATTTTAATAACCTAAATGTGAACCTAAAAACTGAATTCTGAGTTGATTTTTTATTTATATATTATATTTAATCTCATAAATATTTTTTATTATATTTTCTACACGGTAAAAAAAAGAAACAATAATTTTATTTGTCACCACTCCTAAAAAAAATTATTTCACATTTTGGTCAACAAAAAGTTTATGGCTGGGTCCTGCAGCTCATCAAGGTTAACATTATGTTTCAAAAAGCATTTATAAAAGTACTTACGGATCACTCATTAAAACCAAAGATATCATCACTGCAAGAGTTAATCTATATCTTTGCATGATATTGATTTAAATCCTTACCAACTTAATCAACTGTCTTTGACATTGTAATATTCATTATATCAAACAACTAGACAACCATTTTACGTTTTTCTTTTTCTTTTTCTTTTTTTACATCTCAGTTTATTTTCTATCAAACTAAACAGAACAATAATGTTAAAGTTAATACCGTATCACAAGTTAACGTAAAAGCATCTTTATTTTTTGATAAAATAAATATACTCAAAATATGCAAAGACTAGTGACTCATGATGATGAAGGTCCCGTCTCACTTTAATTAAAAGTTGTATGTATTAACTATACTCTTCAATGCTTTGCTTCCATAAAATCAATTTTCATCTTACTTCAATGTTTGCAGAACCTGACGACAACTATGCCAAATGATGATATTTCTTTTCCCTCATTCAATTGTTTCAAAAATCCAACAGTAGGATCCGAAATGGAAAATCTAGTTCTAAGTTGTAACCAGAAATTTTCATTTTTGTAGCCGAAGTTGAAGTGTAAATGTCTAATTCAAATCATGGCAGATTGTGTTATTGTAAAAGTGTTTGGATTTTTGAGAAAGAAGCAATGATTAAATCATTCCTAACTTGTGTCTTAAGGACACTCATTAAGGATTTTATAGAAGCAATTTTGCATCAATATGAACATTTTTTACTTTTGAAACATTATGTGCATGACTTTAAGACGGTATTACTTTTGGAAACATACCACATTTCAATCCTTCTAATGATCATGAATCTAAATATAAAAAACACATTAACAAATCTATGAAGATTGTTTCTTGTTATTTAAAAATTACTCAGCTAATCTAATATCATTGTTAATTAACAAAGAAAATTGAAGTCTTTGCTGTCATGATTTAAATGCTCCTTGACCTTTATCATCTATTACACTCTACCCCTCTTGTGTAGTTTAAATACACAATTAAAGCTGCCTGCAGATATATTATCAATGCCTAAGTTAATATACGAAGTTGAATTGGACGCATGCACTGTCACAGTAGTAATGAGAAGTGAAAACTGATACTACTGGGACACATACTTTAATTGAAGCAATCATACAAAAAAACAGTAAATGTAGGTGGTTAAGTTGGTAAAAATTCAGCTCAAATCTCACAAAGAACCTGAAGATTGTTAGTAATATAAAATAATCTATATAAGTACTGTCAAAGCCTTAGATTTTTCTTGATCCTTATGAGCCCTCAAGACTTAAGTCATTTAAATTTCTGTTCATAAAAAGTTTAATTGCAACTTTAATCTCCTATTATCTCTCGATCACAGAATTAGTCCCTCCTTTTTAAAATCTATCTTCTATGATTGGTTGTTCAGAATTTTTAACCAAATGTGGTGATTTGTTGAGTTTTTATTGACTTTCTATCAAACTGGCTGATTATGTTTCATGCCACATCAATACAAAAACTTTCTACTTCACCACTTTTCGACAAATTATTTTTATTTATGTTCTCTTAATCAGTGCCCTAAAGACACTCTTTAGCACTTTCCTTTAAAATATCAGTGAGATCAAAAAACTAGTAAAAAGAGGACAATTCCATAAACAAGTGAAAATATGAGATATAGAATTAAATCTTAGATAGAGAGAAATGCAAGTAGCAAGTATTATGCCAACTTGGCAAGTAAGTATATTACTGAAAACAGAGAAAAGAACTTAAATATCTTACCTTGGAAAATGCAGTGATGTCAGACCCTAAAGTTTCTATTCTCATCTCATTGAAAGGGCATTAAACCATCTGTCCCTAGTCCATCAGACCATTCTTCTTATATTATAAAATTCAAATCCCGATGTCTATATTTTCCCACCACCATCCGTGGTAGTACCATACCAATACCATACTCCACTTAAAACTAAGCATTTACTTTGACCATAACCCTACACGCCAAAACTCAACTCAAGGAACCAGACACAGTATATGGATACGGGTCCTAATCCATTGTGTACTGTGTATACAAACACAACATGGTCCATGAAAATAGGAAATTATCACATTAATCAGCTTGGTAGCTGCAAGTAAGCAAAAAGAATGAGACAAAGAAGAAGAATTCCACTTTGCACTCAAGGAATATCAAATTCCAGCTTGATTTATAAAAGTAGCGAATTTTATACATAATACTAGTAGTCTTATTTAGAGTTCAAATATATCAAGTAATTGAGTAACTAACTTATAATTCATTTCTAACAGACTAATATTAACAAACTCTATAACTATTTTAACAATTGCTGTTGCATTGTCAAAGGTTTTGTTCATATTTCTACAACCACAGCATGAAAGTAACAAAAACATTAGTGATGTGGTCGTTCTAAACGCTCAAAAGGATCATTTGGTACACTTGAGTTTTGGAAATTTTATCATGAATGGTCAAGCAAAGGCGCAAACAGGGTTTTAAAATTAAGGTTATTATGTGATCATGGTTACATTGTAAACCTTTACATTATAGGAACATACTAAAAATTGTAGTCGTACGGTCAAAATTACGGTTGCAATGCCGTTGTGGTGACCTCAAATCCTTTATATTGCAGCTGTAATTGCAATTACAAACTACAATTTAAAAATCTGCAAACAATCATGGCTTAGGAGATAAGTTTAAGGAGTCTTATTTTAAATTATGGTTACGCTACAAACTTTGATACTGCAGAACTAGTAATATTAAGGAAACTCACATCATTTAACTGAAATATGAAAAGAAATCCTTAACAATTGTAAAAAAAAAAATTAAGGATCATTACATGACAGCAAATGCAACTTAAAATCTTGATTTCCAACAAGGACAAACAAAAGTACCATTTTTAACACTTGGATGATAATCTCACCAAAATGTGCAGCACAATACAACGTTAGCAACTTCATTAATTAGCATAGCTCCTAATAAGATATAGCTGGACTACATTCAACCTAATACATAGTACATAGTGCAGCTTTTTACACAACTACTTGGTTAACAAAAGACCTTGCACTAGAGAACTTAAAGCTTGTTTGGTATCAGACTGGGTTTGGCAGCCACCATGATTTTACAAAAGCTACACTTTGTAGCTTTTACAAAATCACGGTGCTATCAGGAATTTGTCAAACCCACCCTGATACCAAATACACACTTTATAGTTAATGTTGACGTGGCTTACGGGTACGGGTACGAGATGTATGCAAACTGGGTGAACTAGGCCTCATAGTGGAAACTCCATTCCAAATCTCAGTAAAAGCTCTAACAATAACACCATGGTGATAAGGTGCATTCAGCTGAAGAAAGCAGTTCAAAAGCTCTCTAAGGTCATCTTTAGAGTATATTTCATTCTCCAATATCATTTGAAGCATTGAATGCCTGAAATCAAGATAAGGATCTTCAGAATCTTTCTCCACCGCCACGCCTTCTCCTCCAGCTCTTCCCAAACCACCTACTCTCCTTTGGTCCTTTGCATAGGCATCTGAATCAGAAAAGTTTGAGGAATAGTAGGGTGAAAATGTGGTGGCAGTGTTTGTGGTTGTGGTGTTTGGGGTGCTTGTGCTGTCATATTTGTCTTCAGTCCAAGGACCAGATGAAGAGTACTGGTTATTGTAAAGTTTGTGTTTTTGGTAAGTGGGGTTCTTGGATTTTGGTTTTGGGCTGAATATGTTACTCAGTTTTAGCCTTCTGCAGCTTCCACAACCTAGTTTCACCGACACAGTGTTCAGAAGAAGCTTCTTTCTTGAACCAGACATTGCTATGTTTTTCTGTGTTATGTGACTGTTTGGGAATTAGAATATGAAAAGAGATAAAAGGAATGGAAGAAGGTTGCCTAAGTCAAAGGGTATAGTGTTGCTTTAGAAAGTGGCTATTTATTTATGAAGATAGGTTTGTGATGAGGACTGTATAAGGAGGTCTTAATGTTAGTGTTGCACGTGAACTAATAAAGGATGCTTTCTTTTCATTTGCTTGGTTAACTTTGTGGACAGCAAAGTGATCTGGACCATAGATTTTTTTGAAAGGAAACCATCATTTTTGTCCTTAAATGTGTTGTAGGGAGTAATATATTTAAGGAAAACTAGTATGAACACCCGTGTCAAGCATGAGATAGAATTTCGTCATATTAAAGGAAGATGATATTGTAATGTATCAAATGTCATTTAAAGCTCAACATTGAATAAAAGAGTCCACATTGAACAACAAATAAGTGACAAAATACATACTTAAATCTTAAAATTTTGGATGAAGATGTGATATCATTCTCACTTGTGTGGTTGGTCTTTCTCAAATGTTTCCAACCACACCAGTGTTGGCTCCCCATAAGGCCCAACAGTTGTATGATGTCCCAGTTTAACATTGTGGGATAGCAAGAGTGGTTCTTGGCGGTGGATTACGAACACGGAGAGTCTGACACTTATGGAGAGACGTCAACGTGTCAAGTGAGTTCAAATTATAGTGTATGAAAAAGTAGATGTTGAACAACATATAAGTGAGTTGATTCATATACTGAATGTCTTAATATTTTGGAGGAAGATGTGATGTCAATCTCGCTTGTGAGGTTGCTCTTAGCCTAATATGATTATGCAATCAAATGTCGTCTCTCACGAAAATCCCAACATTACGATATTTGTGTGGTTGCTCTTAACCTAATGTGATGATACAATTCATTGTAGGCTCCCTCGGAACTCTGAACATTGTGATGAATTATTTGGTTAGTTTTTAGATTTCATTTGTTTAATTTTTATATTCAATTTAATCTTTTGGATTTGAATCGTTATCATGCAACATTTTTCAATCAATCTTTATTAGTTGAAATTCCTTCACTTTTGGTCATTGTTAGAATTTGACCAAATAAAAACGCTGATGTATTATGTTGAGTTGACAAAATACGTTCTTATTAGACATTTTTAAATGTTGTGCCATTTTTTTTAATTGCGTCTAATTTTTTAGTATATTAATTATAAAAAAAATTCAAATTCCTTCAACAAACCCATAAAATTACTAGTAACTCACTCAATCTCTGAATTTAAAATTTCTTTTTCATTAGACATATTTCTCAATCTCAAGTTTCTTTTTCATCTTCTTTCTTTTTCTAGTTTTCATTTTCTTTTCTCTTGAAAGAAAAGAACATAAACCCTCTATATTAAATTACAATCAAATGACCATGTTGTGCCTTCGTTTGACCTTATTTGTCTATGTCATATAATTACATACATGGAGAGTCGCACACTTTAGGGAAAGATGTTAATGTGTCAAATTTGAGTTAATTTCTACAATGGATGGAACAGTAGATGTTCAATAACATATAAGTGAGATGGTCATATACATGTACTTAAAGATTTTAAATGAAAATGTGTCAATATAAAATTTGACAAAATATGTGTTATGTTGAGTCGACAAAGTACATGTTTATTAGACATTTGAAATTGATCTGGCATTTGTTTAATGAGTCTAATATTTTGATATCATAATTACCCAATAATCTCCAACTCCTTCAACAAACCCATAAAATTATTAGTAACTAACTGTTTTTCCTTATCATTTCTTTCATGTTCAAATTCTTTTTTCATCTTATTTTCTTTTCTAATTTACTTTCTCGTCTCTCATGAAAGAGAGGGGAAAAAATATCCCTCTAAGAAATCGTCATCAAAAACACAGAGAGTCACATTTAAGGGAGATGTGTAAATGTGTCAAGTGTGATTTAAACTTTATTAGATGCAATAGTAGATATTGAGCAACATATAAGTGAGATGACCAATAAACCAAATGTGTTAAGATTTCGGATGAAGATGTGGTTCAGTCTCATTTACGGGTTTTCTCTTATCTAAATACAATGATCCAATCAATTGTAGACTCCCTCAAAACTCTGAACTTTATGATGGACTGGTTTGTTAGATTTGCTAATTTTTTATTAAATATACAAAATTGTTTCAATTTTTTATATTATTTCAAATTCCTTTCCATTTGGTCTTTGTTGTGATATAACCATGAAAAATGCTAATTTGTTTTGCCGAGTTGACAAAAAGAATGTTTATTAGACATTTTAATGATGATGAATGCTAGCAACACACATTTTAACACACACTTTTCAACACACTTTCTTTGATTGGTTAAAATTCACATGGGATCCACCAAATCATGTGGGTCCCATATAAATTTGGTGGGTCTCATGTGAATTTTAATCAATTAAAGAGAGTGTGTTGAAAAATGTGTGTTGTTAGCATTTCTCTTTTAATGATTGATAAATTAGAGGAATAATTTGATGGGTGATAAATAAGTTGCATGTGCACAAAAAAAATGGTCTACAATAGATGAAATATGTGGAAATGCAAATAAAGGAAATATTGGTCATGATTTCAACTAAAGAAGATTTAAGTCATATGTTCCGCGTTCAATCCATGAAAACTAAAAAATTTCCCTCCCCTCGAACAACATACTAACAATCAACATTTGCCTATCAAAAAAGAAGAAGAAAAAACATCACAAAGGTGAAATGAATGAGTGGAACAAAATTTATCTCTAAATCGGTTGTTATTAGTTAAGTACTAATTAATAATTTTAAAGCTTGTCTATAAGACTAATAATTTTAATTTGAGTAGAAAATCAACATGTAGGTTATTTCAGTAATTTATTTTAACATAAATGAAAATGGGATATATAATAATCTAATTGTAGGCAATACAATTTGCTGATTTTTTTTTATGTATATCATTTTGTTTAGAAATTTTTATTATCATTAAATGAGATGGAGAATGTGAAGATGTCACATATACTTTTGATTTGAAGTAAGGAAAATGTTTATTATAAATACATAGATACAGATATTGGAATTCACCAAAAAAAAACTTGATTTAACCAAAAAAAGTAGCGTACATCAGTTCTAGATTTTATTCATGAAATGTCAATGCAGTAGTAGAAATTTGAGTTCAAATTTCATATTTACCGTAACAGAAAAATTACATTTAACGGCTTTGTTATTAATAACTGTAATTTCCCATTCTCCAAACTTTTTACTGTAAAAATCTATTTTGATCGTCAACTCTATAATTTAATAAAATTTATTAACAATAATATCAGTTTTGATTATATTAACATGGTTTTGTCTAATGCATGTAAAGAAATTCCATTTTGAATCAATTTAAATGTACATTTGAAATTGCTTACTTTACTTTACGTAGGTATTCGACCACAAAGACGCCACAACCATAATGTTTGTTTGAGTGGAATTGGATTTGGTTCTCTTAAAACAAAGTTTGAACCTTGTGAATGAAAAAAAAAGTGATTGAAGGCTTCACTAAACGTGGTCATGTTATTTCTTTTAATTACTATTTTTTCAAGACATTAATTTCATTGACATCCATTCTTGCAAACTTTCATTTTCGGCTTGTATGTTGTCACTCAGTAAACAATAAAGTCCAAATTATAGAATGCATTGCAACAAACAATGTCTAGAGCTTTTTTTTTTAAGAGGATGTTTAAAGCCCTGTTGTATTTGTTTACACTACTTCACTTGTACAAAAAGAGGCTTAACATTAGCATTACTGAAAAAAAAAGATGAAAAATTTATGCATTATCTTTCTTGGGTTGAAAACTCAAAGTTAAACATAGATTGGTAACATACTACAAAATTAAATTGTGCAAAAACTTACTTTGCCCTCATCCATAAATTGAAAGAAAGAAAAAATGGTTATAGAGTACAGTTTCATTCAATTAATAATGTATTTCTTAATAATAAATCATGATAGTGACTATACATATCTATAAACTTGTATCATCTTCTCATATAAATAACTTTTCTTGTTCCTATCCTCTTCAAAATGCTTCAAGGAGTATATTTGGTTAATCACATGTATCCAACATTTTTTTCCCAAAAAAACTAATCACTAAATTATATCAATGGATGTAACAAAATGACATAAACCATAATACTCAGTACATCAATTTCTGGTGATTCAAAAACAAACAAAGGAACATTTGATGGAGATGATATTTTCTATAATAAAGCTAAATAAAAATGTAAGTCAAACTAAAGTACTGATAATAGGTTGAAATATAATTGAAGTGGAGATAATAGAGAAATGAAAAACATGGGCAATTCCCACTTAAATAAAAGAAAGACAATAACCAAATGAAATAAGAAAATTAGGTAAAGAAATGGCAATGCAACAATGATAGAAAATAGAATTTTAGAGAAAACTTTCAATAATATAAATTGTGAATCGAAGTGTATTGTGAAAAATGTGAGAGAAAAAACCAATATTTTACGGCCAAAACATCATAATCAAAACAACCATTCCTTTTATTCATGGTGCAATAAATGAAAAACAATACTCCCTCCGTTCCATTTTAATTGTCACTTTTGCAGAATTTTTTTGTTTCTAATTAACTGTCCCTTTCAAATTTCAATACAACATTAAATGTTGTTTTACCTTTATTACCCTTGATTATTTATTGTAGAGAGAGAAGTATATGAAATGAGATATTAAATGATGAAGGTTATTATAGGAAAAAGATGAATTGTTGTATCA
>Ga0228710_1009061_pt1 | contig 13997 bp, 6 predicted proteins | sample MedpolnodulmetaG_FD_177995 | JGI IMG/M metagenome (GOLD analysis project Ga0228710, IMG submission 177995) | Root nodule microbial communities from Medicago polymorpha collected in Santa Monica, California, United States - pink nodules | ecosystem: Host-associated > Plants > Roots > Nodule...
AGGAGTATGTTTGTGGGTTGCCACCAAGAATCAGAAGGCTGGAGGAGAGAGCTTCAGCAAGAGCAAAGGAATCATCCAAACTTGCATTCAGTTGGATTCATGATAGGGAAGTACTACTCTAAGCATATTAAGGATCATATTAAATCTTCCAGCAACTCTACTTGAAGCAATGTTGAATAGTTGAAAATTCAGTTTGTCATTTTTGTTTGGCGAAACAATTGTTCTCTTGCGTGGTCTGTTAAGCATAAGCAATCAGGGGGCAGTTGTAGTAATAGAAATGCTATTTTTTTTTCCTTTCCTTGTAGTAGTGATATGTTTTAAGTATAAGTTGACGTTTTTATCTTGCAATTTTGATGATAAAGAAAATTTAGTTAATGGTCCGTGCATGTGTGTGAAAAGTCCTTTAAAGGCAATTTTGATGGCGATGGGAACGATTTGTCACATTTATTCTTCTTTGTGGTCACTGGAATACTTGAGTTGGTGTGAGTGGCAAGCAAGTTAGATGCTTGTAGCTTCATTGGAATAGGCTCCTTTTTTTTTGTTAGAATGACGAAGGAAAAAAGAAATAAGGAAAAAAAAAACTACAAATAGGGCTTAGCGTGGGGCATCAAGCCTCAACACTGACTCCAATTCTGAAGGAGGAGTTTGTCAAAATGTCACACCTAACCTTGAAGAATAGCCGATCTTGGCCAACAACAGTTTCCCTTTCTAAGTACATGTTGAGAATAAATGTTAGAAATATGCTCCTTTAAACCAAAGATTTTCACCAACAAAGAAGTGTATGCATGCATATGCGAGTGGTCCGGATGTTGAAAATGACATAGGATTTTTAGAGAATCTATCTCACAAATAACATGTTGAATAGAGTTTCTTATTACCAATATCAAATCATGATAAACACTAAAGAACTCAGCAAAAAGTGCATCCCCCGCCCCTCTTTAGAAGAGAAACCAGCTATCCAATCAATCACCCATGTTATAAAATAGTGAACTGCCAGAATATGGAATAGGCTACATTGGTATATTAGGCTATCCAATCAATCACCCATGTTATAAAATAGTGAACTGCCAGAATATGGAATAGGCTACATTGGTATATTAGGAGATAGGCTTCATTGGTATATTAGGAGGTATGCAGCTGCACCACAAATTAATAAAGGAGCATTCAATAGAATAACTATTTTAACAACAGGTTGGGTATATTAGGAAATGAGTCAGATATGCAGCTGAATCGTAGGTAATAGTACTTGCTATTGGCTTATGCCTAAGTTTGGGGTTGCTCTTTGAAATTAACAATATTTTTACGTTTAGGGTTGTTATTTTGAATTAGCAAAATTCTTAAGTATGGGGTGGGGTGCAAAAAGAACTTGGTTATAAAAAAGTAGAATATGACCCCGCGATATAACAGTGAAAGTTTTAATTCTTTATCACCTCGATTTACCGAGTTATAATTGCGACGTTCCTTTAAGATGAGTCAAAATCCTAAATTCATACTTAGATTCGATTAAAAAAAATTAAATGAGAAAATAAGTAATTTATCAAAACTATAATCTACCTAGAGATCAGTTTCAACCGTTGGTTTTAAAAGCATTAGAAACAAACATATACAAATTAAATCAGACGCTTGAATCATAAACTGAATAAAAACTTTATTAAATGAATACAACAAATAACAAGAGGTTCATCTTGGAACCCTAATCAAGAGAGGTTTAGTTGCATCAGAACAATAATTATTATTAAATAATAGAAAAACATACCCGAGAGATAACAAAAGGAGGAGAGGAATCCTCTGCCTTGAAGCTTTGATGCTTGACCCTAGCTTTGCACCGCTATCCCTTTGAATTGACAAAAGAGTGTGCAAGGATCTCTCTATTTATAGAGCATCATTACTTACATGTTAAGAGAAGAAAACTGTGTTTTTTTTTCTTCCATCAATGCAGCTTAGAAAACAAGCAAACAACAATTTTTGGCCGCAACCATGCGCAGGGCGCATGAGGCAGCCCTGGATGGTATCTCATGCGCAAAGGTGCATGGGCCATACACAAGGTTTCATGAGGCAGTAGTTGAAGGTGAGAAAAACACAAGAAGGGGGGGTTGAATTGTGTTTGCTTTTTCTTCGTTTTCTCCTACTGAAGTCACTGTTCAGAAGCAGATAAAGTTCACCTTCTGAAGTGATGTTCAGAACTAGATGCAGTGGATAAAAACAGAGAGAGAAGAAAGACACAAAGCAATTATACAAGTTCCTTCCACAAACCGGAAGTAGTCCTGTCCCCCTTGCACTTCCAAGGAGAGTTCACTAAAAATGTAATATCAAATTACAATTGTTCAATACTACAACTAGTATGAGACTTCAAATTACTCAAGCACACAAGCAAGAGACTTCCAATGCTCAAGCACAACTGCAAGAGACTTCTAATGCTCAAGCACACAAGCAAGAGACTTACAATCAAACAGATTTACACATAAAATTGTTTGAGTTTGAACACTTGATATACAATCAGTGGTGTTAACAATACAAATCAATTACAGACTCTTAAGACTCTTAAGACTATAGAATTTCTAATATATGGACTTTGCTAAGAAATTCTAAGTAACTTAGAAATGCAAACAATAACAGAGTATCAACTTTGAATTGTTGTGAGAGTCTAACTTTTGTATGCGTGTGTATTGCATAAGTATGTTGTATTGCCTCTTCCAACTAGTAGGTCTTCACTCCTTTATATAGTCGTGTGAAAGATACGTTGGAGAATTGCAAGCACACAAATAGAGTCGTTTGAAACTTGTTGATAATCACCAACGATCTTTTGCCTGATATGGTTATTGTCCTATGAATGATCAATTTCAAATTCATTCCTTGTATGAAGGAACATTTCTGCGGGCAGAGCTGTTATCCTTGTCTTGTTGCAAAGCATGACCAAAGTAGTGGAAAAGGTGGTTGTACAGTTCATACATTTGTTCTTTTTCAACGCTCTTGATAGAATAAGCATCCATTGCTTTCAAATTTCATCTCAAGGCCGTTGTTACACTTCTTTGCGTCTTTAGCAACTCTTAGGCGTGATTAAATGAGATTCCAGCTTTTGAAACTTTAAGTTCTTCAACTCCTGATGAACTTCAACTTCTGGTGATCTTGCTTCTGATGAGGTGCTTCTGATGAACTGTCTTCTGATGACGTCATCACTTCAGGAGCGCTTTGAACTTTAGGAGCACTTATCTTCAGACGCTTCAAGCTTCCTTTCTGTTGATTCTTTTGCCCTCTTTTGTTCTTCCAGAACCTTTTAAAGATATAACATTTTGTCTATGGTCCTGTACACTTGAACAAATATTAACATATCCAATTGACAATTTTTAATACCTTGTTATCATCAAAACTATAAGGGTAACATATGTTAAACATTTTTCGTTCTAACAATCTCCCTCACTCTAAGGGTAATGTTTGTTAAATGTATTTTGTTCCAACAGTAGCTCCAATGCGATTTTTGTTGTTTTCGTCCCTTTTTTAGCGTTCTTCCATCTTGAAATGCTTTAGAACTTGAGATGAATTTTTTCCAACTTGTATTGTCTTCAAAAACCTTATACGAACCATTGATTTTCATTCTTCATATCCTTGATCTTTCATGTGATGTCTTGTTTTGCTGATTTACATGATTTCTCAATGAAGAGACTTAAAACACTTATGAGTTGCATGAATTGGGGTAAATTGAATTACGACAAATCGAATGAAAACAATACAAAATGTTCCTCAAAACATAAGAAACTCATGTAATTAGTATGTGTATTAGGAGAACTGAAGCGGGCAAATGCCATGAGTAATAATACTTGCTTAAGAGATTTGGTGTGGAAGAGAATATGAGATAGAATGTGGTTGAAAACATGAACTATCTTCTCTAAGTTTGCCCCGTTTGAGTGAAAATAGTAATTTAGTCAAGGTAGAAAGTGGAATGAATGAGAATCTATGACCATCCTCAATGGTGAGGTCTTAACCATTTAAGACCCGATACTTAATAGGTACCCCCATTGGGGAATATTTTTTTGGGGGTCTCTTAAGACCCAAATTCTTAAGTGGACCCCACACCACTTTTTTATAAAATAATCATTGTTGAGTTGCTTTTGTTGAAATGTAAATGAGGTGGAACCTATTTAAACATTTTGTCAGAGAGTCTCTATTGAAGTGGTTAAGTACCTATTAAGTACCATTATAAAAAAAGGGTTAATACCACTTCTAGTTCTTGTAATATTAACGAATTCCAATTTTGGTCCTTGCAAAAATTTTTTTTTAGATTTTATCCCTATCATTTTAGATTCTTTCACTTTTGGTCACTCATTAAAACATGTCAGCAAAATCTTGTGACATGTCACGCAGACTATGTAATATTTTTCTTTTATCATTTAATTTAATTCCATATGGCTTTTATTTTGATTTACAATTATTGTAACAATTTAATTAACCATTTAAAATAAAACTTTTAATTAAACAATTATCTTTAATGAAACATGCATAAATTCATCATTCCTTCACACCAAACCCAGAAACTAAGTTCTTCACTCAAATCCAAAATCAATCCTTAATTCTCTACAAATCCTAACCCAAAATTCAGATATGCAACCTTCTTCTTTTTCCTCTCCTTGAAACTACCATCAAACCCTCCCCTCTTACTTCTTCTCTAATGCCTTCAACCACTGTTACAAAGCCATCAACCAATCTCCTTTTTCTCCTTGCAGTGGTGTTTCCCATGACCCACCACCACAACAATCAACATATTCTCATCTTCCTATTATTTGATTGAAGCCACCAAATTATGTGTATAGGCAAAACCAATCCATCCAACAGGGACAAAGCCTTTCCAGATCTGAAACTACAATCAATCCATCCCAAAACAGATTTAAATTAAATTGTTTAATACAGCAGTAAACGCAGACGCAGTCTTTGGTAACATCAAATTTGTTAATATTCATTTAAATCCACCAACTCCACTCTGTTTAATCAGTCATGGTGTGTCCTTCCCGGCTATGATGTGAGCAACAAACTGAGAATAAAAAAGTGTCTAAGCATTTAAGCCATACTTTTCAATTCTGAGTTTGTTGATCGGATCATGGCTAGAATTATGCTCATCAAATAAAACCTTATGATTAAACATCCGTTTATACATCATTGATTATTTTTTTCTTATTTAATTCACAGATCTGTCTTATACATTTTCATAATTGATTCATAAATTGATCCAAATCTTGTGATGTTGCAGCAGCCAATATCTCCACTCGTTTTACACCATTTGTGGATTCAGATGACAAGTAATATGTTCCACCTCTCAATTCCAACAAAAAGGATTAGAGAATCTTTGGTGTCTAACGAAAAATAAACAAAAATAACAGATTAAAAATGTAGCGAGATGTTCGAGGCCATATTCAAAACTGAATAAATTTGATAGGCACGGAGAATCGCCATCTATGATCGATTTTGCCAACCTTCAATGCAATAAGCGCCAATTATCGACACTCTTGCTCTGCAAATTGGCTTTTTATTTTTCATTTAAGAGAATTTTTAATAATAATAATAAAAATAAAACGCAAACAAAAAACACAGAAAATAAGATTAGGAACACAAAATTGAACTTCAAAATAAGAACCCTAAAAAAACTAAGGGGGCGCTGTAATAATAGTGAGGAGGGAAGATTGATAGGTTTACAGAGGCTGCAGCTTTGCATTATATATAGAACGCAAAACCCTAATTTTGTGACTATTCCTTACTTTGGGCTTTCACGGGTTTTATTTTGGGCTCTTTCATTCTCGGCTTATCGACTTTTTATCTTTTAACATTGGAAAATGTCTCTATCAACCCCTCATTTTTGCTGGAAACGTATAATAACATAAGTTTCGATTGAAATTTTTTCAAGATATTTTCCATCCAGACATGAGAAAAAATACAATATTTTCCTGTTTCAGTTGTTAAATTCGAAGGGGTGTTAGTCGTCTTTTAAAAAAATAGTGAGAAGGTAAAAGTGACTCTCAAACGAAATATAGTGATTAATTAGTTTTAACGTGTGTTGTAATACAAATATTAAAAGAGATGTAGGTTGTGGTTTGGTATCAGTTAAATTATTTTAAGTAGTTGAATGTTTCATGATTGTTAGGGTATCAAAAAGTCTCATTTGATTGTTGAACAAGTGATACTTAATAGCCTACATGATTCGGGTTTAGCTGGTTTTGACCACATGCATTATTCTACCTCATCAAATTCCATCGGCTCAGGTTGAATAATAAAACTTGTAATTTTTTTGACAATTTAGCATTTCTTAATATTTCCCTTTTTACAATGCTAATGAATATAGGTCAATGTTGTGTAGGCAGCTGGTTCGAGTTGGATCATGGGCCATAAATTTTAAAATATTTTTTTAAAACAAAAATGAGTACAAGGGCATTACATGACAAACCAAAATTTAACATTTAGACTAAATCTACAATTTAAAATTTTACTACATGAACTAAATTAAAACACTTCTAATTCAAATCATAAAAGTCTTAAACTACCTTAGCAAAAATAACAAAAAAATAAGTAAATACAATTTTCTTACAATAGGTCGGACAACAAGGAAGATAAAGTTAATTAATCAAGAATTGATGATGGGGTAACATTTTATTTTATGTTATCTCCACGTCGCAATGACAATGATCATGATCAAGACCAAAGTTTATAATTTTTTTTGAAGGGATCAAAGTTTAGAATTAGCAACTTGTTGGAAGGTGGTATTATTTCTGAGCAAGAAGAATTTTCCAGTGGGCAAGTGGTGTGGTGGAAGCAACACAAGGATGGTAGCAAGAGAAGCAGCATGATCAGCAGTGTGAGTGCCCTTACCTTTTGTCATTGAGGTTTGAGTGAAGCCAGGGCAAAAACAGTTCACACTCATCAACTTAGTAGTATTTCCTAATTTATATGAATTATTAATATTATATCTCTTAGCCAACACTTTTGAGTATGCATTTAGAGCCAATTTCGATACTGCATAGTCTGTCCAATATGATGGCCACCCTTGACTCTTCCATGTTCCATTTCTCACATCTCTTAGAAATTTTTTCACCATTTCCTTGATCTCTTCTTCCTTCAAGTCCTCACTCTCTAGAATTCTTTTCATTTCCACGTTTGTCACCTTCTGCATATAATAATATTTAGTTTGAGCACGCATAGAATTATATGGTATATAATATATTTTTTTTTTATGCATGTGACCAACTTATATTAACCTGGTAAAGTAAATCAATGAATTATTAGGTACTTACATCCAAAGAACCGAGTCTTGAGCTAACATTGAGAATACGTGTGATGGAAGAATTAGAAGAAGAGGAGCAACGAAAGAGGGGAAGAAGTGCCTTTATAAGCAACTTGGGACCATAGAAATTGGTTTTCATGACGTTTTCAGCATGGTCCACTGAATTCTCGTGGAGCTCATTGAATGATACAGCTGCATTGTTCACCTGATCACATAATAAAAAAATTAATCAGATCCTTTCATTTATTTTCCAATAGAAGAAATTTTTACAAAAAAAAATATCTTTGTGAATAAAAAATTAGCACTATCTAGTCTAGGTCTTTGGTCAAAAAATGGTCTAGGTCTAAGGTGTGTATTCATATCTTATAATATTGTTTAACACAATGGATAATATTGTTATAGAATATTATGTTTATTGTAGTATCTTATAATATTGTTTAACACAATGGATAATTTTGTTATAGAATATTATGTAAGCCAGAGTATCAACACTTTTTTTTATCATGTGGTTAGAAATTCACTTTTTTAAGGTGAATAATTGGGGTATTCGGAGTTCAAACCTCCACCAATGCATATATTATGCATTGTCACTATCAACTGAGCTAAACTCACGTGGACATCAAATGACACATTTATTACTATAGAGGTGGAGAGACAGAATAAAATCAATCAAAATGATGTAAAAATTAAAATTGAAGTAATAGGTAATTAATACTAATACATACGAGAATATCCAAGGTGGATCCAAATTTGTCTTTGAAGGAGGATGCAAAGGTTTTAATAGAATCAGCATCTGAGACATCAAGGACTAGAAAGTGAACATGATGATCAGGTGCAACAAGGCCTAATTGTGCTCGAATGCTCTCCACAGCATCCTCTCCTTTCTTCTTGTCTCTAGCAGTTAACACTACACTCAGTCCCAACTCTGCAAAACGTTTCACAAGAGCAAACCCAATGCCCTTGTTACCTCCGGTCACCACCGCCACCGTCTCCTTCGACCACCACCTTCATTCATTTAGTACAAATAAACACAAGCAAATTAATTAATTAAACATATATGGGCATTAAATGTGTATAGTAGGATTGAAAAGATGAGGTACCTTGTTGAGCAGAGTGCAGGTGAAGGAAAATAAGGTTCTGGCTCCATATATGTATTGATGAATTATGTCAATGAAAATGCTAGTACGCTACTATGCTATATGTGTGTGTGTTTGGAGAAGATTGATTTGTCTCACTTCAATGCATACATATTTATATTAACAAATTTTGTCATGCTTATTATTATTGGGAATGTTATCGAACTAAGGGGAGGAGCAGACTATATAATATTGCTGGTGGCGAAACTAAAAGTACATATAAAAATAGTAACAAGAGAACTATAGCAAATGGAACATGTGTGATTTTATTTGGTTTGTTTAAGTCTACCACCGTGGACTGTGTGAATCTAAATTTATATATATTATCCCATTTCAACGAGATTACGAATGTTTCAACCCCAAGATCTTTAATTAAGTGATTGTGTGAATATCAAATGGCATAGTTTGTCGTCAAAATTTGATAGTCTTTGATCAATGGAGCTAGTATACGGTTGTGTGACACTGGCATACAGTCACATGTGTCTCGATCATCCGATTAAGATTGGACATCCGGATTTTAAGCTTCATTTTTTTGGATGTATATGATATAGTTATTAATATAAACTACTAATTAGTTTACACTTGTATGAGATTTAACCATGTTACCACACTAATGTGACTGTATTTTTCAATTGATATGTTATGGAAAATATTAGTGTAAAAACTGATTTATATTGAGAGGGTATTTTCATTTTTCAAGCTACTGCAATTTGCAACAATTTAGATTTTTTGGTAAAAAATTATATACTTTTTAAGTTATAATTTTTTTTCTTTCAATATTTATAAAAAAGTATCGTTGATAGTTTATATTATAGACTCTTTTTTGTCCCACTGAAAAAATCTGGATTCGCTGATGCATGGACTAATTATCTATATCCAAACCACCATAGAATACGATATTTAAAACGAAAATAATTAGGTGCACATATACATAATTAGAGGTCAGGGTGTTTTTTTTTTAAGGAGGGGTCAGGGGTGATTGCAATTTTGCAAAACACAAGGGTGTATAGGAATCTTTAGTTGGAATGTGTGGCGCAAAGTCGTTCATACATGAACCAATTTGAATACAGGATACAACTACCTATGATTTGAGTCATTTTCACATTGAATTATTGAAATATCTCTAAAGCTTGTCCATCAATGTACTAGCATTTTCCATTCAAAAAATCAATATATACTATTCATGTATGACAGTGTACTGCCACCAAAAACTGTTTAACCATGTGAAAAGGGCTAAAAATCAAGTTGAATTATTTTGTTGCTTACATCCGCCTTTGGCAACACACTCCTCGTCTCCCATGGTAAACTCCATCAAAGATTATTTTGTAGGTCCTATATATTGAACCACACTATCTTAAAACAACCTATTCATTTCTTGTTCAAATGACGTAACTTTGAAATACTCATAATGAGTCCCACAATTTACCAAACATATTAATATTTCATTTATGTTTAATTGCATTTATTCATCGTTTCGCCGATTTATCGACCAAAAAACATTGAGAAATGGGAAGGATAAGTTACTTCAGTAGAGCACGGTGATTACATGCTGCCATTTTCCAATGATTTTTCTTTTTTGCAAAATACTCCTTTTTCAAATTACATGTTGGTGCATACTCATGCAAAAAAAAAACTGGGAGATTAGCTTTCTTAGGAGACAAGCTAACTATAAGGTAGTTCACACGTTTTTTGGCTAGTTATTAAAATTTCTTACTGTTGTCCTCTCCTTGTATTGAGACGCACTAATTTTTTTTTTGTTATGAATGAAACACATTAAGTTTGTTTCCGTTGCAAAAAAAAAGTTTTGAAAAATATGTTTTAGAGAATGTGTTATCAGAACTTTTCTTGTGAAAAAATAATTATTGTGAATTCGATTAAACAAACCAAGACAATATGTGGGACAAACAATCAATTTCAACCAAACAAAACATTTCAAACTCCAAACAACAAGAAGTTCAACTTAGAACAAATCTAGAACTTGTGTAAAGCAAATTCACAAGATCAATCCGAATCACATGCTATTCAAAAAAAGAAAAAACGAATCACTTAGATAAAGAAAGAAGTGAAATTAACACGCCAAGATATTGTGAAGAAAAAAAAAACTTAGGGCGTGAAGGAAAAATAAGCAAATTATAAGGAGATATACGGCAATGGATTTTGGTTTTTCATTTCCCCTCTTGTGTTCCTTTCATGTTTTTAAAACTCAACCCAATTAAATTCATTATAAACTATCTTCCTCTTTCAGTTTTAATGGAAACTGAGAATTTCAATGGACTTTCATATCACGTAAGATGATCTATTATGAGAGAAATAGACATAAGCTCTTGTAATATCTCTTCAATGGTTGGATGTTCGCAATTTAGTCTATTCTATTTTAAAATGAAAATTATTCGAACTAAATATCAAAATAGTGTACACTTCAATTCAGATCAATTTGCAGTTTTTCTTTAAACATGTTTGGATGTGATTGTTCTTAATTCCATATATCTCATTGCATGTTCTATTTTTTTAAGAAAAAAAATAAGGACTCAAACTAAATATTTGTTCTTTTATATAAAAAAAAATACAATAATTTTGCAAATGTGGCACTTACTGTATAATAGAAGATGTAGTATAATAGTATAATAGGTGGGTTGAGATACAATAAATAAAAGTATATTATTGTGAAAAAAATAGTTAATACAATTCATTATATTCTAAAATTGAAAAAATAATGAGATAAAATATATATTACAAACGTGACATTAATCTGAGATAGATATGATACTACTTTTAACAATTGCAATTAGTACGTTGTTGTACTCTTTAACAAATATTTATTTATTTTTTTACAAAAGTAAAATTAAGCAATATAATTAATAATCAAATATGTAATACATGTCAAAACTTTATCATATCTTTGGAGAATAATAATATATGTAGTCACCTTCTTCAAAAAAATAAATATATAGTCACCTCTATTAGAGTGTAAGTCATTGCACTAACTTTTCTCATTGAAAACTCTAATGAAGAGTTGTAAAAATAAGAAACAAAAATACTCCGACATTTTGAATTAACAAGCCATATTCTTCAAATCTAACTTGAATACTACTTTAGTTTGGTCGACGGCCTAATTTTTCTAGATTATAGGAGGTTTAAGACTTTATCCTTCATGCAAGTTTGACAGAATTAATTTTTTTTTAAGTATCGTGTTTTACTTTATACAACCCTTATAATGAGATGCACGGAGTAATACGAGTCTAAAGATTATGCACGGGTGTGTGTCTATATATATATATATATATATATATAGAGAGAGAGAGAGAGAGAATTTAGTGAAGGAGTTATATAGAGATTATAGAAATATTTTAAAGTTAATTAATACAAGACAATGAAATTATTGTAAAATATGGTTGGATGTGTGCGTGTGTGTAAATTCAAACTAAAATAAGAGATGCAACTAAAATGAAATGACTCATTCAAATGAGTATGAATTCAAGCCATTAAGGGGGCATGGGAGTTTCCGTTACATAATAAATTAAGCGGTTTACAATGTTAAATAATTGTTTGCAACATGCTATTTGTGTTTACAATGTTAAATACTCAAGGTTTGAAAATTGAAATACTCACGTGGTCTCTAGCCATAGGATAAAATCCTAATAACTTTTGAACAAGTAAAAGTATATAACTATTTTATATATGGTAGTCTCTTAGGTTTGTTTGCGAGTTTTGAGTGGAGGGGAAGGAAAGGCTTAGGAGGGAAAGGGAAGGGAGAAAGGAGGGAAAAGTCTTCCCCTTGTTTGGGAGTGAAAAAACCAACAAGGAAAGGAAATAGAGGGCTTATGTGATAATTTTTCTATTTTACCATTTTTTTTCTCTTAAAATCAATACATTGTGATATACTTTGTAATTTATCTTGTAAGTTATAATTGAAATTTTGAATAATTATGATGACAAAATTGTCAATTTGTATGTTTAACCCCCTAAAACCCCCCAATTTGGGGGAACTTTAAAATTGGACAAATGAAGCCCTTCAAAACCCCCCAAAACCTTTCCCTATTTTTTTTAAAACTCCTACACAAGGTTTACCTCTCCATAAGCCTTTCCTTCCCTTCCCCTCCCCTCCAAAACCCAACTCGCAAACAAAGCCTTAAAAAAAACTATTTTACGGTGGTATCATTTTTTTCCTATACATACACCATATATATCATGTAGTTTTTGATTTATGCTTCAAAGAAACATTAACAAATGAATGTTTAAGACTTAGATGACTTCATCAAATTTGAAGTGTCTATAGCTCTATCAGTTAGGCAGGTTTTCTGCCTAGTTTATAGAAAAGAAAAATATGGTTGATGATGGTCCCCTCAAAGGCTCAAATCGTGCTCCCATTTTATGTCTTGCACGGTTGGAATCCACGAGGCATAGAAAAGTGATCCTATTCAAAAGCATTTGGTTTGGTTGAGTGCAAGAATTGCAGTCCACATCACAGTAAAGCACATAAACAGATTCATACATATACCAGTATACTTTATAATTTAAATGACTCTTGTTTCTTACTTGGATCGACTTTTCTTTTGTGGTCCTCAGATTCCTGCCTAACAGCCACTTATACGGTCATATAATATGACTTGTATAGTGTATTAATATTCTTAGTTTTGTATTCACGTAGGACATGCAACCTTAGCTTTTGAGCTTTGAGCATGTGACTTATTGTTAATATTAGAATTTGATATGATTAAATATTCAATCATATATTTGTCCATATGCTTTGAGCATGTGACTTATTGTCATAAATTCATATATAAGAATTTGATATTGAGAACGTGGGGTGAAAAACATATGGACAAATATTCAATCTCATTAATTTACCATACAGACAGCACTATGATTAAATATGAATTGCATTGTGACCGTTGTGCTGGTCAATAAACGAGTTCTTGCTTTATTTCAAAGATTATTATTGATATGATACAGTTTGGTGGCTTTGAGACTTCATTGTCATTCATGGAGGCTGCATTTGTGTTCATTTTCAGTGGTATCTTCATGCCATGATGGCTTAGAAAAACACTGCACCTATAGTTGTTGAGTTTTCACATTTGAGTGTTCGAAAGAGAGTGTTACGCAGTGTGTGCTGCTAGCACTTTTCTTAATGTAAGAAGTAAGATGAAGTATGATCAAAGAATAGTGAGGAGATACTAGTAAACCAAATAGGAAGGAATATTGGATACCTCTAATATATGTTTTCAGACCAGAACAAAATGTGCCTAAAATTAAAACTTAACAAAAATCGAAAAATCAATTGAGATATACACAAGATGACATGAATGTGTAGATAGATATTGAATACCTGAACAGGTGATATTTTATATTTTCATTTGTTATTACCATGCTAGTATATGAAACATATTAGTATCCATGATCATGGTTTATTTTATCACACATATTACCAACCACCTTCAAATTCCAGCAAAATCCATTTTCTAGAGGCCAAAAGTCTAATTCTCTGTAACTCTTCGCATATACACTTACAATCCTCAAAGTAGGATTCTGCAAAATCTGTTATGGTTCAAATTGAATATCTGCACTTTTTTTTTTTTTTTTTTAATCAGCAAATTTATTAA
>Ga0228710_1009062_pt1 | contig 13995 bp, 4 predicted proteins | sample MedpolnodulmetaG_FD_177995 | JGI IMG/M metagenome (GOLD analysis project Ga0228710, IMG submission 177995) | Root nodule microbial communities from Medicago polymorpha collected in Santa Monica, California, United States - pink nodules | ecosystem: Host-associated > Plants > Roots > Nodule...
ATTTGCAGTTGAAGTAAAATAGCTCAAAAAGGAAATAATATTTAAATAAAACTAAATCAAATCTAAATATAATAAACTCAAATAACATATTAAAAATACTAATTTATCGACTCATCAGTTACTCATTTGATAATTGATGATGCTACGTGGGCTAGTTGATGTTGATTTTTCTACTAAACTGTGATTTTGTGCTTCTTGAAATAGAGGGACACACTTTCACTATGGAGGTTCAATATGAAAGACATCATGTGTTTTTCCCATTGTATGGAGGTTCAATACTATCCTAAAATGCAAGAAATTAAGTTCCACTATGCTAAGGAGGGGTTGCAGAATACCAAAAGGAAAGGTCAGAATCACTAGCATCAAAATAACTTGGCTCCAACAGTTAACTTGTCGGACAAGCAACCAAGAATTCAAATTGATGAAGATGCAGTGATTCATGGTCTAGAGGGAAATATTTGTGTTTTAGACACAAACATAAATGAATGATTTAGCTAACATGTCTCAACTTAAAGAAGCCTAAACTCATGAGAATGTGGATAATGACATCCATTCTGATCCTGTTGTTGATACTCATAAAGAAACAATGTAAGTTCATTAAATTATGGATATTTACATCAATACTACCTCTAATGTTGGTTCAACAGTTAGGCAAAATTTTAATTGAAACGCACTGTTTCATTTAATGGGAAAAATAAATAATAATAATAATATATAGAAACATAACACACACACAGGAGAAAACAACAACACCTCCCCCATTCCTTTCTTTCCTCGTAACCTCTCTCTTTGTTCACCTTTCCTCTTCTTCATTTTCATTTCTTACCATAATCAACCAATTTCATTCACAAATCAAAGCAATTTCACATTACAAGTGCTATTTGGTAGAATTTTGGGGTTATGGTTAGTGTTTTGAAGAGGAAGAAAAATACCCATTTTGTAAAAGTTGCTCATTGAGACTCTTTGAGGTATATTTATCAACTTACATTTCAAATAGTGCATATTTAGGCATGATTAATGAGTTATAATTTAATTTTAGAGAGTTTAGTATATATAACTCCAACATATATATATATATATGTATATATATATATATATATATATATGAATATGATATATACAAACTTTCATTTGATTTGAATGGTTTTATGTAACTTCAACAATGTTGGCATAAAGTATGTGGCTTCTGCTAATTGTTCATGTGTATAATATGCATTTGTTTCATATTCTGTCTAAAACGAAAGTTGGGAATAAATTAAGTAACAGGTTCAAACCCACATGGTATCAATAATACTATAGCATAAATATTTTAAACTTACAGTTTATGGTTATATATTGATACCAAAGTTCTAGAATAAACTTCTAAATTTTGAAAGAATATTATTGATGCTCAGATATGACGTCAGATGCTTCAAATGCTTTTCCATGGGTGGTTGGAGAATGTACATAGTTGATTCGTCGTAACTGTAAGTTGATGACGATCATTATCTCTTATTTTCATTATCGTTATTCTTGATATTTTTATGATTTTATAAGTATTTAACAAAATGGAGAACACACCCTTCAAATATATTTTTTTCTCGTCTTTGATACATGTTTAAAGTCACCGATTTTAATACGAACTTCTATTTGGATTTTATCAACGACTTACTAGTAAAGAATTGCAAATTGGGATTTGATTGTGTGCATTTGACACAAGTTTGATATTTTACGAATCATGGTTTTAAGCTATATATTTTGAGAAATATGATTATAATTGTAACTACCTAGGTGCACCTAGTATGTGATTTCGGTTAGGTAGAGTTATTCCGTTAGATGGAGCCACGTCTATGGATAGGCCGCCGTTAGGAGGAGAGGGCAAGCAATGAGATGTAAACTCCTTAATTGAAAAATATTTTACGTTTTGTTTTGAGTCGAGAGAAAAGAGTTATCTGTTAGATGAAGCTACCACTAAGAGAAATGCCACTCTTAGTAGGAAAGTGCTATCAATGAGATCAAGCTAGTTCTCGATTCACCAATTTTTATTATTTTCACTAATGGAGTTTTCAATATTTTTAAAGGCTTTATTATGATTTTCGGAAATATATTTTTAAAGGCTTTGTAATTTTATTTTCACGTCTTAACGATATTGGATTTTCGTTGAAGTATACTTATTTGATTGAAAATATTTACAATGTGTGAATTTTCATGTGTACAAACGATTGCAGATTAAAAGAATTTTATATGGTTACTAGTTTTGTATATTGACATGAGATTTGGAAAACTTAATTACTCGTGTCCATGTGTGTTTCCCTTCTGGTTAGTGGTGGTTGTTGTCTCTCCACTAAGTTCTTGTGGCTTACTCTTTCATTCTCTATTTTTTTTGTTCACATGCATAGGCAGCTGAGTAGAAAGTTGCTAGTAGAATCAAAGCTCAGCAGTGTTACACTTTTTGGTAGGTCAACCTTGATGGACAACTCTTTTGCTTATGTATATATTTCAGTCAGTGTATCTGCAGCTATCTGAAGTCTAGAAATGTCTTATTTTGAGTCTTACAAATATTCAAAAAATGTAATTTTGAAATTCTAGTTGATGGAAATAGGTTTATGGACATGATTGAGATCTTGGAAACGTCGAAAATATAGAGGATACTCTGTTAAAATTTCTATAAATATTATTTTGATGAAAAAGGTATATGTGCAAATTATTTAATTGTCATTTGTCGAGTTTGGTCGTTAGGCTTGCCAGACTAGAATGTATAAGTATGTGCGTCAGTCACAATTAGGTCCAAATAGCTGCAGACATAGAGTAATAATATATTTTTGCTAGTAAATTGTGAAAAACGGTACCATATACTTACAAAAAGCGATTAAAACTCTATGATGGTCTTATTTGTTGTATGGACTTGTTCTTTGATTCATGTGGTCTGTGATTGGTGTCACTTTCCTCGTCGTCTGCTTCTCTTTCTAATCAATGTTACTTTATTAGGTGAGGATGCCACCCAGAACTAGGAACCGTACTAGAAGGGAAGTTTTTGATGAGTCAATTGCACTACCTGAAGGCCCTCGTCAAAGAGGTCGAGGTCGTGTTCGAGGTGGACATGGGGTTTAACGTTAGAGGACGTGGAATTAGTGCAGGGGTAACAAAAGTCAGTATCATAGAAGGGTAATTTTAGCGGACAATCATCTAGTACAGTGCAAAGTCACAGGTCGGGTTAAGGGGGATCAACGAGATCTACTTTTCCTCATAGGAATTCTAGTGGTACAATTTCAGCATGTTCTGTTTGTGGTAGATTCCATTATGGAACTTGTTCTAATGATGATTCCATTCTGTTTGTGGTAGAAGAATTGTCCTACAACACAACTATCATCTAGTCATGCATCAAGACCTAGAACTTTAGTATCTTCTCTAACTCCTTTTTTACCTGTGAGACAAGTGGAAAATTATTTTTTTCAAGGTTCAAGAGCATCTGATGGTCGGATTAGTGGCATGTGTACCAATCGTTAACCAAGTAATAAAGTGATAAGTAGAGTATCGTATCCACATGGATTGTCCTTTCTTCCGAACAATTCTCGTTAGTTATTTTTATAAGTTGGCGGTATAAAAGTTAAGGGTTAAAAGACTTGCAATTTTTATGTGTTTGCAATAGAGAAATTTTACTTGTTTTGGTTGCAGAAAAGTAAGCAGCGGTTAGGATTCTTCGAATCCCCTTAGTATATATGTTGTTGGATAATAAGTAATAGTATGTCGCATATATTTATCTTAGGTAGACTATACAAGTGATCGGGCCGTTCAGACGTTACTAACCTACTTTGGTCTATCCCTCCGATGGCTAACTGCACCTGCTGATCGCATGGTGATCCTTACGTGCGGGGTCTTGTTAATTCAAAGGTAATTGAAACATAAACTTAAATTGGATTTCCAGTGTTTCTCAAGGCAATGAAGGCAAAGGTTCCCTTAGGTCTGTCCATCTATGAATCTTAGGACACTCATAGCACACTCTCTGTACACTTTCTTAGTGGTTCTACAAACGGGCATCCCTAATCTATGTCTACCTTACTAAGAGTTTCAAGAGAATGGTTATATTAGGTTGTAGCTTATTTTGGACAGCTAGGTACTTGTTTCCCTGATTAATAACCAGTTAATTCCTATGTTCGGTAAGGCACCACATGACTTAATGGGTTTTAGCCACTGAGTACCTCTGTCTAGGGTCAACAATTCCTATGGTATCTTTGGCTAGTTAATAATCACTTACTTCCTAGACAGATAGTTATCAGTAAAGGGATATAAATATCAAGATATAAGCATCAAGTTAGTAATATTAGGCCCTGTCACAACCTAAGTACCTAATCTAAGGTTGCACCTATCACAGAAATAAACTACTTCCTAATAAAACTTAATAGCAAACAAAATAATAAATAAATAAATAAAATAGACAAAAAATTAAATTAAATAAATATCCAACAAAAATATACAAAGGTTCATTTAAAAACTCTAATCTAAAAAGATTTAGTTACACATGGTAACTAAAAACAATTTACTAAATGAGGAAGGCTAGCATTTATAGTGGAGATTTCTAAGTGGGTTTGGGCTAAAAACGCGGACTGTACCCACAAAAATGAATAAAATTACGCTTGCTCATAGCATATGCCGTAGGCGCATGGTAATGCTTTGCCTTGCCTTAGGCGCATTTGATTGTACTTCTGGGCCCAATTTCTTTGATCTTTGTTGTTTTTAGGTCTTCTTCTTCAAATAACTTGCCTCGAAACTTGTGAACAGAATCCCTCGCTATGTAAAGTCTCCTGAGGCCTCTTGAATCTTCATTCTTTGTCTTCCCAAAGTATTGACAATTCTTCAGTTGTTCTTAATTTGCCGATTTGCATGATTTCTTCGTGAATTACTTCAAAAACCCCCTAAAATTGCTATGTTTCGGGAAAACTAGAATTACAGACTCAAATATAGAAAACATTACAAAAGTCCTGAAATCATTGGCAATCATTCTAATACTCCTCCTTTTTGCTGCTAAAACCTACTGAAAATGACTAAAAAACATGCTAAGAATAACGTAAGATGACCTGTCATCACATCTCAAACTTAAACTGTTGCTTGTCCTCAAGTAACGAAAGAAAACATATTTTATTCTTTGCATTTTTTTCCAGGAAAAACATACTTTTCCGGGAGTTGTGCAAAGGACATCATCCATTACATTTATAGCAGAGCAACAACTAACTTATTACAGTACATTCAAGCGGGTCTCGCTTGGTAAAAGTAACATATGTTCACAACCATACTCTTTTCTATGATACACCTATGTTTCTCCTAAAGCCAGTAGGGCTGGTCATAACATTTGCCCACTCCAGTCGTCACATGGATGTACCTTGCTATAAATTTGAAGCAATTCTAAACAGACAGTCAAAATCAGATTATTTACACACTTAGAGGACTTTGAGGGTTATAACTTGGCTTAGGTTAAAGGTGGATATATATGGGAAATTAGGCTAACAATGAAACTTAGGAATTCCTACTAAAACATTACTGCACTGCCATCCTTTCCTTCCTTGGTTCTAACAAGATGGGTAAAACAGTATAACTATTTATCTTTTTACAGAAACATACTATTTTTTTAAGAGACCATTTTATGGCTCTTGATTTTTTTTCTTTTTTCTATTTTTTTTTTGTGTAGATCCATGGTCATCTACATTTTTTTATTTTTTTTCTTTTTCTGACAAATGTATTCTATTGTTACCCCACCCCAAACTTAAAATGTTCATAAATCCAAAGAGCAACCCCAAACTTAGTTTCAAAACATGTGCAGTGGTAATAATACCTATCTAACTTCAAGTGAAATCAAGCAGGGTGCATTTAAAGTGTAGGACTGTGACATGATTCATCACTAATAAAGAAAATAATTTTTTCATCTGGAGGCTCAAAATGGTTTTACAAAGGATAATAAGAATGTAAAAGGGTGGCTTGAAAGGCTCAAGGTACCAAAGAAAATTGCCTCCTGTGTATAATATCCTAATCGATCATCCGTAAAGAACGGCCGCAAATTCAAGCAAAAATAGCATTCACATGTAACACTCATAATATGTATTTAAAAAATTTAAGTATCTAACAACCTAGAATGGATATGGAAATATTTGGTTCTGAATCTCACCGGGTATGCTATTCAGAAAAGAGTTGGTGATCCTATAAGTACCTTTACTAGCAAGCCCTAAAAATTTACCTCATGTGGCAGAAGAAGAAAAATGTGCTCTTGAATGTATGGATAAATTAGCCTCTGCCTTAAATGTTTTGAAATGAATAGCTAAGATTAAAACAAATTTAAGCATAAAAGGTAGTTTTGTAAATTTAATGCAAAAGAAATAAAATTTTATATGAAAATACTTGAGGGTTAGTAACAGAAAAAAGAAATGAAGTTAGTTAGTTAGATAATCTCAGCTTAGCAGAAAATAAAATGATGGGTTGCCTCCCATTCAACGTTTCTTTTACGTCTTGATTCTGACGGTTCGCATGGGTTGCCTCCCATGCAACACTTCATTTAACGTCTATTAGCTTGACGCCTTGATCCTGTTAGGGTGGCTTAAATGAAAGAATGAACACATCATCCTTATTCTTTCTCTTGTTAGGAAGGAACTCCATGAACTTTGTAAGAAGAATTAAATGTTCCCATGCTCCAATCTTTGCTTTTTTGGAATATGTGCTCGTCCTCCTCAAGTGACACTAAGACTCTTGCAACAAGTGAGCATTGTTTTGAGTCTCTAATATCACAAAGTTTGCTGAAGGTTTTTCTTCTTGCACTACTACGCCGTTTACCACTCCATCTGGATTTTTGATTGATCCTTCTGCAAGTGTCAAATTGACAGTTGATGGTTGTGCCAGAAAAAATCAGAAGTTTTAGAGACAAAAAAGAGAGTGCCGAGAGATAGAGAGGAGTCGTGAGAAGAAAATGAAGCACCTCCAAACTCTTTTCTCAACCATCAACCTAGATGGTAGAAAAAACCAAACTATTTATTATCCTTTTGGTGTTTGATATGGGGTTTAGAGAAGAGGAAAAGATCAAAGATGGCAGAAGAAACAAACAAATTGGTTAGAGAAGAAGAAAAATGGAATTTTTGAACATTAAAGGGATTAGGGTTTAAATTGGAGACCAAAATTCGATTTTTTCATCATCATCTACTCTCCAGAAACTAATGAGGTAACATTGTCTTATCCCAAACTCAAAACCTGTAGGAAGTATCCAGTATCTTTTACTAATTAATGATTGCATATGTTTGATTTATGATTAATATAAGAAACAAATGGAATATAAACTAGGAAGTTGGAGAAAAAGATTTGAACATGTAATGCAAATACATTAATTCTATGATTATGGTAGTATTATCATAATTTACGAATCACTTGATTAGTTAATAATATTGTTGTAAGATGTGTTATATGTAGCTAAAGTCATGATTATAAATGTATTAAAGCCAACTTAATTGAATTGCAATTTTGATGTTGTTCTTGCCGTAATGGAAGATAAATATGGTTTGATATAAGAATGAACTGATGGAGTTAAGCTAAAATCACTTGTACCAACTAGAATGGATTTAGCATGAAATGAAAAATTGATGTTGTCATTGTTTTTGTACTTCTATGGTCAAAGCGCCCCCTAGTCATAGCAGTCTCGGGTTTTTCGGCCGAGTTGTTATTATTTCATGGCTTGGCACCCACTACGACCAAGAAATTACCATAACTCTTTTGGGGGTACTTTTGTGTTAAATAATATATTAAATTTCCTTCTAGCTTGAAGCCACCATTTGAGCATTGATTGCATATTTACTTCTACAGCTATGAAACGTTTTGTGAGCAAGTGTTTGTGTGTTGTGTTTGAATTATGAGTCTTATGACATAACAATGTGTATAGTAAATAGTTAAGCTACACACACTAATTGGTAAGAATAAGCATATGAATAGTGTAATTGTAATGTCCATATGCGTCTATGACATACTATTATGTTTATATATATATATATATATATATATATATATATATATATATATATATATACTCATATTGTAAATTACTATGGTTGTTAGAGTTTTATTATATGAACTTTTAGTATCCAATTATTAGGGAATCCATGGGAAGGCTTAAAGTTAATTGAGATTAGCAGGTAAGGTAATTATGCATCTTTGATATGATATGATATTAAGATGAGAAAACTGTAAGTATAATCTTATATCAAGAGGTACGAAGTTATTTACCAGTACTAACTAATACTTATAGACCATTTAGGATAAGTAAAAATATTAATAATAATAATAACTGTGATATGAATATCGCTAGTTAATTATGCTAATTAGTAAAGCAAAGTACTCTAAGATTATGTTAAAGATGACACTGTAGGTTAAACCTGAGAAACGATGGAAATCCAGTGGAATAGCAAATCATAAGTGTCCAGCTAAAGTAATTAACAACTACATTTTATTTAAGAATAAATACACATATGTATATAGATCATCGTTTATTTTTTATAAGTTTAGTAGTTACAAGAGATTTATCATGAGTGAGGAGAGGATTTCTCCATGCCTTATACACCAGGCATGACTCGAGACATCAAAGTATGTTTTATATTCTATGTTATTGGGTCGTTGTACTCAACCTGTTTGTATGATGTTTTCAGTTTTACCTTAACATTGAAAAGTTGAAAAGTATGACCGGACTACTCGTCAACGGTTCAATGAAGAGCTTGTTCATTTGAAGACTTACTTAGACATACTTTTGAAAATTTATTGCAAACATTTTCTATATTTGGATAGTATATCTCTTGTAATTATGATTTAGTAATTAAGAGTTTTCTTGTTATAATGAACTTGAGTAGTATATCTCTTGTAATTATGATTTGGTACAATACATGTTGATTTGCTAGAACTATATGTTAAAAAATGAGTCTAAGGTGAACAATATGGTGGCTGAATTTAAACATACATGAACTTTCAATTCTATAAGATTACGAAGTTCAAATCTTGCATGAAGCATAAATATTTTACTATAATTGTTGCTAATATATCTTCCAGAGAAATACTTTTCATATGAATGCTTATGTTGAGGAATAGGATTCTTAGAACCATGAGTAAAACTTTTGTAGAATATTTATTTAGTCGTTTCCTATTGATGATGTCGGTATGCCATATGGATAAGAACCCGGTAAACTGTTTTTTTATCTATTATCGTAAGTAAAGCTATAATCATTAGCACTTATTAATTTTTCCCTAAAAGAAATTGATTTAAGGTAGACATATTATCGAGATTCTAGGTTGCAATGAAAGCTGATTAAATTGTGATTCAAACTATATTGATTAACCTTGTTAGAAATGGGATGTGCTTGCATGTATCACATAGTTAATTATTGATAATTTTTCTTGGAATGCTAGAATGAATTCAGATTTCATAGTTACTTTGACGATTACAACATTACAAGATTAAAACATGAAATCTGAATTCATTCTAGCATTCCAAGAAAAATTATCAATAATTAACTATGTGATACATGCAAGCACATCCCATGTTTCATACCGCCTATTTTTCATCCCATGTGAAACTATCACCAATAGGTGGTACCTGTGTATATGAACTTTTAGTATCCAATTATTAGGGAATCCATGGGAAGGCTTAAAGTTAATTGAGATTAGCAGGTAAGGTAATTAAGTATCTTTGATATGATATGATATTACGATGAGAAAACTGTAAGTATAATCTTATATCAAGAGTTACGAAGGTATTTACCAGTGTTAACTAATACTTATATATAATTTATGATAAGTAAAAATGTTAATAATAATAACTGTGATATGAATATCACTAGGTAAATATGCTAATTAGTAAGAGTACTCTAAGATTATGTTAAAGATGGCACTGTAGGGCAAACATGAGAAACGATGGAAATCCAGTGGAAAGGCAAATCTTGAGTGTCCAACTAAACTAATTAACAACTACATTTTATTTAAGAATAAATACACATATGTATATAGATCATCGTTTACTTTTTATAAGTTTAGTAGGTACAAGAGATTTATCAATAGTGAGGAGAGGATTTCTCCATGCCTTGTATATCAGGCATGACTGGAAACATCAAAGTATGTTTTATATTTTATGTTACTGGATTGTTGTACTCACTATGTTTGTATGATGTTTTCAGGTTTACCTTAACATTGAAATGTTGAAAATTATGTCCAGACTACTCGTCAGTGTACGTATCTGAAAGTATTTGAAGTCTCGAAATGTCTTATTTTGAGTTGTACAAATATGTCAATAATGTCATTTTGAGATTCTGGTTGATGGAAACATGTTTATGGACATGATTCAGATCTTGGAAACGTAAAAAATACAAAGGATACAATGTTAAAATTCATGTAAATATTATTTTGATGAAAAATGATTATGTGTAAATTATTTAATTGTCATTTGTCGAGTTTGATCGTTAGGCTTGTCAGACTAAAATGTATAAGTTTGTGCGCCGGTCACGATTAATGTTTGGGGTCGTGATAGTAATGAAGGCCTTGTTCTTGATTTACATAACTCTTTTGATTTGATCAATAATGATTTTGATGGAGCTAATAGGGAGGCTTTATCTAATGATTAGGATAACATTGTAGTCTCATCTAATAAGCAAATAACTATTAAGGACTCTACTATCGTTGATTCTTTAAAGGATGTTTGCATAATGTTAGACACAAGGTTAGAGGCACATGATTTTGTAGAGGCAAGACCCTCATAATTTGTTTCTCATAACACTAATAAGTATATGAAGTTTCCTAACTCTAGGAGGTTGTTATTCCCTAGGTTAGTGTTACCCTCTAAAGCACAAGGTGACTTCACTATAAAGTTATCATTCCTTAGTGTCACTTTTGTTTCTTTAGATAAAGTTATGGATCCATTAGTCTTGCTTTAATGGACCAATACTCTTGTTTTGACCTTTATGGTTATACCAAGTAACATGGATGGGGAGTCAAACTCTGATAAGAGGCTAGTTAGTGTTTCTGTGGCAGTTGGCACTAGAATCTCAAATGAAGCTATTGATAAGAGTGTTATTATTTTGAAGAAATTCCAGAGTGATGAAGTACAAGAAGATGTGGATCCTGGTTCTAATATTGCTATGGAAATATGCTTTTCATCCATGGCAGTTGGCACTAGAATCTCAAATGAAGCTATTGCTATGGGAAGATTTGTTGAGGATTTGTGTACTTGAGCAAGGTGGAACTTGGGATAGTCATGTACCGTTGATAGAGTTCACATACAATAATAGTTATCATTCTAGTATTGGAATGACACTGTTCGAAGCTTTGTATGGTCGAAGGTGTAGAACTCCGTTGTGTTGGTTTGAGTCAGCTGAAAGTGTAATTTTGGGACCAGATATCGTTCAACAAACTACTGAGAAGGTTAAGTTGATCCAAGAAAAGATGAAAGCGTCGCAGAGTCGACAAAAGAGTTATCATGATAAGCGTAGGAAGGACCTCGAGTTTCAAGAAGGAGACCACGTGTTTCTGAGAGTCATAGATAATTGATGTTCAGGCTGTAGAATGATCGTAGGTTGAGTTTCCTATCAATTTTGGGATGAAGGTTGATGAAAATTGGGTTTTTGGGGTTAAAAATCGCACTTCCCGACAGAGAATCTGTTATGTTCGCCACCGCGAGTAGACTGCTCGCCACGGCGAGCTATACGTGACAGAGAGCAGTGTTTGCTCGCCATCCACTCGCCACGGCGAGTAAGTGTGTAACAGAGAGCAATGTTTGCTCGCCACGGCGAGTAAGGTCGCCCGCCACGACGAGTAACATGGTAGTGCTGTGCCTTTTCATGTTCTTGTGTTGTATTCATACATTTCTGTTTTGAGTTAGCCTTTAGTGCATCCCTGAAAACTTTAGGTGATATTATTAGTTACCCAGGTGGTTTGTTGTCAAGAATAACATGATTTAGGAATTGATATATATTTATATGTTGATGATTATTATATGAATAATTTATTGATGAAATATTACATGAAGGTAAGGGTATGTGTTGATGAAATATTATATGCATGCCTATGATGCAAATAGCTTGCTAAATATATGATGTTGCGATTAAATGATGAGTATCTATGAGTTTTTAATGTTGATGTTGTCAAGTTGTCGATGTCGTACGTTGTTGTTGATTAAGTTGTTGAGTCCATGCATACTCATATAAAGTTGGGGGCTTGATGCCCTGTTGAATGCTTGATCATTCATACCACGTTGAGAGCTTATGCTCTATAAGTTAAGGGTTTGATGCCCTGATTGGTACCACATGCATATTGCATAGTCAAGTTGTTGTTGAGTCGTTGTTGTTGAATCTAAATGCTAAGTAGAAATAAATGAAGTATATGTGAACCATGATTGATAATAAGTATATGTGAACCATGATTGTTGTTTAAGTTGTTAAATCCCGTAGATGAATTATATGCTTATTATTATTGAATGTGAAATCTCACCCCTTCTGTTTGAATGTTGCCCCTATGTTGGTAACGTGCAGATAACCAAGACTAGCTGCAGATGTGAGTTGACTCTCTCGTATGTCGTCTTAGGGTCGCTCTGATACGTAACGGGATGGGGATTCTTGTTTTGCTTTCCATTGTTACGTATTGTTTATGAATTATGCTGTCGAACCTTTTGGATTAAGAACTTCCTTTAAGTTTGTTATGTTGAGGTCGTAGTGTCAAAGATTGTTGAACAAGTTGTTGTTTTGAAATAATTTTCCGCTGCGAAGTTAAATGAATTTTAATAGGGTTGTTTTGATAAATAGTAATTTTACTCTAATTATAATTTAATTGAAGTGTGACATTCCGTTTCACGTTGAATACTCTGATTAATTGTATTATTTACATTGTTGGGAAAACGGGGTGTTACAATGAGTGTTCTGAGATTCATAGATTGGAAGACCTTTAGGAACATTAGCCTTCATTGCATTTGCAAATCTAGGAACGTCGACTTATGTTTATGTTTCAATTACCTGTGAATTAGCAAGATCCCGTACGTAAGGATCACCGTGCAATCGGCAGGTAAAGTTAGCCGTAGGAGGGATAGACCTAGATCAACTAAGATAGTATATACCCCGCACGTAAGGATCACTATGCAATCAACAAGTGCAGCTTGACAACCGACTAGGTTAGAACGTCCCAACGGCCTCATCACTTGTATAGTCTACTTAAGATAACTAAACGTGACATGAATGTTATTTAAATCCAACAAAATAAATAGGGGGATTCAAAGAGTCATAACCACTGCTTACTTTTCTGCAACCAAACAGGTAACTTGCTCAGTTGCGAACAGATAAAAATTGCAATCTCTAACCCTTAACTCTTTTATTTTATATCGTCAAACTAAAATAAGTATCGTGAATTGTTTGGACAAAACGACAATCTCTGTGGATACGACACTCTACTTATCATTTAATTACTGGGTAAACGATTTGGTAGACTTGCCTAATCCGACCATCAAAGACCATCCCCCAATCACCCAAAACATAAATCAAGAAAAACCTTGCCCTGTGTTGGGCGCCTGGTGTCAGCCTTGGCATGTCCACGCGCTGCCTCTCTGTAACTAGGCGCCTAGCACCCCAGTTGCAATGTCAGTGCTGCGAAAAGTACGAAAATGAGTATTTGGCCCTCAGATTTCCCTCAAGATCATCCCAAAAGTGCTTATTTTGATCTCTCATGCACCCAAAGTGCTTAAAATCATTTCTCAATGTTCGAACACTTCATTTAAGCTCTTTCCAGAACTATGCAATAACAACTTATACTTTAATTAACATGGTTTTCACTCAATTTATCTTGAATCTAAAAAACAACAACTTAACATAATCAAACATAGATTTTGACATAACAACGTGATTTCACCACCATTCACATACCCAATGTCATAGCAAGAAGATAGAACACGAATTTAACATCATTCATCATCATCTTCATGAATTTCATTCAATTAAGCTTAAAACTCAAAACACTAACTTATCATTATCA
>Ga0228710_1009063_pt1 | contig 13989 bp, 13 predicted proteins | sample MedpolnodulmetaG_FD_177995 | JGI IMG/M metagenome (GOLD analysis project Ga0228710, IMG submission 177995) | Root nodule microbial communities from Medicago polymorpha collected in Santa Monica, California, United States - pink nodules | ecosystem: Host-associated > Plants > Roots > Nodule...
ATCCTGATGGGATTAGAAGATCATTCCTTATTTATTATCTTGATATTCTGTCATTTTTAAAATATTGTCATTTTTAAAATAATGATAGCATGTATTTTCTATTATAATTAATAACATGTCATTTTTAAAATATTTAATTAATGATGAGGGCAATTTTTTCATTTAATTATAATGATATCTTGTTTGTTATCATGTGCGCATCAAACACATGATAAGATTAATGTTTATCATGTTCTTATCATATCCTATCTCTATCCAGCTTTATATCATATCATATCTCTATCTTATCCTGACCATCAAACGGACCTAAGAGTTTTGTGTAGTAATATAAAAAAATAGCTTCGGGTAGGGGTGTACGTGGGTTGAGTCAACCCATAAAATTTCGTTAAACCCACCTATAAAACCCATAAAAAAAATGGGTTGGGTCGGGTAATTGGGTTGGTATAGTTTCTAAAAATAAAAAAACCCATATAAATAATTAGGTTTTAGGTAAAATCAGACTCAAACCCAGAAATCCTCTCATTCAATAATGTCAATATTTTTTATCTTTATTTTCATAGAGTAGAAGAAAAATATTAAAGGTTATGGTCATAAACCAAGTTATATTTCCAAAATTGTATCCTATATGACGAAAATCAAAACATGCTAGAGTTACAAATCAAGATGTTGCACTTTTTGGTTATTTTAATACTAATGCAATTTTATATCATGCAATTTTAGTTTGTTGCAAGTATTTTATAATGGAGTTTATTATTTGATATTATAATTTATTATTCTATGATGTATAAAATTATAGTAAAAATCAGTTAACCAATTTTTTTTAAGAATATTAAAAACTAGAGTAATATTTAAGACAAATTTTGAGTACCTGTCATTTAGTCATTTAATATTAAAAAAATAGAAAAATAAGTTGGGTAACTCATTACTCAATTCAACCCAACCCAGATATTAGCGGGTTTACTCAAACTCACCCAATGATACAATAAATGGTTATTTTACCTCACCCAAACCGAAGTACCCTATATGGTTTATGTTTGGTTAAACCTAACCTAAACCGACCCACGTACACCCTAGTTTTCGGATCTAGTTTGTACCATTGAAAGAAGGTAAAACTTAAAAGTAAGATTCTTCACTGTCTTAAACTTGAGTAACATCCACTCATTCTAAATTTTTGCTAAGAAAAAAATAAATTGACAAACCTAATTATTATACTTTAAGCTAATTAGATTTTGTTTATTGATTTACCATACACCACCACCTAGCAGCGATTCCCTAATAATCTCTCTAGGTTCTTATATATTAATCCTACAAATGTAAACTTATGTTATTTGCACATGTTGTTCTAGTCCTAGTGTTATGTTAGAAATGGTGGTTTCAGACACTTTGAATGACTGATTTTCACTATTTTAGATTCGGTGTTGGATCAATCCAATCATGCATGCATATATCCGACTCCACTTAAGTAGTCAATCGAACACAAGCCAGCAAACAGTTTCTAAATTAACTTATTTATTTGAGAAAAAAAATTCTGCCCTTTATGCCAAAAAAAATGATAAATCTTTCATCTGTTGAATTTATTTTATCAAAATACCCCTGTTTGAATTTGTGTTTGGCGAACAAGACTTTTTTTAATAATTTATTTTATTTTGCTTGTTTGGTGTTATTTTGGCGAACAAGGAATTTTATATTATTTTTTTCTTGTTTTGGAAAAAGTTTGACGAACATCATTTTTTTTAACTTTTTTTTGTTTTTTTGTTTAGACTTATTTGAATTTTTTTATAAAAATTAAAAAAATAATTACATTGGAAATAAACTAAAAACACCTATTACAAAAATTTTGGTCTTCTTTTATTTCTGTGAGTACCACATACAGAAATAATATTTAAATAAAACGAAATCAAATCTAAATAAAATAGACTCAAATAATATATTAAAAACACTAATTTATTGACTCATCATTCATAAAAATATCTTACATTTCTACTGCTGGAGACATGGCATGATCGGTGTTTCTTACCTTGTGTATGGTATGATCCATTGTGATTTCAAATTGAAAAGAAAAATTTTAAACACAAAGGCAACTAGAACTTTTTTAACAGAGGTAGATAGTAAGTTGTAAGTTGAATGAGTAGAGCAGAAAACTTTATTTATAGTGTTCGTTAAATACTTTGGCGAACAATAAATACTTCACCGAACAAGTACAATTACCACGATCAACTTCCTAAAAACCAAAACTTGTTGAATGTGGTACCCACGGACACAAAAGAAGACTAAAATATTTGTAATAGGTGTTTTTAGTTTATTTCCAATGTAATAATTTTAAAAAAAAATTATAAAAAAAACATTCAAATAAGTCTAAACAAAAAAAGAAGTTAAAAAACGAAAAAAAGGTTCGCCAAACTTTTTTCAAAACAAGAAAAAAATAATAGAATATTCCTCGTTCACCCAAAAATAAACACCAATCAAGCAAAATACATTACAAAAAATGTCTTGTTCGCCAAGCACAAATCCAAACAGGGGTGTTTTGATGGGGGAAAAAAATCAACAGAAGGCAGATTTATCATTTTTTTGGCATAAAGGGGAGAAAAAAAATCCATTTATTCTCTACTGTGTACAACAAATGCATAGCAGAAACGAGACGAGTCTTTATTGGCACTTTATTAGAACCAATGCTGCTTGTTTTGGAGCACATGAACCATTGCATAATTATATCAACATAACTCGACAGTCTCTAAGAATATTCAATTTTGCAAAATGAATCGGTGCTTAGGGGGCTTTCAAAATGTCAAGGGAGCTTTCAAATGCAAAAGGAGGTAAACTTGAAGTACTAAAATGGAGCAATTGAAAGTTAGGGTGCAATTGGAAGACTTAGGGGTTAAAATTGTACTTTAGCCATTAGTTTACTTTGTTTAATGAACCAAAATATGCATAAATTTTATTAATTTAATCTTGAATATTGTTTTGCACTAGCCTAAAGCCCATAATTCAATCTCTAGTAAGCCCAAATACATTTAGTCATGAAGCATCAAATCCTCTTCTGCCAATAAACATCACATGACTAGTTTCAGATTCTCCACTCTGTAATTCCTCAATGACTTGTAACGGATATTTGGACTTGATATTGATGGTACACTGTCGTAATGTCTCAACGATTTGTAACGGATGCTTGGGCTCAACATTGATGGTACATTGTCCTCATGTATGCCTGTAAAAGACATCATTCACCACCAACTCTAGGTACTCAATTTATACCCTATTAGTACATCTCACTCTTTGCACTCCAGATTGATGACGTCGTTTGTAGGAACTAAATTTTCCTATATTTTTCTTTCCTAAAAATAAAAAACTCCCAAAAAAAACTTCACATAACTTAAAAACAACAACCCTACTAGCAACATCGTCGTGGATTTGCTTAGATAAAGGGTAAAACTATCACAATATTCGTACAATTTCGTTGAGAAGTCAAATTACTTCTTATTAGTTCATGCAATGTTTATCTTCGTGGAGAACCCTCATCCACTTGCCAACAACCCTAACTTGTTTCAGTAATAATAAAAGATTAATATGAGTAGGATATTTGCTCATACAAAATCAATTTCACATGTCCCTATATTCAAAATTAGCTAAAGCATCTATATAATGATTTGATCCACAATACCCATCACATACCTTAACACGTTGCGAAATTCTCATACCTAGAATACCACTGTGACTACCATAAATTAAATCGTCTACCACAATCTTAAAAAGAAGCAAACCTTTCATGATGTTTCTTTGTCTAGCCTCTTAAAGCCTTTCTAAAACACCTTAAAGTTCAGCCACATGACTCACATTAACGATAGTTAACTTTAAAGTTGTCATTATACAATGGTATGATATAGATAAGTTAAATTACACTTGTACTAGTTAAATATTGAAAAATTGCTCTTCACTCATACACTTTTGCTCATTCCCAGGTGTTCTGACCAAAATACCCCCAACGCGATTTAAGTCATTTAGGTACAAAGCCAACGTGATTTAAGTCATGTTGAGGAAGAGTTTTGGTATTTTTTTTCCATCAATTATTCACAAAGATGCTATTTTTTTAAGACCCCAAACGTACAATATGTTATATTCATTTTTTAAAAGCATGTCATGTCTTAGAAACAACAATAACAACAATTCATTCATGATCCAAAATAAATCATAACTAAAAATACACAAGTACGCGTAATAAATTCCAAAATTAATAGAATACGACAAATTAATCTAGTTTTAATTTCATCTCCGTTCAATTAAACGAAGTGTTACATTTCATTACATTATCTATAAATATGTGGTATCATCATGATGTTGGATTTAAATTAAATTCTTGAAAGTTTGCGGAAAATGTCGGCATTGAAGTGTCTTATACTTAGTGTAAAATTTTGCTAGTATCTTTCAAAACTCAAAAGAATGAAGAGAACACAACATATGTATTCTACCGAATCAACTATATAAGTTATCACATTGAATCCATTCATATAGGTAGAGTTATCACAAAAAAGAATGCATCTTAGTATATTCTTTTATACTTAATCCTACTGCCCTGCCAAGTGACAAGTTTCAATTAACATAGGTGTATGATCAAGCTGCAAACAACATCTTAGGAATGCATTCCCTTTTGTGACACTCAGCCTATACAAAAAATTCGATGTGAAAACCTATATAGTTGATTTGGCAGAATACATGATGTGTTATCTTCATTCTTGTGAGTTTTGAAAGAGACTTGCAAACCTTTACGTTGAGTATAAGACACTTCAATACCGACATCTTCAGAAAACTAACAAAAATTAAACTAAAATCCAACAAAATAATGACAACATAATAATATTAGCTAAACATCTTCCTCCGACCGAATCAAACTCTTGAAAATATCTTCAGGCGATCTCACCAACGTAGCATCCATCTCGATCCTCGGGAACATGTTGTGCTGACCAAATATTGAGGACATGCTCCTCACGTCGTCGTCGTTCCTTAACTCCGACCGACTAAACGCCAATCTCCCCTCTGAGTTGAACGATGGACGTTCATACCAAACGTATTCCACCCTCCTCGTGTTTCCGTGGTCGAGTCGTTGGTTGATTTCATTCAATTGATCATTCAGTTCTTTTTACATGACATCATCCCGAACCTTGAACAAATTAGGGTTTCCACTGTTGAAGCATACTTAAGCGTTGAACAAATTGTCCATTGTTTCAGATCTACACCATAAGAAATTAAAAACAATCAATGGAAAACTCATTTAGACATTTCATCAAACACTTTGAGTGTAAATTATACATAAGCCCTAAAACTAAAAACTACAACATAAATATGCAAACATTTAAACATTTAAGCAACATAAGTCATTTACATGTAAACATTGTATCATTTCTTGCCAAAAAAATCAAAATTTAAATAAACCCTAAAACTAAAAAATTTCTAATTTAAGAGGAAAAAATGTAACATTTAAACATAAAATGTCAATGGTACTTGATTATGAAAACTTACTTGTTATTGAAGTGTTAATTGATTTGAACTTGAAGAAATTGGGGATATGGATGATTTGAGAGAGTTTTTAGAGATTTTAGATATGAAATGAAGAAAAATGAAAAAATGAGGTATTGACTGACCTTTAAATGTATGCCACGTGACTTAACTTACGTTGGATGTACCGAACGTGACTTTAGTCACGTAGGTTATACCTCAACATGACTTAACTCACATAAATTATATTTCGACGTGACTTAAGTTACGTTCTGTTTGTGTCACCAAGCAGAATAGGCAAAATTGCTCGATTCATGTATTTATACATAATCCATTCATTTTCATCCATGTTTTCATCAATCATTCAAAATACGCAAATTCATTCATTCATTCAATCATTGAGAGTTATAATACGCAAATTCATTCAAAATTATAAAACGCAAAAATAAAACCGAAAATGAATCAAAATGTCATGAAAATGTGCAAAGGCTAAACCATCATATCCAAAAACATCTAAAAACAAAGGCATTGTTATAAGCCATTAGAAAAATCTCTTTTATTCTTCTCCCTCATCAATGTTAATTTCAATAGGATTGTCCTCTGCAATTCTTAGGGCACCTATTTTGGTTGTGGACCAAAATAAGAGGTCCTTCAACTCCTTCTCAGCTTGTTGAATGTACAATAGCACCTTGGTATTGTTTTTTTTTTTAAGATCTTTCACATTTGATGTCATGTCATGTCATAGTGGTTTTTGCTTTCTTTTTCAGTTGAGTAACATTTTCACCCTCCTTTTATTGTTGGGCCTCACCCTCCTTTTTGATCTGTGCACTGTGTCATGGTTTCCCTGCCTGCTCTCAGCTTGTCAGGTCGCTCAGACATATGTACAAAACATAAAACAATGCCAAAAAATCAAAGATTTTTATAGCGACGTTTCAATCTATAAACTATCACATTGCACTCAAACTTACTATAATCAACATTAAGAATTCAATTTCTAACTAATTTCATCATCATCATTGCGAAACAAAATAAAAATCATTGAGGTAAACACCTAAAGTTCAACATAAAATCCAACAATTTCTAACTCTAACCTAACTCTAACCTACCACACTTGAGTCAAACTTACTCCAATCAATATCTAAACAACAATTTCTAACTTAATTCATCATTAACAATAAAAAATTCTAACATGCAAATTCTACCCTAAAAACCTAAAGTTATGAAATTTAATAAAAAAAAAATCTAACTTTCAAACAAAAAAAAAACAATGCCAAATGATCACAATCACATACTTGATGTTGGGTAGAATTTGATGTTGCTTTGATCAAAGTTGATGAAAATCGCACTTAGGGGTTCTCAAAGTTGCACCTGATGTTTTGGAGAATGTATGACAAAATGGTTGTTGTTATGTCTCTATACCATAACACAACTTGACTTAAGTCGCACCAACATGAGTTAAGGGCGGCATTTACCGTAGGAGAGGGGGATAGGTCTCCTACGGTATGAGAGTGTATAAAAAGTTTTTTTTTTTACACTAAAATAACCTGTGTTTACATGTTTGTAAACATTTTTTTTTTGACAAAGGGTTTGTAAACATTAGTAACCTGTTGTTGGAGGTAAATTATATTTAAGTTATTCATTTACCTGAAGGGCAATGTTGGAATTTTCTCTTAAATAAAAAATTATTGTCCCACTTAGATCTGCCTCAGGATTACAGCTAGTCTCCTTCTTCTCTTCCCTGAACAACAATACAACATCGAAGAACATTATTTTCCTCTCTTCTTTGGATTATTACTTGCAAATCATTTTCCTCTTCCTTGCCATTCAATGAACTGATAATATCGGCCATGTCTCTAGATTCTTGAATTTACGGTGGATTTGCATCTGGACGTGAAGCTGGAATCCATATTGTGTATCGTATTTGCAGATTTGGTAGTGTACGATGTCGTGATTCTTTGTTGAGTTTAAATCTCAGTTCATCAAGTACAAAGGTTAGGTCTGAAATCTTATACATTGATTTAATTATGTAAATCTGAAGGAATACTTTATATAAATAGAATGAATCTTATTTTAGACCAGCAAATTTGAAAGAACTTACACTAATGGTGTTTGAAATAGCAAATTTGAGTTTATGTTATAGTATATGCCGTTACATAAATGCTTAAAAGAACTTATAAAACAGGTACATAAGGTTATTTATCTAGATTATGTAATGATATAAGCATTTGAAAACCTATTTTGAAAGAGCTTATAAAATAGCTTATGAGACCAATTTGTGCTTATTTTCACAAACTTCCGATGTAGATGATATATTCTAATTTTTTTTAAGGAATATATTCTGAAAATTATATATACCGTGATTTTTCAGAGGTTAGGAGATGTTTGTGTCTTTGAACTAATTAAGAAGAATGATTTAGTTTTAAAGTTCATGTTTTCAAAAGGGACAACTAACGTATTTGTTTGAAGTTGTTGTTTTGAGTGATAGTAACTTGAACTAATTAACACTTTCTTTTCCATCAAATAGGTGAAGTGAAGTAAATTTCACCTTCTTTCTTGGCTGTAGTTTTACCCTCATTCTATCTTCAATCGTAGAAACAAGTTATCCAGCTCCTATAATGAGTTCCAAGCAATGAACTAAAGTGTTTCTGCCTCCATTGGATCTGAAGCTATTTTTCATCAGTAATCCAAACTTAAGTTGATAAATCTTCAGTAAATTAAACAGGTAATTTTTTAAATCGTACATGTTATTACCTAAGTTTGAGGGATTGATGCAATATTTGATAGAAATCGCATATATGTGTTGGTATAGGCTGAGATATGGAGTCGAATGAAGATGTTGTTTGTGATAATGTCGGCCATGAAGTGATGCAAGCTTACCATGTAAGTTATAATTTGCAGACATACTTTCACTGTTGTTGAAACAACATGTTTGTTCAATTTTTTATTAAGTAATTTCTTTTCTTTTTTTTAGCAAGCACTGAGTGAGATAACACATGAGAATGACAGGGGTAATCTTGTTGTGGAAGGGGATAATGACTGTGATGGAGGTTTGTGTGGCGAAGAACAGGATGGTGATGATGAAAAATTTATGGCTGAAAAGGGTGATGAACATGTTGAATTTGAAGGAGGTGAATACGATGAAAATGATGATGATCATTATTATGATGATGATGATGATGATTATGGTGATAGTGATAGTCATTTTTGCTAACAATCGTAGTGATTTTGGTGATAGCGATGAGGAGGAAAGTTCAAATATAGATGCTAACACAAATTCTATTGTTGTTGATGATGATTTGGAAGAAAATGAATCAATATTTTCAGATCTCAATCTAGACGAATCATTTGTAATTGAAGATGTTAACGATATTGTAAAGATGGATATGTTTAGCTTGCAAATTGAAGACGTGTCAAAGTTGTGATTCAATAGTATAGAGTTTGCCTACAATTTTTATTGTTGGTTTACCAAGATGAATGGCTTTGCTGTCCGGAAAGGTCAAGTAATAAAAAGTAAGAATGAAGATGTTGTTCAACAAACATTTATGTGTAATCTAGAAGGTGTCAGGCTAGATAGCGGTTTAACTACTGGGGAACACAATCGTGGTCTGAAACATGAAACTATGTGTAGATGTGAAGCAAAATTTCTAGTGCATATTGATATAATTTCACATCGATGGCACATCACAATTTTTATCTTTGATCATAATCATTATATGTTCAAAGAGAAAAACTGCGGGTTGTTGGCCGCTCACAGAAATCTTAGTAAGTCATATAAGATCCAAATTAGGAATTTTGGCAACGCTGGAATCAAAGTTAATAAAATGATGGGTGCCTTTGCAAATGTTGTTGGGGGTATGATAAGGTAGGATTTTTGAAGAAGTATGTGCATAATCAAATTCTAAGACAACGAAAAGAAATGTCTTCCAATGCCAATGGAGCCGTTAGGTATCTCACAGATCTTCGCGCTAAAGATCCGTTGATGTTTGTAGCACACACAGTTGGTTCTGATGGTATTTTGAAAAACTTATTTTGGTGCGGTGGGGAAAGTCAAAAGAATTATGAGGTCTTTGGTGATGTGCTTGCTTTTGATGCCGCATATAAGAAAAATAAGTGCAAGTGTCCGTTTGTTGTCTTTTCTGGTGTTAATTACCATAATCAAACAATAAATTCTGATATTGCCGTAAATTCAAATGAGGTTGAAGGGACGTATGTTTGGTTGTTGGGGCAGTTTATGGTTGCAATGAAAGGTAAACCACCAACATCTGTAATAACAGATGGTGATATTGCTATGAGAAATGCAATCAGGAGAGTTTTTCCCAATTGTTATCACAGGTTGTGTGTGTGGCATCTCCTACGAAATGCTATGTCCAACATTGGTAATCCAGACTTCATCCCTTTTTTTAAGAGATGCATGCTTGGTGATCATGAAGTATTGAAATTTGAAAGACTTTAGAATGAAATGATAGAGAGATTTAGTTTAGAAGACAATAGTTGGATCGAAGAACTATACCGGAAGAGGAAGATGTGGGCAACGACTCATATTAGGGGACATTTCTTTGCAGGAATAAGAACGACATCGCGTTGTGAGGCATTTCATAGCCACATGGGTGGGTATGTCCACTTCAAGATGAATTTGACTGATTTTGTGAAGCAGTTCCATAGCTGTATATCATATTTTCGCTTTAGAGAGGTTCAAGTTAATTTTCAATCCCAATATATAAACATTTTTCATCGGAGTCCCTATTAATGTACTACCCTATTTTACCATTGTGGATGCTCTAATAACCTTTTTGAAATATAAAAAATTTATGATAAGATAAAGTTATTAATTAAAATAAAAAATATTGAGACACTATAGTTCAAAACGAACTTGCTCTTCCCAAAACAACTAAATATATGCTTAGGCCACACAATTAGTCGAAACGTGGCACATCTATCACTAAAAAATGTGAGCCTATAGTACTGCAAGGTGTGTTGGCAAATGGTTAAGAGGGAACTATATCAAATCACCAACAGAAAAGCTACTTTATCTGCCAATTTGCTGCAGAGTAATGACCATAGGAGGACTTCGGAACGTTGGGCATGTATATTGTGTACACGTTAAAGAAGGCCAATGGAAACACCGTTATTCACTCAAGCAAAATTAGACACTTAGAGCATCCACAATAGAGATATATGTTTTTAGATACTTAAATGAATCATACAAACAAACATTATTTATTTATAATTTTTTAATGATAATACCTAATAAACATTTCAGGGTTAAATATGTTTTTGGTCCCTATAAAATCGGGAACTTCTAAGTTTAGTCCTTACTTAATTTTATTAGGTTTTTTAGTTCCTACAAAAAAATTACTTCTAATTTTAGTCCCTGTTACAACAAAGTTTGTTTAATTATCTTTAAACTTTTAAATTTTTGAACGATTTTTTTAACATGAAACGAATTAAATATGAATTTTTTAAAACAACAAACATTAAAGATAAAATTAACAAAATCTGGACGTAGAAATCAAATTTTGCAACAATTTTTTGCAGAAGAACTTTTAGTAAAGTTCTTAACACGTCTGCAAAAAATTGTTTAAAAACTCAAGAGTTTAAGCATAAATTAAACAAATTTGAATTGAGGAGGGACTAATATTGAGTGCAAAAATTTATTTTAGGGACTAAAAGAACTATTAAAATTAAGTAAGGACTAAACTTAAAAGATCCCAATTTTATATGGATCAAAAACATATTTAACCCAACATTTAATCTATTCAACCCAACATCTCACATAAATTGTGTTCATTAATATTGTGTTAGATTATGTTATATGTATTTTAGTTTTTGTATTTTTAATTTTATGTAGTATTAAGCAATGTTGTATTATGTTATTTTCAAAAAATAATTGTACTTTGTTATCTATATTAAATTACCATCTAATTTAATCTTTGGTTAAATATGTTTTTGCTCACTATAAATATACTACCTCCGTCCCTAAATATAGGAGCCTTTTGCAAAAATTGCGGAAATTAAGAAAGTTGGTTGTAGTATTAAATTTGTGTATAATTACGATTGTTTTTACAAATTTATCCTTAAGAGAGAGTTAATTTATGTTTTCAATATAATATTATTGTTGATTGAAGAAAAAAAATGCAATATAAATAAGGGTATGTTGGTAAAAAAATAATTAATGTACTTGGAAATACCAAATGGGTCTTATAAAAAGGGACAATTTTTTTTCTCAAAAGGGTCTTATAATTAGGGACGGAGGTAGTATAAACTTTTCTTTTTAGTCCCTCTAAAATTTTCCTTTGACTTTTCGTTTGTATAAAATTTTCAATTACCACTTTTGGTCATTACTTTTAAGTTAACTCATATTCCACTTTTGTGTTTTTTAATGAAATTGTGCATAAATGTGTAGAATATTATAAACATCTCTCCCCAAAAAAATAGAAATTTTTAACAAAATATGAATTAAATATTAATTTTTAACGGCCATAAATGTAAAAAAATCATATTTAATTCATGTTTTCTTAAAAAAATTTTGGACAGATTCTTATAATTTTATAAACTTTTCTGCAAGAAGATTCTCGCAAAATGAAAGTTAGTCTTAATAAGATTATCATAGATAAAAATTTAGTTCTTAAGAAGATTCTCACTGAAAGGAAGTTAGTCTTAGTAAGATTATCAAATATAAGAATCTACGTTATTCAGAAGATTCTCGTTAGTCTCAGTAAGATTATCATATATAAGAATCTAAGTTGTTAAGAAGATTCTCGCAGAACGAAAGTTAGTCTTAGTAAGATTATCATAGATAACAATCTTAGTTCTTAAGAAGATACTCATAAGGCGAAAGTAGTCTTAGTAAGATTATCAAGCAATCCATTCAGAAACTCACCCAAACGACAAACGATATCAAACAAAATCATTCCCACTGTTGCATATGACTTGATTGAACTAAGAATGAACCATGAACACAGATTTCACCGATCGAAATCATGGAGATAAGTTGATCCGAACATGAAATTAAGTTTGTTTGCCGACTGAAACTTATCACAAAGATAGCAAACAAAATCATTCCAACCGTTGGATGTGACCTAATTGAACTTAAAATGAACCAGAAACTCGAATTTCGCCGATCACAATCTTAAAGACAAACGATCTAACAAAACATCCCTTTAAAAATCTATTCAACATCGAAAACTTCTTAAGAACGAAGATTATTATCTCTCCTTTAAAGTAAACTCATATGTAGGCTTCATGTTTCTGGATAAAATTTTGCAGAAAAGTTTATAAAATTATAAGATTCTCTAAAAAAATAAAAAGTAATTTTTTAACAAAACATGAGTTAAATATAAATTTTTACATGTAAGAATCTTAGTTGTTGGAAAGATTCTCATAGAAAGGAAGTCAGTCTTAGTTAGATTGTCATATGTAAGAATCACAGTTCTTAGGAAGATTGTCATAGAACGGAAGTCGGTCTTAGTAAGATTGTCAAAGATAAGAATCTTAGTTCTTAAGAAGATTCTCATAGAACGAAAGTTAGTCTTAGTAAGATTATCAAACTATCCCTTCAGAAACCTAGTAAACATGGAAGTACACTTGCCCGTCCACTAAAATTTACCGAAACAACATCAAACAAAACCATTCCCATCGTTGCATGTGAAAAGTCCTTGTTACAAAATAGCATTGAAAAGTCCTTGTTAAAAAATAACTTTAAAAAGTCTTCACGATTCATAAAGTAACTTTGATAGTCAGTCTTTCAGAGATTCTCATTTAAGTAACTTTGATAGAATCGATAGTCGACCTTTCAAAGATTCTCGTACAATTGAAGTAAGTATTACTAGGATTCTCATAGAATGGACAGTCGGTCTTTCAAAGATTCTCATATAACTGAAGTAAATATTACTAAGATTCTCATAGAATGGACAAAGAGTCTTTGAAAGATTCTCTTATAAGTGAAGTAAGTATTACTAAGATTATAATAGAATGGATAGTTAGTCTTTTAGAGATTCTCATTTAACTGAAGTAAGTATTGCTAAGATTCTCATATAATGGATAGTCAGTCTTTTAGAGATTCTCATTTAACTGATGCAAGTATTGCTAAGATTCTCATAGAATTGATAGATAAAATAGGTAGTCGACCTTTCAAAGATTCTCACATAACTGAAGTAAGTATTACTACGATGAAGTGAATAAAATAGTCACAAGGAAGGGGGGGTTTGAATTGTGACCCTTTAAAAATTAACCTGCAACTTAAAATTAATTCTCAAGTGGTTTACTTGGAAAAGTTAAGTTAGTGAAATTGCTTCAGAACGTTCTGACGTTCTTGTGCAGATTATACAGAAACTGATTTAATCAAGTAACTGTGTTGTGTGTGTATAGTGATACTGAATTTAAAAGAGTAAAGGGAAGAGAAAGAACACACAAGGAGTTATAGTGGTTCACCCAACGTGGGCTAGTCCACTCCTCACAATCTTGTGAGAGTTTCCACTATGATGCTTGAGATAACCTCTCAAA
>Ga0228710_1009066_pt1 | contig 13989 bp, 6 predicted proteins | sample MedpolnodulmetaG_FD_177995 | JGI IMG/M metagenome (GOLD analysis project Ga0228710, IMG submission 177995) | Root nodule microbial communities from Medicago polymorpha collected in Santa Monica, California, United States - pink nodules | ecosystem: Host-associated > Plants > Roots > Nodule...
AACTTACATAGGTGTCGAGATCCATCTGCAATCCTTACTCTAAAAAAATACCGACATTGCCCCCGCCTCTTCCACAATCAGCCACATTACCCGATTAATTCAAACTAACTCTCGTTGAAACTAAGTTATACTAACTACACCAATTATGTTTTGATTTTTGAGTCAAATCAATTTATTTTTTTGAAACCTCATCTTTCAGGCATTACATACTACAACATCCACTCTATCATCTAACTTCAACTATTTCATCATATATCTTATTTCTTTCCTAATGTTCCACTTCTTCAACTCATCATTTTCTCTTCTCCGAAGGCATCTACAGCTTCGTTTGTTTCTCTTTTCATCTCTTTTCTTATTTGTTTGTTTGTAGGGTATTCAATAAACTCTTTTTATTTTTGTGTTTTTTCAGGGTATCGCAAAACAAAGGAGATTATCCTCAATGATAGTACTTTATTTCTCATGATTTTTTTGTAATCATTAGCCTTTTTTTACAAGCCACAATGGTATATTTATTTGTACGAAAGGTATTATTATGTTTCTCTTTTCTTCTCTTTTGTGAAAAATACCCTTTCCATGTTCTCATAAAAGATTTCGTCTCTCAAACCTATTTAATAAAAATGTGTCTAAACTAAAATCCGATCATACATATTTACTACATTTCGTGTTAAATACCTATTTTGCTATCTTACAAGATTTGTGTCTAAACTAGTTTTGATTTGATTTTTTTTTTTATAACTAACATTCAATGATGTTATATGAAGATGTTGTTATGTGTTAAGTCAATTTTGTTCTAGATACCTAATTTTTCAGTATGTTATATGAATGTGTGCAACTTCGTTTAGAATATATTGTGGCTGAAACGTATTTAATTTGTACTTTTGGTTTAAGCTTGCATGCAATGAAGTTATGAAGTTCGTTTTATGAAGTTGAGACCGATTTTATCCCATTATTTATTTCACTAATCAGATTTTTGGTACCTTTTCTATAACCGTTACATGGCTAGATCTATATTGATTCCGTTAATTACTATACTTTATTATTTCTCTTTCTCTTCTTGCAACAATAATCATTGTAAAGGTTTAACTCTTATTTGACACGCAATTGTTCGGATGATTTGGGAAGCTAGATATGGAATTATTTTCTTAACTAAGATATTAATTGGTGGAGGAGGAAATTGTAGATGCTATTAAATCCACCTCTTGGAGGTTATTTCTAGCTGCAAGTGATTGGACTACTAGTGGTTTTCGAATCATCTACTTTTCCATAATTCATAGTTTGGGTGATTTTAGTTTGGTGGGTAGAGTACCCCTTGTACTTATACCTAACCTCTAGGTTTATTACTATCTGTACCTCTCTTATTTTGATCTAATATAATTTGTTTTGCTCTTAAAACAAAAAAATTATTATTAAAAATTTGTTGTACATTTTGTAGCGTAATGAAACATGCATAAATAATATGATACCTAAGAAGTTAGCTTATTTAACTTTGTCATCGATGAGATACATAACTTTGATAGATGGATGGTCTTTTATAGTAACAGCGAGAAATCTTTGAAATTGAGTTGGAGAATAGAAAACAAGAAGGCGGAATGTGGTAAAGAACAAATCCATATCAAGATAGTAAAGTTATATAAGGTAGAAGATATTTAATTATATCATTCAATATTTAACACAAGGGTGGAGATTGGCTTATAGTTTTGTGCCACTGATGATCAGCTTCGTCGCCAATCGCCATGGTTGTATTGTGGTCTCGATATGTGTATTGTGTCCAAGTGGTTTTGTGAGCATAGATTATCTGCTCTTTGATTGTCCGTTTACTAAATCTATTTGGTTATAGCTCCCAACCAAATTTCGGATCAACCTTGACTTTACGACCCTTATTGATCGGATGCTCTGTTGCTATTTATATATCTCCGATTGATGCCGATATTCATGCGGATTTAAACATCTCATGGATCTTTAAATCCCATCCTTCCATCAAGATGGTTCTTTGGCAGCCCATGCATCCGTGTGGATTAAGGTAAATACGAATGGCTCTCGCCTTTGGATTGAGAGTCACTTACATCCTCTTTGATTTCATTACACTCTTGATTTAGCAAAAATAAAAAATATATTGCCAAGCTTCTATTAAACTTTTATGGTTCATTTATAAAGTGACAGAGTCTTGTGTTGATGAATAATGATAAATTTCATCGATTCTTGTTCGTGCCATGACAACTCTAATGATAGCAGATAATTCAGTTTCTCACATTTTATTGTGGCATTTTATTTCAATCAGATATGCATATGCAAATAACTCTTGTTAATTAACGCAATTGAAACGTTCAACTTTAGATTGACTCCTGATCAGGAAGCATTTCGTGTACTTTTGATTGCTCTTTGTAAGTATGTTAGCGTCGAAGAGGAAATTGTAGATGCTATTAAATCCATGATACTTACCCTTTGTGAAGCTGGAAAACTAGCAATGGCAAGAATACACAATGATAGAGGAGAATGTTAGTCCAACTCTTGTGACCTACCATGCATTTTTTGAAGGGACAGATTATTATGGAACCTTAGAATTTCTGAGTAAGATGGAAGGTTCTGGTTTGGGTCCAAATAAGGATTCCTTTCTTATAATTCAAGTAAAATTCTTAATGTTGAAGCAACCTGTAAATGCACTGAAAGCTTTGGCAGCAATGAAGAAATATGATAGCACTTTCGGTGCCCAGCTGTATACATTACAGAAAAATGGTTAAAGGGCGTGTAACATGCAGTTGGTTGATAAAGGCCAGGGATTTTTATGAGGAGGTGATCTCAAACGGATGCTCAGAAGATCCAAATCTTAATAAGCTCCTTCATAAAAAAGTACTTGATAGTGGTGTTAAAAGAAAACAAATTGTTAAAAAGGCTAACAGTGATAAAGTGCGAGAGTTCTGAAATGGAAAATTCATCGAGGCGAAATTTCTGGAGTTCATTTCATAAATTTCTTGATTGTAAGTTTATTTGGCTATATCTTACATAATTGCAAGGATTTGTGTAGCAAACACTCAGCTTAGTCTGACCTTGTAACAAAATTAATATGTATGTTTATTAAGCTTTTATTTCAATTCTTTCATTCAAATGTTGCTGTAAGTGTTTAGTCTCACAAAATAAGTTTTATGGTATTCAAAACATGACTTTGAAACATATGGTTCAACATGTTTGTAGTCTCTATAAAATTCACAATTTTTCAAGTTGATTCTACATGAATTTTAGTTAATTTTGATCCCTATGACTAACTGGGACTCAAAATACATATTTTTTATTCTCCATAGGAACTGAAATGAAATAAAGTTAATGTCATGACTAAGACTAAAAAGTCATAGTTTTATGATGCTTAAAATACATTTAAACCAAATAAATAATTAAAACCAATTCTATGAATGTATAGAAAGGTACAATACAATAACAATTTTTTTAATCATCAAATCATTTTGTAAAATAATTTTTTTTTACAGATAACGAAAACGGTAATATATGGAAGGACAATTAATAGTTGATAAATTCTCTCCCTCATTTTCCTTTTCAACAAACTAAACAAACAACGTCAAGTTTGGGAGCATATGTGAACATGGTGCGGCGTTTTTGTTCCTCCACACTAATCAAGTATGTTTCTATGGTTGCATATGATCACTTTGAACATGCATCTCAAAGTTCCATACATAAACTTTGGCGTCACATCAACTTCCTATGATGCCTCCGTTGCAAATTCGATCGATTATTGGTTTTCCCATTGTAGTACTCACTTGGTCCCATTCATCAATGACCTAGCAAGCAATCAACCATGCTCACCTAAATGTGTTTGTATGGTTGCCTATGGTCACTTTGAACAAGGGTTGTCAAAATCGACGTTTTACTTTAGGTCGAAAAGGATTAATTAGAAAAATCGCAATCTAAATCAAAGGATTTTACTCAAGGACTTTTGTAGAATCGATATAGGATAGAAAAATTGAAAATCGTAAAATCGCAATCAAAATCGAGAATTCTACCAAAACAAAAATAATGTTAAATATATGTTATAAATTGCATATGATCATAAATGAATCAAAGTTCAAAGTACACAAAATACATGTACATAAATGACTCAAAGCCTAGATGTCAAATATTCTTTAGTAATCATATATAATAATGCTAAACAACCTAAACAAAATACTTAAAAGACAAATCCTAGATGCCAGACAAAATACTCTATCCTAAGTGGGTAAGTGAATATTAAGTTTCAAGGCAAAGACTAGAATTACACAACTCAATTAGAAAATATTACAAATGTTCCAAAAACCATAGACAATTGTTCGTATACTCCTCTAGTATGGATTAAAACTAACTGAAAATGATTGAAAAACATACTATGAATAACGTAAGATGACTTGTCATAACTATGTATGCTTTATATTTATAACATGCATTGTGCACTTGCTCCATGATTTATGTATATTGTAACAACCCGATTTTTGTTAGATTTATTTTAATTAATTTGTATGTGTTTATATGTGATTAATTGCCTCTGTACGTGTTTTGGTTGGGATTAGTGGAATTTGGTGTTAGAAGGGTATTTTAGTCATTTTGGACTCAGGGCTATTTTGGTCACTTTGTGAGAAAGGGTAAATTAGTAATTTCACTGTTAGGATAATTTTTAGCGTTTTAAGTGGGAATCATATGTTTACTGAGTTACTAGTGGGTTGTGGTAATTAATTAAGAGCCGACAACTATTCATTATTTTTAACCATAAGTGAGTAGAAACTTAGTGAATTAGTTAATGAGAACTTTGAGCTCATTAAGACATTTGAGGGTTGAGCTCATTTCTGTAGAACCTATATAAACTCTAGTCTTTAAAGGAATTAGGGTTTTACATTCATTTCACAAACTTTTGAGAGAGGTAGAGAGAAAGAGTTAGAGAAGGGGAAAAAGGGTTTTGAGAGAAGAAGAGCTTGGAGAGCAAGAAGAGGGTAGAGATTCAAGGAGCAAAATTGAAGCTAAGGCTAGGTTTGTGCTCAATTGACATACGTGTCGTTCCGCGTTTGAGTGCTCGGGGGCCGACATGTAGGGATCATATGCACTTGTTTGAGTGTGTTCTTTTGTTATTTTGATTAATATAACTACTGGAACATGTTTTGCTTGTTCTCACTTTGGATTTCTTAAATGTTAAGGAACTTGAATTGAAACGAATTCGGTTTTCATAAATAATCGGAAAATGAACTTTTTGTGAACAAAGGTGATTACATGGTTGGTCTACAGTTCTAATGGACTTAGATGAAGCATGTAGGTTTGGTGCAAAGCCATAATCTTATGAAGCTTGATTTTTTGGAGAAAAAAAAATGGTGGAACATACGAACTTAGGATTTTCTTAAATGAACTTTGGTGAAACTTTGAATTAAGACTTGATAGTTTGTAAGTGGCATGTGTTCATGATTATATGTTGATTAGGATTGAATTGTAGGTTTACATGCTTGGAATAAGTCGTCTTGTTTTAAAAGTGTCAAAAATGTTCGTTTTGTAAAATGATACGAACTTAGCATGAATTTGTGATTTTTTGGAGCTGGCCTAGGATACTCATATGTCTAAGCTACTATGAACATATGTGAGTAGTGCATGTGTTTTTTTGAGGCAATTGGTTATGTTTGCTTAGTCTTGGTTGAATTTCTTGAATGGTGATCTTCCTTGAAAGTGTTAACTTTGATGACCATGCTAATAATATTGAACTTAATGACGGTGTTTATGTCTTTGTTTATGTCGATGAATTATGGCATGATAATCATGTTGTTGGTGTGAATTATACATGCTAAATGTTGATGATTTGAGGTGGTGATAGTATATATTGAATTTTTTGTGGAATTGTACATGCAAATGATGGTGAATTTGTTGTTGAATATGTGCATAGTGTGTCATATGTTCATGTATCATAAGTCGTGGGATATTTATATCCAGTTGAGGTGATCAAATACTTTGTATTCAAAATGAAGGTGATTATGATGTTTTTGTTGCATTATGAGGTGACGACCTTGTTGTTGGTGACGGTACCGCATGCATGTAGGAGTCGTGTCTAGGCACATAACATGAATTGGAATGAGTCCTAACTGCATTTGTGCTCGGTGTTTGATGTGATCGGTGATGGGCATATTTGTGATGTTGTGAATTTGTTTGTGTTGATGAATAATGTTGAAGTTGAATTATCTTTTGTCTTAAATTATTTGAAGTTTAATTCGATGAATATATTTTCAATTGTTTATGTTTTATTATGATGATATGAAGCTAACCCTCAGTGGTCGTTCGGTTGACCGCCTAACTATTTGTATGGATGGGTAGACGGCATGCAAGAATAGTTTGTTGCTTGCTTGGTGAATGTTTAAGGATAGCGGGAGCTACCTCCTTTGGAGTCTTAGTATAGGGCTCTTATTTAGGGTGTCGGTCTTTATGTTTATTTTGGATTGATTGTGTTGTTGAGATTTTACCATATGTCGGGATTGGAGATTTTATTTGATGATGTATTTATGAAGTTTATAACATGGCTATTTTGGAGATGTATCTTATTTATCCGCTGCGACGTTTTTGAGAAATTTTTGTTATGCATGTTTTGAGAACTTTTGGAGACGTGACATCTATTTCTTGAATATTTATATTATTCACGTGTTTTATCGCTTTAACAGAAGTAGGGCGTTACATATATGTGTTGTATTTATATAATAACCTCTACTATTGTGATGGACTAGTCTGAGCAACTCAGGTTTTAATAGATTAAACTACATAGAAAACGAGTTAAAGATCGAACCATAGAAGAGAAACAACTTGGATTGGTGACTAGATGTTTTTGTATTAAGTGTCATAGGGGGTCTCTAGTACCCATCCAACATTATCTTTCGAGTTAAGGATAATCCTAAGGATCTTTGTGAAGTTATCACCTCTTCATTTATTTTGGGTAATATGTTTATTTTAAAGAGAAGTTGTAGTGTGCCTTGAAGTTGTTCCTTTCCAAAAATCTTATTCAATCTTATCGTCATTTTAGAAGAGGAGTTGAAACAAAAAATTAATAACTTTATGAAAGTATGATAATGCCTAAAGTTAGAAATTGTTTTCAGATGTTGATTAAAAAAAAATACACTCTCGCTAATAAAAGTTAGGGTGTAACATAAATAGAATTGCTATTATCATATCTTTTGAAAGAGAACAAACCCTATATTGTTATTAAAAAAGTTAAATACGTAAGAAAAATATAAAGTTAAGTGTGAGAAAAATTACAAAAGTGAGAAAAATAAAAGGCTTAGAATAATTATTAAAAATTTAATTTTCAACTAAAATATTAAAGATTGTTTGAGAGGAAATATTACAATATTATTATGTAAATATATAATATTTAAATATAAAAATTAGATGCCAAAATTGAATGTCATTAAAATATTTCAAAAAGAAAGAGGCAATAAGACAATCAAATATTATTATTTTCTGACTTATTTTATTTTTTTACCATCATCTTAGAGTACAAAGTAATAACTACAAATTCTTCAAATTAGAAAGAAAAAAAAAAAAAACTTAAAATTTGAACTATTTTAGGGTGAACGCTAGTCTGCATTTACATATGGCTTTGGAAATACACTTTGCTCTCATAGGACCTCGACACCTTTTGTGTATACAATCTAAATCGTCCTTGCATCTAATAAAAGCTATTGTAATGAAGAAAGAGAATAAAATAAGGTAACAAAAATGTAATAAAATATCGTGTCCGAAGTAAAAAAAGGAAATTTGAAAACGATAAACCAGCTTACCTTCAATATTGGTTGCAACAAGAAGTAGAGAAAGACTGATAATAATAGCATAAATATACTTTTCAATTTCAGACATATTCACCCCCTTTTCATATAAGAAATAGTTTTATCACTAAATAATTTATAAAAACCCATGCTTTTCATACCTTAATCAAGTATATTTTAGCCTTTATGAAGATTTAAAAGTCATCCGAATATTATAATATTTATTAAATGTCTCTTAAGTATATTAAATTTTTCTTTTTCTTAAGCTATCACGCTTAGTAAAAGGGTCAAATAAAAATTGACCAACCATTAGAAATAATTTATTTTTTACTAAATTTCCATTATTTTATAACTTTTGTAATGAGAAAAGGAAAAATCACAAAAGATGACTAATATTGTTGTAATACAGATATATGTATTAATGGAATGTCTTCTGAACTGCTCAAAAGTCTACTTTCGCAACCCAGGGTCAAAAAACAAGGCTTAATTCACTTTGGACCAATCACACTATTCACATTCTTCCATCACGAGGAGATTTCTTCCCTGCAATAAGGAAGTGATGATTTAAAATAGTGAATTATAACTTTGTTTGTTATCACCATTAAGTAACGCTCGACTGTTATGAATTTCGCTGTCTATAACCGTCAACCAACAACTCTCAACCATAAAAACCTATAAAGCAACACCTCCAATATATAACGAGACTTTAATAGTTTAATAGTGTACAATTAACCATTAACCTCCTATGTAACACCCTGATTTTTATTAGTAGTATTATTAGATTTATTTATTTATTTTATTGGTAATTTGGGAGTGAAGGTTATTTTTGTGAGGTTAATAGAAATTATGAGGGATTGAGGAAAATAGAGGTGTATGAGTAAATAAGGGGTTTAAGTGAAGTAAAAGAGTAGTGTATTATTTGTGGTGAATGAATAGAGACTGAGCCTATTAGTGTTGAGAAAAACCAAGCCCAAAACAAGTGAACATAAATAGTTTGTAGTCTTTATGAATTATGGTTATAACTCATTTGTATCATTTTGTGAAAGAGGCCAGAATATAGGCAAGAGAGAAGAAAAAGGGATCAAGAGAGAAAGAGGAGGAAAGCTGAAGAATCAAGGAGAAGAGGGATATTCAAGCTTGTGGGAGGCTAGCTTTTGGATTAAGAGGTAATGGAGGAAGGTTTATTCACCATTACGAATTAATGAGAAAATGGGTAGATAAAAGGGATTTCGACGCCATTTTCAGTCCAATTTCTCGCTAATCTCGACCCTAATCTTCACACTAAGTTAATCCATTCAATTACACCTGAATTTCACTCTAATCTTCTCAATTCTCTAACACCATAAGCTTACATGATTCAAATTATCATAAGTTGTTCCTTTCTATTTTAACATGGTAATTATACTCTTAAACATGGTAACAACAACAACAACATTCTCTCATCTTCATAATTATCACAACAATATTCTCTCATCTTCTTAATCATCACAACAATATTCATTAACATCAAACTCATATATATTTCCAAATCAAAATATAACATATCAAATATCAATTATGCAACAACTTTCATAGAATTGATCAATCTCAACATAGAACCCAAGAACACAATACCCATATATTCAAATCATGGAATTATCATCACAACATCATGGATTCTCAAATAATCATATACCCATAATAATAACAGCATACTATAACATAAATTCATCATCAATTCATCATAGAAGCATGAAAATAGAAAGAATCATAAAACCCTTTTCTATCAATTTTCTCATTAATTCCAAATGGTGAATAAACGTCCTCCCATAAGCTAGCCTCCCACAAGCTTGAATTTCACTCTTCTCTTTGATTATTGAGTTTTCCGCCTTTGTCTCTCTAAATCTCCTTATCTTCTATCTTGCCTCTATTTTTGCCTCTTTCCAAAATGTTACAAATGAGTTCTAACCTGATTTTACAAAGACCATAACCTATTTATATTCTTGGGCTTGGTTCTCTCAACTCTTAATGGGCTTAATCTCTATACATTCTCCACAGATAAAGCACTACTGTTTTACTTCACTTAAACCTCTCTTTTACTCATACACCTTTTTTTCCCTCAATTCCTCATAATTTCTACCAACATCACAAAAATACCATTCAATCCTAAATTACCAAAATGTCATTTGTAAAACTCCAATTTTTATTATTAGAATTATTTATTTATTTAATTATTTATTTGATGAGGTTTAATTGATGGGTTAGTTGACTTTTAGAAAATAAGGGTATTTTTGTAATTTAGGAGTGGAGGATATTTTTGTTAAGTTATTAGAAACAAGAGTTTTTGAGTAATTAATATAATAAGAGGTGTATGAGTAAAAGGGAGGTTTAAGTGAAGTAAAATAGTAGTGTTTTGTTTGTGGAGAAGAATAGAGACTAAGCCCATTAGTGTGAGAGAACCAAGCCCAAGAGTATATATAGGATGTAGTTTTCGTAAAACTTAGGTCTAGAGCTCATTTACCACATTTTGGAGAAAGACGCGAGAATAGAGGCATGAGAGGATAAAGAGGAGAAAAGCTCAAGAACCAGAGGGAAGAGAGGTATTCAAACTTGTAGGAACCTTGCTTATCGGATTAAGAGGTAATAGGGGAGATTATTTTACCATATGGGATTAAAGACCAATTTGGTAGTTATGGGTTGTATGATTTTCCTCTACTTTCAAGAATCTTCTTTTGAATTAGTGTTAATTTTGTGCTCTAGTTGTTGTTGTTTTGGGTATATGATAAGTTGTGAAACCATGTTGTTATTGTGTGAAAATCCATGTTTGATTATGTTGAATTGGTGTTTTTGAGTTTTAAGCTAAAATGAATGAAATTCATGAAAATTGATGTTGAAATTATGATTTAGCATATTGTTGTGATTATGGTTGGGTTACGAAACCCCTAAACTAATTAATAGGAGTATAATTTGGATGTGTAGGAGTAATTAACCTGGATTTAGATGGAAGTAAACTTAGCAATTGAAACGGCTAGTAATGAACTTGTGAGTTAACTATAATTGAATCACGAAATGATTGTAAATTTATTAGATGAGTAATGAGGTATATTTGATGATGTATAACAATGTGTTGATGATATATAACTTATTAGCTTATGATGATGTTGTTATATGAAAATGATTGTTATAATAATATTGAATTGTTGATTTGATTAAACGACGATATGGCGATGTGTTATATAATAGAGTGTTTATATAACTATGTTGGTGTGAATCGTGGTGATGTGGGATTAATTAGTAACGTACCTCTCATTTTATCAAAATAATCTTGATAATGTGGGGTCACTCGGTAACATACCTCTGATATCCAAAACTTGGTACCACATGCATATAAAGTCGAGTAGGAACATTGCATACATATGAGTCTATGTGAAAGGTGTATACTTGACTACGTGAATCCATGTGAAGATTTTCAAATTGATTATGTGCTACTATGTGGAAGGTGTGTATCTTAACGATGGAGATGATGTGTGAATACTATGTACTTAACTTAGGTGAATATTAGATGATGTGGATACTTGATTATATTCTTGTAATAATGTTTGAAATGGTTTTATCCAATTAATAATTGAATGCGAATACATATGAATATTGTATACTTCAGATGAATATGTTGATATGATGTGGTTGTTTATCCTAAACTATACATGCGTTCATATTTCCTCTATGTTGATTATATATCTCACCCTCCAGTGGTTGTTGGTCGCCTGCATCCTTGTGGTGTAGACATGCAAGTTGAGGACATATAGTTGAAGTGAGTACCCCGAGGAAGGCTTTGGAGCCTATTCATCTTTACCGCATTTTTCCTTGGAAACATGAGTTCAATTCTTGATGTATTCACTTTGAGTTATGATGCATAACTTTATGATGCCGAGACTTATTTTCCTCTATGACTTGATAATATCTGATAGAATTTTTATTATGTGATGAATGGTGAAGAGTAACACCTTGAAGTATTTGATTAATTGTTGAATATTATTTAAATACTAATAATAAAAATCGGGGTGTTACAACCCAACCCCCCACTTAAAAAAAATTTTGTCCTCGAAGATTACCCGAAGGAAACAACTTCGAATATGATTCCTTCATTCGACTCTTTAACTCCCAAGTTATGCTCTCTCTGATAGGTCCTACCCAAATCACTTTCACCAAGACAATCTATTTTCCTCTTAACCGCTTAACTTCCCGCTCTTCAATCCTCAACGACACAGTCTCAACAGTCAAATTATCATTTACTTGCAAATCATCGACTTGAATCACGTGTGACGGGTCGTAAACATACTTACGAAGTTCAGACACATGAAACGCTCTATGAAGGTTCGACAACGACGGCTGTAATGGAATCCGATAAGCCAATGCTCTTACCCTCTCTATAATCTGATACGGACCAATAAAAGGTTGTGTCTGTAACACCCTTGAACCCCAATACAATATTAATTATAAATTCAACATTTATTCATATTAATTCAACATAATTTGATGGAACAATAATTTACTGCAACAAGATTTAAAATGGGGAATATGACCTATTATGAACGGTTTTAAAGTTGATTTTTAGTTAGAACTAATTTGTAAATTTAAACGTATTAACACTTATACTACTCTATAAACCTAGATGCAATATTGGCTCGATCTAAATTAATTATTATTACCTATTATTACTAATGACTCAATGACTCTGATTACTAAATGCTAATCCTAATTCTAAATGCAAATTAAATGGACCGACTCTTATGACTAAATGACCTAACTAAACTCGATGTAATGACTGTAGATATTATAACAACCGTTATTTTTACTATGACTCTCTAAAATTCAATGCAACTAATTATAACCTAAACTACAACTCTAAGTGATGACAGTCAGTCATTCACTATTTTTAGAGTCATTTTAATTAAGTTTTTATTTTATTTTTATTAGTTTAATATTTAATTTAGAGTCTTTTTAATTAAATTGTCATTTTTAATTTATTGAGTCAAATGGTACATTATTATCATATTTAGTGGTTATTTGATCAAGTGATAATTTAGTGGTGTGAATAAAAGGAAAATATTAAAGCAATTGGCCTAAATTGAAGTGGTGCACAAGTATGTCACGTGGAGAATAGAAATTGGAAAGGAACAGTACAGGATAAAAAGAAAATAAGTTGGAGGATATAAAAAGAAGCTGCACACGCACATAGAAAAGGTATCACGGCTTGGGAAAGAAAGGCAGCCGGTGAGTCACGTTTTGTGCGTCACGATTTGGGGAGCAAAAGGAGCATCACGATACATTAGAACTCAACAGCAACGATTGGAGTTAATTTGAGGAGGAACATCGACAACGATGAAACTTTATCGGTTTATTTTTCTTTACTATGTTATTTATTGTTTTGATCATGTCTAACTAATTTTCTTTGATTAGGTATTGAACCTTAAACTATGTTGCTGTGAAACTCTATTTATTGTGAATGACAATCTAGTTTTTATTTAATTCAATTGTTTTTAATGCTTTTTATATTCTGATCAAATATAAACATGGTTTAGTGAGAACGAATGACTACTGACCATATAGCTTTCGACTTAAACCTAATTGAATTGTTCTAATAAACATGGTTAGTCAAGGAATAGATAATCGTTTGTTAGTGATATTAGGTTAACGTGCTTAAACCTTCAAAGATTATTAAACCACCTAAGGAATTAGGAGTTGTAGTTTGAGAAGAGGGTCCTAACTCAAGGGATTGATTACGACTATTTTGTTAACTATCGTGGAACTAGAAAATCATTCATAAGAATACCAATTAGGGAAACTTCGATGATTTGAAAGACTTGATCTCATCTCTCTCCTTATCTTTTCCAAAACTATTTTATTTTCTGTTTATTTAATTTTATGCACACAAACGTACTGCCTCAGGCACTTCTAAAATCTACGCATCCTAGATATTAACCTTATTGCTAAATTGAGATTAATACAGTTCTCGTGAATACGAACTTATTTTTATTACTTCGATCCATTTTTAGTACACTTGCTAAAAGTCTATCACTAAGAAATAAAAAGAAAATAAAATGGGTTAGTTCCCAAACGAGAAAAGAAAAGAAAAGAAAAATGGTTAGTACTAAGACGGATAAAAATAAACTAAGTGCAAACAGAAAAGTAAACTATGTTAGTAACAATAAACTATATGATAAACTAAAAAAAAAAAAACTAAAAA
>Ga0228710_1009067_pt1 | contig 13986 bp, 8 predicted proteins | sample MedpolnodulmetaG_FD_177995 | JGI IMG/M metagenome (GOLD analysis project Ga0228710, IMG submission 177995) | Root nodule microbial communities from Medicago polymorpha collected in Santa Monica, California, United States - pink nodules | ecosystem: Host-associated > Plants > Roots > Nodule...
GTGGGTTTGATGTTGTGTTGGGTGAGTGAGGATGGAGGAATGGTGGTGGAGGAGTGTGAAAAAAATCTAGTGTTGAGAGTCTATGATAAAATTATGTTCTACATTTGATCTAATGCACACAAAAAACATTGCCAAGGTGGGAAAAGATTTACCTTTCCCATGGTAAATGCCACCATTTGGTAAGCAAACAAAGTTAATATGACATTTATATTCAAACAAAGTTAATATCCTTTTTGCAGTCGTTTCATAGCATAGTATTGAATGTATAATCAATATGATATTTATATTCTTTAAAACCCGTGTCATACCCATGCATCGCACGGTTTAGAGTCTAGTTGAGAATATTGTTCTTAAGCCATTTTTGTTCAGCATGTAGTGTATATGTATATATAAGATTTCATTTCCAGATGATTATTAAAGTGATTATTATAGGTCTGAATTTGCAGGCAATGGTGTCCAAATTTATGAGATAAAGATACACTATAAAGAAAAATCTTAGTTGCCTTGTTTCATTTTCTTGAAATTAGGATGGAACAGAAGAAGACGACGAAAAAGAGTAATAAGAAGAAAAACAATAATTTAGTGCATTCAAGCATAAGGTATATTTTACAATTCTCTTTCTAGAGCAAGAACTCATTTATTTTAGTAGATCACTACACAATGGCCATTACGACACCTAAGATTAACCCTTGTAACTTTTGGACAATCTTTACCTGTTTTACAGGGATTGTAATGAAACTTAATAAAAGAACAATTAGATATTATCATTTCAATTAGGGGTCATTTGAAGTTTGGTCCCTGAACTTACTAATATTTTCAAACAGCCACTGCAGTTACTAATCACTTAAAATTTGGTCCCTGGGGTCATAATCTCGCTGAGGTGGCAATGATTAGATGACATGCTTGGTGTTAGTTGGGATAAGTGGTTGCTGACTAATATTTTTTGACTTGAATGGAAAAAAATGACCTTAAGAAAACCAGAACACGATGAAAAGACTATTTTGCCCTCATATTCTACCTCCCTCTACCTTTTCTCTCCCTCCTTTCACCACAACAGCCACCACCAGTAAGTCATTTCACCACATTCATCTCACATAATTCCATTTATTCACACATACACCACCATGGCAACTTCAATTCCCTAATCACCACCACCACCACCACTTCAAGATAGAGATGTAATCGTCACCGGCTCCTCCTGCGGAATCGACAAAGAGATCTCACTTCACCTTGCATTACTCGACGCCAAATTCTTCATCAACTACACTTCCAACTTCAACCTCGCCGACTCCGTCACCGCCGAGATCACCAACCAAACCATAACACGAGCCATCACTGTTCGCACTGACATATCCAATTCAGAATGTGTAAAATCTCTCTTTGACTCAGCGCGTAGAAGCCTTTAACACAACGGTTGAAACGTTTGATCTTATCATGAACGTGAAAGCAGGAGGGAGAAATCTAGAAATTGAAATTGAAAGCTGAGATTTTGATAAACCTAGAAATTCGGGATTTTGAGAAACCCATATATTTCACGTTGATGTTGGCGAAGGTTATGGAGAAGAAGGTTATGAATTTGAGAAGAAGAAGATTGCGATGTTTGCTCTGGAGATTTGGTAGAGAACTCTGCTCTAAAGGGATGTAACTTGAGGAGTTAATTATGTTGCCTTCAGTTTTTTCTTTACCATTCTGTTCTACTTGTGATGGTGTGAAGATGATAAAGAACGTCATCAGGGGTAAAAGGGGCATTTCACGTTTTTCTGAGAAGTCTAGGGCCGTTCACACCAAGTTTTGCTGAGTCAAACTGCCAACTCATCATATTAGTGGCGTGGCAGCCATTATGTGCGTTGAGGGACCAAATTTTAAGTGATTATTAATTGTCGTGGCTGTTTGAAAAGATTAGTAAGTTGAGGGACCACATTTCAAATGACCCCTATTTGTAGGGACTAAAGGTATAAATAAGCCTTTCATGAAATATGGAAAGATATAAAATCAGAACATAAACCAACTTATGAGTTTCAACCATATTTTTATCAAAAAAATAATAAATGATTTGATCTTTTATCTATACTATACATAAAGAAAATAACATATTTTGGCTTTTATGGGTTGGTTTTTTTCTTTCCAAAATTATTCTTGACTTTCAATACAAATAGCACACATATAACAAATAGATAAAAGTAAATTCAAATATTAAAATAAAAGTGTAACAAACACGATATATGTATGTGTGTGTGTGTGTGTGTGTATATATATATATATATATATATCCAGTTTTTTTTTTCATTTATCCTTTGAAAAGTGTAACAAACTAGATGAGTATATCTATACTTACTTTTTCATTATCCCAACTATACACTTAAAAAACTTTTTCTATAATAAAGATTATTGGTGTCATTGAAAAAATAAGAATTTAATTTTTTGTTTTGTTATATTGTTGATGTCATTGAAATAGATAATCATGGTTAGTTTGGTTTATTATAATTTGAAAGCAACAAACATTTATATTTTTAGTTTTAATCAAAATTTCATAAAAAAACATTGTTCATAATTTTCAAACGTTAGTGCAATAAAAAGAGTGAAAAGACACGTGTCTATCTTTTCACAAGTAGTGTATAATGTACATGGTCGTATAAAAATAATTTAAGAGTTTAAGCATTATGAAATTTTAACAACCCTTCCCAAATTCAAATTCATTACTATGTGTATCTTAAATATATAAATGTGTTACTTTTGTCCCTTCTAAAAACTTAGGAAGGAGATAATATAATAAACTTAATATTCCTAAGAATTTAATATTATTTAACTATTTTTTTTTCCATTAAAAAAATTTCCTTACTTTTTAACCTTTCGTGATAGTAAAAGAAAAAAATTACATATTTTATACCATAGTAAAGTTATGTTCGAATATAATGCACCATTGAAGTGAGAACATATTTATTAACAAGTAACACGTAAGGTATGTAGGATGAATATACTTTTTGATTAAATCATTGGGTCATAAATAATGCATATTTAAAAAATTTCATTGAATCAATATATAAAGTTTCTAATTATTGTAATTTGTGTGATATATAAGTATAAATGAGGACGTGTCACATATATAAGATATCTATGTGAGTCATAAGTAAATTTTGTTGTAGGATAATTAAAGAGTTAATCATGTTCACAAAAACCAACATCATATGGGAAGAAAAAAAAATTCCATCCCATTATTTGTTTTTCTATAGGACCACAATAAATCCCATTGCAAAGCAAATTAATTTGAAGTAAATACAACGAAAGTAGTAATATATGTAGACCGATCTAAAAGACAATGTCATACTTGACAAAAATAAAAGTGAACAATAAAGGTTGTCACATATGCGGTGTTCGTCTTGCTTTGATCTCCAAAATGTCTCATTTTCTTGCACTGTAGCCATAGTTTGTGGATCAATTAGTATCTCGACAATGATTTTAAATTCTTGTCGCGGATGTTGTTGTGGTCGTTGTGATAGCTGTCATTATGGACGCTGCAACACAAATTGCGACATGAAATAATTATACATTTACTCACCATAGAAATGGTGAAGTTTACTCTACATTAGATGGCACTCCCGTGCTTCGCACTGATCAATGATGAACACAATATATGAGCACAGTAAATTAAAAACAGGTTAAATATAAAATAGCTGAAACTTGGTTACAACAATAATAACATTCATTAACGAACATTCACAAACACTTCTTTGTAAACTACATTAGATGTAATTTACATCTAATGTAGTAATAAAGTTTAAGTTTTGGCCGAATCCTTTTATTGTGTAGTTAAAAAAGTGAAATCAAAGAAGACAAACCCTCTTGTTATTAATACTTGCAACTTTTATGTCTAGATGTATAGTCTTTTTTGCAAACTTGAAATATGGTCATTTTTCTAACTAAAGTCAAAGTCCACCATATAACTTCTATGTATAGGGTGGCAATAATGGTGCATAGAACAATGCATATATCTATGTCTATATGTTACCTTTATGTATAAGGTGCAACAAAATCATTGTTTTCTTATCTAGGCTAACAAAATCTTTTTGTAAACTTGAAATATTGCATAGAAGAAACTTTAATACAAATGGCATGGTTTGATTGCTGGATATCATCAATGGCTAGAAATTTCACATGGTCTTGCATTTTGGCACCCATGTGAGGGCATTTTAGTAAAAAAAACATGCGCAAACCTTGGATTTTTCTAAGGCTTGGGTGCAACACTTCTTTACATTTGTATATAATAAGATAAGATAAGATATATTCCTTGAGAAAATCCTACGATCCTTCCATTCCTATCAACTTTCACTCCTCCTCAGTTTTTTTTTGTTTTGTTTTTGGAAAGACTACTTCTCCATTTCTAAAAGTCTATTTATCCCTATGGATTAATTAATTAGTCTACCAATCCAAGAATGTCTCAAATAAAATCTAACAATACATGTCCTATTTCTTTCAATTACACTTTGGCACCCTCGTATTGTTTCAGTTTGTAACACAATACATACATGTCCTCAAATTAATATCATATAAACTAATATAGTCTAACATTTGCTAAATTGATACGATATATCTTCAAACGTTTCTAAAATAAAGAATTTCAAACAAAACTTAATCATGTTGAATATGTTCAGGGTATCCAAATCCATCTCACAATATTGTGAATTTATTTTTTGTAGTTTACCTTAATAAAAAAATAAATAAATATTATCAACAATGTTTTATTCATTATCAAAAAAATTATTGCAATTTTTCAAATAATTCTTAATATAGTAAAAAAATCCAATTATAGTAAACTAAAACAAATAAATATTTGCATTGAAAAATATCAGTTACCCTTAAAGCTATTATTTTACTTTTACTCTTCCTTCACAAAACAAGATTACAGAAAAAAATAGTTACATTCTTTTTTTCACAAAAAACAATAGTTACAGGTATCATTATTAATATCATTATTAATACTTATCGATCAAAGCTTAAATTTGAAAAATCTGTTACCCTTATTCTTTTTAAGGAAAAAATACTTACTCTTAAAATCCTCTGTTTTTGTTCTAAACTTGATTAAAAAAAATAGTTACACCTTTTTTACAGCAAAAACAATAGGTACATATTTGGTATCATTAATTGATTGATCAAAACTTAAATTTGAAAATTCAGTTACTCTTTTTTTATGAAAAAAATAGTTACTCTTAAAATCCTTTATTTCAGTTTTGAACTTGATTCAGAAAACAATAATTACAAAGGATAGATATTATCATATGGTCATCCGATCTCTTCACGTGCTAACAAAGGATAGATTTATTAAAATATTTTTTTTACATGAAACAGGCATGAGAAAATATATTTTTTTCTCTTGTACTTTGTTATCATCAATACCGAAATTGAGAAATATTGTTCTTAAGCCATTTTGATTCAGCATGTAATGTACATAGATGAACAAAATGTAGTGTATATATTTAAGATTTCTTTAAAGTGATTATTATAGGACTGGATTTGCAGGCCATGGTCATATCTCCAAATTTATGAGATACGGAGATACTATAAATAAAAATCTTAGTTGCCTTATTTCATTTCCTTGAAATTAGGATAGAAAAAAGAAGAAGAAGACGAATAAGAGTAATAAGAACAAAACAATAATTTAGTGCATGCACAATAACTAAATGACAACAAGTGTAATATTTTTTTATAAGTTAAGAGCAAAGTCACATTAAAAAGAATAGCGTCCAACTAAGTTGGTATCCTACTTGAATTTTTCGTCAAATGTTCATATATATTATTAAAAAAAAGGTAATAAAAAATTACATAAAAATTGGGGGGACATAAAACCTGACCCAATCAACCAATGCGAATCAACCCTAACGAATTCAAGCATAAGGTATATCGTACAATTCTCTTGCTAAAGCAAGAACTTATCCAAAAATCAGTACACAACGGCCATTACGACACCTAAGGTTAACCCCATTAACTTTTGGACAATCTTTATCTCTTTTACAAGGATAGTCATGAAACCCAATGAAAGAACAATTGGATACTATCATTTCAAGAAATATGGAAAGAAATAGAATCATAACATAAACCAACTTATGAGTTTCAACCATATTTTTCCTTATTTGGATCAAAAAAATAGTAAATGATTTGATCTTTTAATAGTGTATAAAGTTCATGGTCGTATAAATAAAATTAAAGAGTTTAAGCATTATGAAATTTTAAAATCCCTTCACAAATTAAAATTCATTAATAAGTGTGTTTTAAACGTATCAATGTGTCATTTTTGTCCCTTCTGAAAACTTAGGAAGGAGGTCATATAATAAACTTAATATTCCTAAGTATTTAATATTATTTACCTAATTTTTCATTATTTTTTTCTTGTAAAATTTTTCTTACTTTTTAACCTTTCGTGATAGTAAAGGGAAAAAATTATTTTGTATACATGTTTACTAATGTTTTTGGTAAATAAGAAGACTAGTTTTAAAAGTCACTTGTAGGATCAAACTAGAAATTGTGCAAAGTCTTTCCATAAAATGTATGAGTGTTCATCATATTCTTTAAGTTTGAATATGAAGAAGATGAAGATAGAAGTTTGATTCGACAGAATCAAACAATGATTTGATGATTTTGAAAATAAACTTAAGCTTTAATTATAAAATCAAGAAAGTCTAAATGAAATACAATTGCATTGCATTAATAGAAATGGTTCATAAAATCATGTTATATACATTCTGACTTTTTTCTCTGCGTGCTTGGATAATTCGAGTTTAAGAACTTGTGATAATAATTTGTGACCATTTTTTCCTATGAAAAACTACTATATATACATAATAAAAATAACCAACAGACCAACGGTCCTAAACTAAATCTCTTCGACAAACTTGACTTGATTTCCACGTGTCTTGACCTTGAATCTTTTCTCTTCAATGAGGATATCAAATCCTCTTAGTTGAAATCAAGCATCTTGTTGAAACTGTCGTATCTCTTCAATGAGGATATCAAATCCTCTTAGTCGAAATCAAGCATCTTGTTGAAACTGTCCTATCAAAATCCTTATTTTTTGTCTTGTACTTAAAGCATTTCATGGTCTTGATAACCAATTAGCATGTCGAATTATACACTTAAAAATACAAGCTAACAATACCTTGGTAAAGTTATGTCCAAATATAATGCACCGTTGGAGTGAGAACATATTTTTGAACAAATAGCACGTATGGTAGGATCAATATACTTTTTGATTAAATAATTGGATCATAAATAATGCATATTTAAACAATTTTATTGTATAATCTATTCCACTTTCTTATTTTTTTAATCAAAGGATTTTATTCCACTTTCTTATTCGCATCGATTATTTGAATCATATTTCTTTCAAAAAAAAATTATTTGTATCATAATTGTTCTCAAAATTTGGATCCTAATTATTCACAAAATGATCAATACTAGATGATGTAACTCCCACGTTGCGTGGAAAATTTATTAGAAAGAATTAAAACATAATAAAGTTTCTAATTATTGTAATTTGTGTGATATATATAATTAAATAGCTTTAAAAAAAAGTATAATTAAATAAGGACATGTATAATAACAATCATAGGTGAATGTCTGTGTGAGTCAAAAGTCAATTTTCTTGTAGGATAATTAAAGAGTTAATCATATTCACAAAAACCAACATCATACGAAAAAAATTCCATCTCAATAGCTCTTTGTCTACGAGACCACAACAAGTCCCATTGCAAACCAAATTAATTTTGAAGTAAATACAACGAAAGCAGTAATACTCCCTCTGGTCTTATTTATAAGAAAAAGTTAACTTTTTAGATTCATTGAATAATTGATGTATCTTGTCTAGAATATAGATCAAATGCATTATTTATACAATGAATCAAAAAAGTCAAATGTTTCTTATAAATAAGACCGGAGGGATATGTAGACTGTTCTAAAAGAAAATGTCATACTTGTCAGAAAAAATTCAACAATAAAGGTTGTCACAGAAGCGGTGTTCGTCTTGCATCGATCTCCCAAATGTCTCATTTTCTTGCACGGTAGCTATAGTTTGTGGATCAATTATCATGATTTTAAATTCTTGTTGCGGAGGTCGTTTTGGTCATTGTGATTAGGGTGACAAAATGGATGGATTTGATGGATATAAATTTGGATCCTAATGGATGGACCAAAACAATCCATTGATCCATTAAAATCCACTAATTTTTTTTTTCTTTCAAAAAAATCCGCCCAATCTAATCCATTAAATATATAATCCATTTGATTCACCCATTAATTGATTATTAGTGGATGGATGTCCATCCGATCCATATTTCAATGTGTATTATTTTTTTTCATAAATTAATTTAATAACCAACTTCACATTAATTTAATAACCTATGTATTTGATTTGAAGGGGGTGGGGGTAATAACCTATTGTATTATTAATTTGATACATGTCCAATACAAGGCCCAATGCTTATTTTTTTGTTAGCCCAATGAGTTTTTTTTTCTTTCAAAAATCCAATAAATTAATAATTCAGAAATATATCATAATATTAACTAAAATAATTAAAAATATGATGGGGTGGTTGTTGGTGGTCAACGGGTGCCGCCAGCGTTGACCACAACGGAGCTCTGACAATTTCACGGTTGTGTACGACGGTTTACAAGTCATTTTTCCAGCGACTCACAACGGTGATACGGTGGCCTGACGACGGCTCATGGAGGATGCCCGACGCAGGTGGTGGTCAACGGTGGTGTCTTCCGGTCAACCACTCCCAATTAGTATATATTTATTTATTAATTAAGACTAAAATTTTAAATAAAATTGATTTGCGCTTGGGCTAAATATCATCTTTCTTTTAAATAAGATTTCTTTTTAGGCCCCCTCCGTATCTCTTTAGGCCCCCTAAAATTACAAAATTGCTCTTAATAATACGCCTTGTAGATAACTACTGAAGATGATCATTTTAAAAATTTCCATTTTGTATATCCGATAGATAACTACCGAAAGTTCATTTTAAATTTTTTCATTTTATACCTCCGGTAGATAACTACCGGATGTTCTCCCCTAAAAAAAAACCTACCGGATGTTCATTTTAAAAATCTTGATGATGTACCTCCGGTAGATAACTAGAGGAATACTCATTATATAAACCAGATTGCAGTTTTGTTGTTTCCTATTTAGCACTCAACTTGAATATGCTTTTAAACCTTGCAATTTTTGAGTGATTTATTTTGTGTTTTCATCACAATCAATAGAACAAATAACACCAATATTCACTCAATTGCGTTCAATTAGCAGATTTGGTGTGTTTTGGTGATGGTGGATAATTGGACGTTGACGATTCGATGTTCTCATTAGGTATGAATTGGGTTAGGTATTCAGAGTGCAATGGTGGAGCAAGTGAGCTGATGGAGAGATGTGAGAAGATGAGAGAGAAAATTTTGATGATGTTTTTTTGTTAAGTAAAAGAAGGTTAAATGGGCAATAATCCGTTAGTGATCTACCAGATATACATAATGGAATTTTTAAAATGAACATCCGGTAGCTATGTATTGGAGGAAGAAATTTTTTTTTTAAAATGAACATCCGTTAGTTATCTACCGGATGTACAAAATGAAAATTTTTAAAATGAACATTTGATAGTTATCTACATGACATGTTATTAAGGGAAATTTTATAATTTTAGGGGGCATAAAAGATATGAAGGTGACCTAAAGAGAAATCTTCTCTTTCAAATGGACTTAATGAAAAATTCTGTTTTAGGTTCAGTCAAGAGAAAATAATTTTATCCATCCAAAGTATTAATTTTGTCACCCCTATTAAATTTCTATAATTCTATATTTTGTATTTTTTCAAATTTTTCCAATTTCTTAGTTCTAAATTAATTTTAATATTTAAATATTTATTACGACTTGTTTATTTCAATTAATCAATTGGATTTTAAAAATAAGTTGAATTGATTGAACCCATCCATATTCTTAAATGAATGGATTGAATCTAATACATTAAAAAAATTGTTTGGTGGATCACTTTGCCACCCTAATTGTGATAGCCATCATTATGGACACTGCACCACAAATTGCGGCATAATTAATTATACGTTTACTTACCATAGAAATGTTGCAGTTTACTCTGCATGTATTCCTTGAGAGAATTCTTATCATCCTCCCACTACCATCAATTTTCACCCCTCCTTCGTTTCTCTTTTTTTTTATGGAAAGACTAGTTCTTCATTTCTAACTCTATTTATTCCCATAGATTAATTAGTCCATCTATCCAAGAATGTTTCAAATAAAATCTAACACTACATGTCCTATTATTGTTATATCATCTCAAACGTTTCAGTTTCATTTGTAAAAAGTGGATCCAATCTCACATATTCATATTCGCTATGTTTATTGCTTAAATAATATGTCTCCATCAGAAAAAGTTGCAAGTTGGAAAAGAACTATCTCAACACATTTCAATGGTAAGTACCTTGAATTTTAAAAACTATATTCGTACACATTTGTATTCCTGTTTCATCTTATCACACTTGGCACCCTATGTATTGTTTCAGTTTGTAACACAATGTGCCCTCAAATATTGTGTCCAGATTGTTGTGAGAACACATGACATTCTCTTCAATTTATTTTTTATCATGCATTACTCCATTCCCTCTATTTATACTATTGTTGACATGGACTTAAAAGGAAGATGTGTGTTCTCTTAAAATATTGAATTTATTTTATTTAATAACATACAAAAATATGTTTTAAACTTTTTTGAAATACTAAATGGTTCTACACACTGATGATACTATGTAAATGTTGGTGATTTTGGCAAGTGCATCAAATCGTACTAAGTAATAAAGTAGTAAATTAATCGTCTTCACAAAGATTGTCGTTCAACTCTGTAATTAGCGGAATCTATTTAAAAAGCAAATAAAAGATAATATTTGAAGGTGGTTGCAGGGTTTTAATTGTCCTTTCCAATGCGAGATTAGGTTTAATTGATTCAGATGTTTAACTGGGATTAGGAAATCCTTGAATCTCCCACTTCGTCTTTGTTTAAAATTAAATACATAAATAATTAGTTTATAACTTTTCTTATGTTTGGATTTAAGAAACTATAACACAACCCTGCAATGAATTAGTGGAATTTTATTTTAATCCCTGCAACTCACCCGTTTGAAATCGGAGGATTCCCTTAAGATGAGTTATAGCCCTAAATTCATACTTAGATTCAATTATATTAGAAACTAAGCAATTCACTATTTCCTTGGTCGAATGGAGGCGAGGGTTGTCGATCATAATATTGATCCATCTAAGATATGGTATAGAAACATACATATACGAATTAAATCAGACTTTAGATTATAAATTGAACAAAAACTTTATTAATATAATTCAACAAATAAGAAGGGGTTCATCGTGGAATCTTAATCACCAACAAATAAGAAGGGGTTCATCGTGGAACCCTAATCAAAAAGGTTTAGATGCTCATAACAACTAAGATCATTACAAAACAAGAAGAAAAACATACCTAGAGAGAAGAAGAGGAGGATGTAGATCCTCTTCATTAAAGCTCTTTATACTTTATCCATGCCTTGAACTGCTAGCTTTCTGAATGAATAAAAGAGTGAAAGGGTCTCTATTTATAGTGTACGAGTACTTAGGTGTTAAGAGAGTAAAAATAGGGTTTTTCCACCAAAAACGGCTTGGAAACACAAGAAAACAACTCTTCATGTCTGTGTCTTGGATTTGTTAGATTCTTTGACGGTTGTGCAGGTCTTCTTGTCAAATACCATTTCATAACCACTATCATAAAATTAACTTGTGCTGAGTAGGTTATGTCTAAGTCCATCAACAAACCATACATTATTAATTGAGATATATGAATTACCAATAGTCCCTGTACCAATAATCTTGCCTTTATGGTTTACTCCAAATCCCACAATTTCTCTCTCTTTCATGGTCTAGGTAACTAAACTGGTGCTTTGGTTCTCCCATGAAGTATATCTAAAACATAGATAATTTGATTCTTAGGTACACATATCTTTAGTGGTCCTTTTGGGTTAGTTCTGAAAGGTTTTTATTTCATCTGTGCCTTAAGCTTGAAGCTATGTTGTTGAGAGTTGTTCAAGACTTTAGATTTAAAAGTTTTTAGTCTTGAATTATCCTTAGTTAAATGTTTTAAGCTTTTATGTACCTGAGGCTTCCGAGTCTTTGATATAGACTTCATCAAAATCTTTGACTTTACAACATTGGATTCTGGCTTATTCAGAACCTGAGACTCAGAGGCTTTTATTTCATTCTTGGTCAAAGTTTCACCAAGGACTTTGTTGACCTTGGTGACATAAGCTTTTTGCAAAACCTTGATTTTTTGTTCAAGGTCATTAATATGATTTCTGATGGTTTCAACTTCTCCTACCACAAGATCATATTATCTTTGTAAAACTTGATCTATAGTACGAGAATCAGTAGGTCCTTCATTTTCCAGAACATCATTTCTGAACAAAAGGCTTTCATTTTGTTTCTTGTTGAACAGACAACGTCCAACAAATTTTTTATTTAAAATTCTCAATTCTTTTGATTTGCTCAAACAGTGTCCAACAAATTCTTTAACACCATAAACTAACTCTTCATGAGTATGTTTAGAAAATACCTTAACATCATCATCAAAATCTGATTTTGATTATGCATCAGAAGTTGTTATGGCCATCATACCCATATTAACTTCTTATTCATCTTTTTTTTCTTCAGATTCTGACTCCTCATCAAGTTTGTCCCATGTTGCCATAAGACTTTTCTTGAGCTTGTTTATGTAACTCTCTTTCTTAGAATTCTCCTTCTTTGACTTGTCCTTATGTAACTTTAGACAGTCAACAATAAATGATCAAGTTTCTTGCAGTTGAAGCATCCCTTCTGATCTTCTTTTTTGTTCTTGAAACCTGATCCTTTTGAATCGTTGCTCCTACTTGGAAACCTTTTATTCTTAGTTGGGTAATGAAATCTCTTGGTCAAATATGCCATCTCCTTAAGATCTGAACCATTGTCAGACCCTCCATCATGAGTTTCTTCTTCTAACTCAACAACTTGAAGAACTTTAGAATATTTTCCCTTATATGTCAAAGAAATGGATTTGGACTTCTTAACAAGTTCATCTCTAATAAGCTCAATCTCATGACTTTTGAGAGAACTTATTAGATTCTCCAAGCTTAGTTCGTTTAAATCTTTTGCTTCCGAAATGGCTGTAACCTTTGGTCTGAAACTGGCAGAAAGACTTCAAATAATCTTCTTGACATGATCAAGAATAGTATAGCTTTTGTTCAAAACCAGAAGGCTAGATACAAAAGTTTGAAACCTTGAATACATGATTTCAATATCTCTAAAAAAAACTCATATTGATGCACCAATTAGTTAGCCTTAGCCTCTTTAACATGTTGGTTTACTTAATAGGTAGAGCATAGTGACTAAAATATGGATTTAATTGTAGACTTATCCACAATCTTGGTATATTCTGAATGAGGCAAAGCATCCACAATAATTCCATGTACTTTATGATGCTTTTTGTAGATTTTACTTTGAGCCTCAGTCAGAATATTCATGTCTACCACCATTCCTTCTACATCAATAGTGAAACTAACACCATCCTCAATGATGTTCCACAGTTCATCATCAACACCTATGATGTGACTGCACATCTTGCTCTTCCACCATGAAAATTGAGTAGCACCTCTATTTAAGGATGAAGGTCCCATAGTACCACTTTCATCAGTAGACATGCTTTTCTCTCTAGATCTTTAAATGTGACATGGTTAAGTGGTTGAGCACAGACCGTGCTCTGATACCAACTGAAGGTGAGAAAAACACAAGAAGGGGGAGGGGTTTTAATTGTGTTGGTTTTAAAAATTTTCTAAGTGTTTTAGGACTGGTTAGAGTTTGAAGTTGTTCAGAGTCTGATATCAGCGGTGTAAACCAAACACGAAGATATATAGAGAGAGGGGG
>Ga0228710_1009068_pt1 | contig 13985 bp, 8 predicted proteins | sample MedpolnodulmetaG_FD_177995 | JGI IMG/M metagenome (GOLD analysis project Ga0228710, IMG submission 177995) | Root nodule microbial communities from Medicago polymorpha collected in Santa Monica, California, United States - pink nodules | ecosystem: Host-associated > Plants > Roots > Nodule...
GGGTGAAACCATTGCAGGATATGATTGAATGTGAGCAGTTTTACATGTTCCCTCTTTTAATTTTAATAAATCTGAACCACTTATTTAATCTATTGGTGTTTTTCTCGTGATTCACCGGTGAGGAACCTAATTGGACCCTCACCCTAGAATCCACCCATAAGTGGTGTTGAAATTTTTTTAAATTTATTTTTAAAATGAAAGGCTAAGCATCAAATTTGATTCAATTTATTTTATGATTATTACTCTATTATAATTGTGGAATATTATTAGCATCAAAAGACATCTATTTATTTAATAAATAAAATAAAGAAGTTGATTTCATTTTTTAAGGGATAATTAAGGGATATAGAGAAATGGATTTTTATAATGCCTTGGATAATGCTAATGAAATTGCTATTGAATTGTATATCGACCAAATATTTTCTCAAAGGGGTATAATTCGAAGAAAAATACAACTTGATGAGAATATAAATACCCCATTAGTTTGATGTTATTGCCTACAACATGGCTCTTATTGATGTTGTTTTCAAGTTATTGATAAAAATATGATTATTTGGTATGAGTTGCATCAAATGATGATTTTTTTTTTAACTTTGATATTTGAACATCAATAGGTAGTTAACTCTAGCTATTTGTATTGATTTAATTAGGTAGGAGAATTTGGCAATGAAGCTGCAAGAATATCTGAGAGATTGAAGAAGTTTATGCAAGACTATTAGCCTAATGCATTTTAGAGTGTGTAACAATGTATGACTTTCTGATTTTACTAAGCATATATATATATATATATATATATATATATATATACACACACACACAAATACATATACGCTATGAAAATGTGTGGACATTTATATTTTATGGTCTAGTAAGTCCTCTAATTTCTAGGGAAAAAGGGAGGTTAAGTTTGATAAAAGAAAAAAAATTGTTTTTGTCAGGTAAATGAACCCGGATATTTGGAGGCTTATACAAAGTCTATAAATGTGTGCATTTTATAATATTTATGTTGCTGTTTGGATTCTGCTTTTTCCTGCTTTCAATTTATATATAGCAAAAATCTGAATGAAAAGGTTTTGATTGATTTTTATATTATAATAATCAGGGATACTCGTGTATCTGCTTCTGGTAATGATATAATTAAATAATACTATGTTGGAACAGAAATAGAAACTTAAGAATGAAAATTAACAATGAATCAAATCGTTACTGCCACTTTTTGTTGATCGTTTAAAGTACAATAAGAATATTTGTGGTTTGCTTTTATGCAGCACTTTTGGTCTTTTATACTTTTTCTGTCATTCTTATACGCATTGCATGTGCTTAGCTTAAGTTTAGTCGGTGGAGAAAACTTTGAGGAAAATAACAAAAAATGAATGATAATATGACAGTTTTATAGACCAGATCCACCATCATGACTTACTCTTTCTCTTTTTTCTTCTCTTACTTAACTTTTTATCTCTTAACTTAATTTTGAGGTTCAAGTTAGTCTCATAACTTAAAAAGTGTCACTTTGATTTTTAATTTAATATTTATAGCGGACATTGATCCATATCTAAATTGTTAAACCAACTTATCATAACTACTTATGCATCTCAAACATAGACATTGACATGGTAAGAAAACGTTTTAAATAGAGGATATATTAATATTAATTTGGATGTATAAATTTAAAGCAAATATGAAGAAGAATTATATTTTAAAACCTATGACTCGAAGAAGAAAAAACTTTAGAAACCCTAGGATCTAAAAAAAAAAAGGTTTTCGTGGTGCATTTCAACCACTAGCTTTTAGTGAAGGTCCATGTGAGACATCACATCAACTTTTACTAATATGATTTATTTATGTATTTGAGAAAAAGAATCAATTTGAGTTTAAAAAAAACTAAGGTTAAAATATCGAAGTGATAATTTTTGAAGCTATGAGATCATTTTGAACCTCAAAATTAAAAAAAATTGTGTTTGTTGGTCTATTTTATAAGCAAATGTTAATTACTTCTATTATATTTAATGATAATATTATTAAATTACTTATCAAATATTTTAGTTTTCAATAAGTATTTACTTTTGCTTTTTATTAAAATTTTCTATTAGAGGTAATCTTATTTGAGACATATCGAACATTAAATGTAGGCATCTCTCAATTGAAATTTGAACATTGGTGTTGTCATCTATCTTTCAATCCTATAGGCATCCCGTATGTACCCCATCGCTTGCACCCCATTCACAATGTGAGTATGAGAGAGAAAATTGTTCAAAAGTTGTCACAAAATGGTTTTACAAATATCATTTCTCTACTATAAAGATTGTATTCGAATATGCTTAGACCATTGAAGCACAACAATGAGCTTGTGATATGTCATTTGCAAAAGGGGCGGTGGTTCCTACTTTTACCATGGAGATAATGTGTCTTCGTGACTCCAATATATAGTTTGACTAGTGATGGCAATATATATATAATTTTTTTTTGACAAGGGCAATATACATATAATTAAAAAGCATTAAATGTATTTTTAAGAAACATAAATATACATCATAGTTGTTGTGTGCAATTTTTCATATTTTAAAAACATTAAATATTTTCTGATTTTAAATTTCATTAAAACACTTTTTATATAAAATTAAATAAACAATCATTTAATCATTCATCTCTCTTGCGATTTCGCATTCAATTCTTGATAATATTCATAGTGGAGAAAACTCTATCAACAATTGCACTTGCCGCATCTAATATTGAAGCAACTCTTAAATCAAATATATCAACAAGTACGCAACATATTTTTTTCGTCTATACTATAACCTACTAAAATGATGGTCAGTATATATATTTGTGTAAACGCGCGCAAGCGCGATATTACAAAGATTATTTTTCAGTTGAGCTTGTATCAACATAGGGCCGTTAGAAAATTGCTCTTCTCCCAAACATTTTTTATCATTCCCACCAAAGCTACTGAAAATAACTCTAACGTGTGTTAACTTACGTTCGGTATAACCAACATGAATTAATTCACATTTGATATAACAAACATGTGTTAACTTATGTTGCTCCGACGTAAATGAAATCACGTTCAGAACATCAACGTGAATTAACTCACGTTGGTAACATTTTTGCTTTTTCAAATAATGTACAATACAAATGGGTTTTTCTTGACTATGATGGAACTTTCTCTCCATTTGTAGCAGATCCAGATAAAACCTACATGAGCAAAAAGGTTTATCTTTTGTTCACTAACGTTTGATTCTGATTTCATTTTATAAAATTGATAGGATATAACTATTTTTTTTAATTGAATTAGATGAGAGTGACATTGAAGGACATAACAAGACATTTTCCCACAGCCTTTGTTAGTGGAAGATGCTTAGACAAGGTAAATTAATTTTAATAAAATAATCTCATCATTTATTTTTAAAAAATAATATTATTGTGGTTGTTATCCAGAAGTTTCGAGTAGTGAATGCAATATACATATAATTAAAAAACATTAAATGAATTTTTAAAAAAACATAAATATACATCATAGTTATTGTGTGCAATTTTTCATATTTTAAAAACATTAAATGATTTTCTAATTTTCAATTTCTTTAAAAACCTTTTTATATAAAATTAAATAAACAATCATTTAATCATTCATCTCTCTTGTGATTTCGCATTCAATTCTTGATAATATTCATAGCAGAGAAAACCTATCAATAATTGCAGTTGTCGCGTATATATAATATTGAAGCAACTCTTAAATCAAATATTTCAATGAGCGTGTGAATGGGGTGCAAACGATGGGATACATACGAGTTATCTTAGCAGCAAGATTGCAAATTTATGGTGGATAGTCTTAATAATTGGGCCCTTCACAATGACTATAGTATTAGAATTCTGCTCTTCTCCCAACAAAAATTGCTAGTTTCCTACCAAACTTCTAAAAATACACATACGTGAGTTAACTGACATTGTCTGATTTAACTTACGTTGGGTATAACACCTGTGTGAATTAACTCACACATGAGTTAAACATGAAAATGCTCCTGCGTGGGTTAACTCACGCTAAAATTAACACTAACGTGGCGTGAGTTAAGTCACGCAAAATTAACAATAGCGTGAGTTAACTCACGCATGAACATTTTCGAAAGTTTGGTTGGGAATGAGTAAAACGTGTTAGGAGAAGAGCAGAATTCGTAGTATTGTCGTACAATGTTATTCATCTAGTCAAGACAAAAACTCTCATGTTGATCCTTAAATAAAAAAGAAAACTCATATTGAGTTTGTTAAGAAATAAATTAATATGATCGTCCCTCGTCTAGCTAAAATGGTTTTTTTTTTTTAAGGAAGCTAAAATGGTTGTAAGTCATGCTAGCTCTCAAAACCATTTATGGTTGCCCACAAAAAAAGAGATAAATAAATTTCACCCCAAATTAGTTTGGATGTGTATATACTTGAACAAAATACAATATTTACGTATTAAAGAAATGTTATCGTCACTCATTCTAACACACTCCAATTGAATATATACACGTCATTTAATTTCTTTATTCTTTTACCTTCTAACCCATTTCACTTGGATAGTGTAACCCTTGTTTTTTTGTTTTTTTTATTTTTATTATTGTATATATTAATTTTTCATCTTCTCTACTTATCCTCTTTCCTCTTCGGTACTTATCATGTCAAGACAATTTCTTCACAATTTTGTCAATGTTGTTTTCACACAAATTGACATCTCCCCTGTATCAATTTGATTGCTGCAATTCCTAATAGAACTTAAAAAAAAATCTTTATATGGAGTTCTAGTTGCAATTCCCATTTCTAATCACCTTCTGTTTTAATGGATTCCAACATTGTCGGCAATTTCCAATTTTTAATGGATCCCATGAGCTTTATTTTTAATCGAAATTATCTAACTAGAAAACCATAACTATTTATTATCCATTATATTAATGTTTTCATACACAAACATAGAACCCAGATTGAAAGCTAAAAACAAGACCTAACTCAGATTACTCATGATATACCAAATTAAATGTTTCCATTATATTTCAAATCAATCAAAACAGTTTGGGTCGCAATATTTTAGAAATGTGAGAATGAATTTTTCACAATTAAAAAATGTATACAATTGAAAAAGCTTGCATTTTGTACCATTTGAAATTTCACTTTAAGATAAATTTATTTGTTCCTTAAAAAAAAGAAGATAAATTTCTTTGTACGTACCCCACTCTAAAAAAACGTCCCTTATATGAAGGTAATTTTTGTAATTTTTTTATGTTTTTTATTTACGAATAAAAATGAAAAAGCAAACAAAACATTCCAGAATCAAATAATAAGATTCAAGTATAAAATCTTTTTAATATACCCAAACATACTTTTGGGTATATGATTTGAACATGTCAAATATATATCATATTATAATTTGATCAGTCAAATACATAATTTTTTGTGTGGTCTATACTGCATTGATAATTTATATGGTTGGCGTGTTTGATTCATTTGTAAACCACATCATAAAACCGTAAACACTTATCCAATATATATGAATGATAAGTTAGCTGCATGTTACAACAAAGGGGGAAAATCTAATATGTTTAGTATCCATGTTGATGCCACACTGTTTTGCTTGAAACATCAGCTGAACCAATTTAACGGTCGTTTCAACCACATAGATAAAAAAAAGGTGGACATTGTTGAGTATCGCCATCCGTCCATCGACTTTGATCGGAGTGTTCGGTTCACCTAGATGAAGTTTCAAAACGACAGCGATGTGAGAACCATGCTCTCTATATTTGATTAGTATAGTTCAAAGGGACTACTTGAGTTAGACGCTCCCTTGGTCGGATCTTTTCATGATACACATGAAAGTTTGGTTTGGCACAGGACCTGTGAAAAAGTCAGAGCTTGCATGGATATATTAGATCAAGAATTTAATTAGTTTGATTGATTCATGACCTTATTTGTGTTTAATTATGTTGTTTTACATTATTTTATGTTGTTGTAGAATTTGATTTAATAGATGATTTTTCTATTTTTAGTGTTCTAAACATATAATTTGATTTATATAATTTTGGTAGTGAGGGTGACGAGGTTGCTTCTGTTGCTTATAGGTATAGGAGGTGGAAGCTTGATAATGATATGTATCTTGTTGCTAGGTATGCGGTGCATAGTGTTGTTGAGTTGAATAAGAAAAGGTGTCGTTTCTTACTGTGAATGCTTTGAATGAGTTTGATTCGAAGTATTCGGCTGTTGATTGACGACAGAAGTTGGAGATTCAATGGGGTGCTGTTTTGGCTACTGAGCTTAAGAACAATGCTAACAAGTTGGCTAAGCGGATTGCACAAGCTCTTTTGGCTAGTGCAGATATGATGAAGTTGGGTTATATGTCTCGGATTCATCCTCGGGGCCACTTTAATCATGTTATCTTTGGTGTGGTTGGATGTAAATCCAAGGACTTTGTAGCACAGATTAATTTGAATTTTGGGGGGTTGTGAAGTCTATAGTTGACTTGTGTATGAAATTGAATGAGGGGAAATATGTTCTTGTGAAGGATCCATCTAAGCTCCAGGTTAGGATTTACGAGGTTCAAGGCTTCAAGCTGATGCATTTGAGAACGACTATGTGGAGGAGCCAATTCTGGAAGATGAACATGATTAAAATGATGTGAAAGATAAGCCAATTGATCCTCAAGCTTGAAATATAGGTGTTCCAAGTCTGAGTCACGCTCTATTTGGTTTATTTTGATCATACTCATACCCATTTTGACGGCTTTTATTTGTGTTCTTTTGACGACTTTTGTCTGTGTTGTGAAAATGTTTACGGGATGTTTAATGTTTATTGATTCTTGCATTCTGTACATTTTTTCCTTGTTATAATGGCTTGGTCTATTTTATTGCTCTTGTTTTTCCTTTCATTGTAGTCTTACAATTTGCCTTCCTTTATAATTTTGTATTATGGCATGTTTGTGATTATGTCACTTACATTTCAATCTTTTATGTCAGTTGAAATTTGCAGACCAATATGGCTGATGCATTTGCAATTACAGTCGTTTAGACTTCCAAAACGTTGATGTTGTGGCCACCTCTGGGGTTGCTAGTTTCAGAGTAAGTTACTGCCTTCATTTCCCACACAAAGAACTGAAAGAAGAGAGAAAAGGGCACTCATTCTAGAGAATTAGCCAAGTATAACTACAAAGGACGGGTTAGGCCAGGTGGTATTTGACCCGAACCTGACCCTAACATTCGTTAGAGCCAATTTTTAGACTTGAACCTGACCCTAAACTTGATGAAGTTCGAGTCGAATTAGGACAAGACCAAGTTGGTCCCAAGACAAATCACTAGTACATAAATTTTATTTGAAAAAGAATCAATCAAAGGTTTTTCTTAATCATAGGGCAACATCAATATTAATTTCAGTAGCTATATAAATTAAGGGTGTTCAAAACTGAACCAATCCAATAGAAAAACCGCAAACCGAACCAACCTAAACCGCAAAAAAGCGCATTTGGTTTGGATGTATTCGGATCACTTTTTTCCTCAACCGCATGGTTTGGTTTGGTTTGGTTTGCGTTTTTCATGTTACCAACCGAACCAAACCAAACCAAACCAAACCGCAACATAAGAAAAATATTAATTAAATTTATGTCACCTAGACCAATACTCATATAACTCAATGAAAACTTTTATAAAATTACATATTTTTTCTTTTGTTAAGTTTTTTCTTTGCCTTTTTTTTTTAAACGACAAATATTATTAAGTTAGGTTAGTACAAGGAGCACTTAACCCACGAACGAGGAAAAAGAGAACACAGAGGCCATTAAAAGAGGCCCCTAAACAACACTTCAAACTCAATAAAAGAAAACCCCTTAAGTTCGTACTAACCCAACAACAGAGGAACTAAAACAAAAATACAAGATGAAAGTAAACCACAAAATTCCAAAAAACTAGCTCCATGACCAAAGCCAAAACGCAGCAGCATGACACAAGCAAGGCACTCCCCATAACTGACAGAAATCCCAACACAACTAAGCACAAACCACCCAAAAAACAGCAGCACTTGAAACACACAAGACAGCTGCAAAAACAGAAGCTGTTCGCACCTCAGCAGCAGCCCACCAGCAATGACAGAAGCAGGCTCCCCTTGATAGCAAAAAAAAAACCGACATCACCTCAACAAGCAATTCCGAGGACTCTAACACCATTCGTAAAACATGCAGGCTGGACCTGTACATTTCCCTAAAAACCACCTCCAAGACATAACATTTACTTCCTCCACTAATTCATCCCACCGAGCTATCTCATTATTAAAAATACAAGCATTTCTCGCCTTCCAAATAACCCAAATTACCACCTCCCAAATCAACCACAACCCCTTACGGATCTTTTTAATTCCCAATGTTTTTAATCTCATTCTTTGCTTTTTATTTCAAAAATATATTTATGTGCTACTTGAATTTTTAGAGAACGATAAAATCTTAGTCTTTTACATTTCTTACATAATAGAATTACTTTTTGTCCACATTCTTAATTTAGTTTGCGTTGTTTGGTTAAAATGAATTTGTAACGTGGAATGAAATTAAAAACATTGTCGAAAACATTACTGAAAATATGTTGTGTTTTAACTTTTTAACTTGATTTTAATGTTGAAAACAAAAAATTGTATTGTCTCGAAAAAAAACCGCACCAACCGATCCAACCCAAACCACATAGGTTTGGTTTGGATTTTATTTTAAAAGACAATCGAACCAAACCAAACTTCATGCTTTTTTATCTTGCTGTTCGGATGACTTTTAACCTCAAAACCAAACCAAACCGCACCGCAAACACCCATAATATAAATGTTCCACTAAAAAAAGCTCTGACCACATTTATACCCAATAAAAGAACCATTTCCAATTATAAGGATCATTGAGACAAGACTCTGAACTAAAACTGTAATTTCATTAGTTGATTTTAACACCCCTATGCACGCCAACTTTGTGACCATGAATCAATGGATTAGAATGTAGCAAAATCGGATTTTACCATTCAACACACATACTTAGTATTTGTTATTCCACTATGTGTGAATCTACGTAAAATAAATCATCAAAACACAATATACATAGAAATACCAAATTCCTAGCATGAACCTAAAGAATGCAAAACTACCTTCATGAATTAGAAAGTGTGAGTATGTGTGTGACGGAGTAGAGTGCGGTGGGGTGTGAGAGTGTTACAAAATAATGTTAAAAAAATATCTTTGTCCTCAAGCTAAATTGGGAAGGGTAACTCGAGGAGTAACTCAAATCAGGTCCGGCTTGTTTCGATTGTGTCCCTATCCTGTCTCTGTTTATTTTTTTTTACCAGGTTAAACCCGGCCCATTGAGCACAGGTTGGGACGGATTGCAAAACCGTGCCGGGTTTTATACACCTATTGGCCTTTGTGGTATTGTCTAGTGATTTTATATATTCACATAGGTTTTTTTTGTCTGTTACTGGTTTCCATTTTCTCAATAACTTACATTGAATGGCATCTAACTGCATCATGCAACATTTTTTATGACTTAGGGAATGTTACATCCATCTGCAATTACTGGTGCATTGCGTTTCTTTGAACATTTTTTATGGTAACATTTCACTTGGTGAGAGACCTTGTATTTCTTCTTGATATTTTGCTACGTTAAGTGTGCATACATTTTAATGTTGTTTGATGTACACAGTCCTTAATTTGGACCTGTTCTGCTAATATCACATACCAATAGATAATAATGTGAATTTTTGGGTGAATGCAGGTCCTATTTATTGGAGAGTTACCTGTCCTTCACTTGGGAACCGAACCATACTCAGAATCATATTCTTTCCACTGCTATTTGTCGGTGAAGATTTTTTCCATTTAATCTTGTGATAGTACCTCAGGACAATTTTTTTGAATATTACATGAGGGAATATTGAATATAACACATTTGCTCAATTTCTGATACATTACAGTAGCTGACAAATGTATTATTGGACCGATAGATGACCCTCTTCTTCCGTATAGTTCTCGCAAAGTTTCATTGATCGAAGCAATATATCAAATTCCACCTATTGATGCTAAAAAAATTCTGAATAAAACTTGTGCAAGTCTTATATTATAATCTGAAACACTCTAAGAAAAGTTGACTGCCCATTCACAACAGTATTGTTTGATTTGATCTATAGTATCTAATCTCACCTAATAGAAAAAAAAGGGTTACTATTGTCACTGTTTCTGATCAAGTGATTGTTACTTCCTTTATATTTGTATATGAAAATAATTTGCCTGATCTCTTCTTCAATAAAACATGAGGGATTTTCAATTTCAACAAGAATTATTCACAGTTTACTGCCGGAATAAAATAATGTATTTTTGTGGAATGCATTAATATTACGAATTTTCAATTGTAACATTGATAATATGAAAGTAACTTTGTGTCTCTTTGAGGCAAGGGAAGGTTTGATTAACCTAGCACAATTCACATAACTATCTAAAGTTGACAAAACAGCCTAACCGATTATCTTATATTTGAGATCAAAGGTAGTGCTTATTTAATCGTATCAATTCCTAGAATATAATGAGATTTTGTTGGAGTCATGGTTTCTTTCTAAAATGATTGCCTACATGTTTAGATTTACGGTGAGTTTAATATAATTACAGTGTGCCATCGTCATTTTGACAAAAATTACACTTTTTAACTTCAACAAAATCATACAAGTTGTGAAACAATAGAAACTTCCCGTTTTCACAATTCGGATTTGTCAATTGTTTAATTTAAAATAAAAACGTTGCAAAAGTGTTGTCTGGCTGCTTCTTGTGTGTATGGACCAATATAATCGAGTCTCTTTCAATGAGATGCCAATGCTAATTAAATGTTGCTTGCACTTAGAGATTGTGGTCCCTTATTTTCCCTACGAAGAATGGGGTATTTGATTCACTCTTTCTTTCACTTTTTCCTTGTTTTTCTTCCGTTGCTTAGGATCCTGGAATTGGAATTAACTATGCCTATGTATACATGTCAATGTGGGCAACACTAGGTTTGACTTGTAGAAAAGAAAAAGGTATTTAAAATTATTTTATTCTTAGTTTCCAATGAGTAAAAATGTTCCCTGTTTCTTCTAAGTGGACGATATACATTTTAAAATTTTCAATGTTGTTAACGTTGATTACTTTCGCTAGTCCTGTTTATAAGAGAAAATAGTGCCACATTGGATGGATAAAAAGTTAATGACTCAACTTTCTCAAAATTTAGTCTAGCTGCAAAAATTCTCCATCCAATGTGGTGGAGAAAAGAGCTCAACTCTTGAAGAAGAGGTTAGATTAAAACATTTTGATTTTGAGCATGAAGTAACCATATTAACCACGACCAAGATTCATTTCAATAATGATATTTTTTATATTCAATTGACTCCTCATATCCAACCAGCCTTAACAATTTTTACTATTCTCTTCTCGGACTATCTTTACAAATGTAATATGAATTGTGTTTTTATTGGAAGGAAATCTTTCAAATTACAAATATATGAACTATGAAAGACCTATAAAATAATAAGGGCTAAAATATGTTTTTGGTCCCTGTAAATATGACAAGTTTGGGTTTTAGTCCCTGGTAAAAAAAAATTGAATTACATCCCTGCAAATTATTTTGTTTTTTAAAATAGTTCATGGATCCACTTTCTTGATGATTTGTCACATTTGTGCATACGTGGCATTAGCGGAGTGTGCAAACTTGTACATGTGCCATCCACGTGGCAATTATTTTATTTTAAATAATTAAAAAACATTTTTAAAAACCAGAAAATATATTTTTGAAAAAAAATCATTTTCTTCAAGGGCAGAATATGGAAAATCGTTCCACTTCTTCCTCGTTGATCAGTGGCGGAGCCCTTCATGGGCTGGGATGGGCCACGATCCACTCAGAAAAATTAAAAGATCAACGATTATAGGTTTAATTTGCGAGATTTTATACAATTTTATGTCAGTTTTAGGTTTGGGTTGATCTAAATTCCCATAAAGTGATGTAGTGGCCCACCCAAAAATTTAAATAATTCAATTATAGATCTATTTTAGGAGGCTTTAAACAATTTTTCAACATTGATCCTCTTCTTCTTCACAAATCCTCTTTTGGTAGCAGATCTAGCAAACCATTTACTTTGCGTTCATTGAAACATAATCAGTTAAGAAAATATTACACCGGAGTTCTCTCTTCTCTCACCTCATCCGCTCTTTTCCGGTGACCTTCCATCTCTCCGGTGATGCTCCGATAAGACTTTTTTGATTGTTTTTCTCTGTTCTTTTTGTGGATGCGTTTCAGATCCTCGTTTTCCCTCTCTTTGCACCATCAATTTCATGTGTTTCTAGCTTTTTAGTTTGCTGCAGATCTGTTCCTCCTATGTTTTCCGGTTTGGTTCTTTCTGGTGGGTTCTATTCTGTTCGCCGAGATCTATGTTGTTGTGTTCATAGATCCAGAAATTTATGGGCATGTGTTTGATGATAGATTTTTTAGGAATGAAAATAATAGAGGGATTAAGGAAAATACAAGTATGATGAATTTTTATGGGTGAAGAATGTGTATTTTGGGGATAAAGATGAAGATTAATGAAGAAGAGTTAAAGTGATTGATGTTTTTTTTTTCAGTTTCAATTTGAGAAAGAAATTCACCGTGAATGCAGAAACTGCACAATCTCAATATGTTTTGTTTAATTTTTTTTATTTAAATTTTTTAATTTTTTTTTATTAAAATGATTTTTAAATAATTAAAATATGTTAAATGCCACTTGTATATAATTACACCGTCAGCATCTGTCACATAGACAAATCATCCCGAAAGTGGGTGACTATTTTAAAAAACAAAAAATTTTGCAGGGGGATGGAATTCAAAAAAAAAATTACCAGGGACCAAAACTCGTCATATTTGTAGGGACCAAAAACATATTTTAGTCATTGACATTTCAATTATAACAACTACAAAATATCATTTATTTAAAAAAAAAAAAATCATGATGGCTATCGAGTATCCTATCCTCAATCCTGTACTATAAAATATGAAAGAGTTTAGGAAAGGTTGACATTTGCAAATATTCATAAATTAACATAGCATAATTTACCCTTTTCAAAAGAAATATACAAGACTACAATATTTAGTGAGACTAACTCAAACAATCTATTATTGGCATTTTCCTAATAAAATTATACAAGACAACAATGTTTGCCTGTATATATCATAGCAATGTCATGATGATATTATATCAGTACTAGTTGTGACTAGTCAGGTGCAAAACGTTGAAATACTATATGTACACATAGTGAAAACTTAAAATTGTATTGTGTTTATTATAAGAACAAGAATGGATTAGACGAGGTTTCAAATTAAGGAATAGGCTGCATAAATCTAACATAGTTAGACATTTCCTCAATTGTTTAATGTGTAGTTATTGTCATTAGTCCAGTATTGTACGTAAATGTGGAAGATAAATCAGTCCTCCTTAACAAGGCAAGAATGAGTAATAATCAAAGTCAAATTGATGATGTATTTTTTTGTTGCTCTTTTTGACACTTTTTCTACTTTGTGAGTCACCACATTAACCCCACTTCTATTGCCAAATCCCCCACCAATGCTTGTCCAAAATTCTGAATATCACCAATGGCTTGTTTATTACCACTTGGGACCCAATTTATTCATCCAATTTGGCAATTTGTTTTGGTATAATAATTTACTTCTTTGTTTTGGTATAATGATTTAAAATTAGAGTACAAATGCATCACATAGAGTGGATAGGTATTTTCGTCCTCTAATTTCTACGTATGAGATATATAAATCAATGTTAATACTTAATTAAAAGTCTACTAAATGGATGTATATAAAACAACAACATTCATGAAAAACTAACTACGCACCATGCCTCCATGACTTGTCCAGGATATGCCCTTCCGTCTTAAAACAATATACACAAGAGTTTTAGTAGCAACATCAACCTAGAATATAAAAAAAAAAAAAAAAAAAGCAAAAAAAAGGA
>Ga0228710_1009069_pt1 | contig 13984 bp, 10 predicted proteins | sample MedpolnodulmetaG_FD_177995 | JGI IMG/M metagenome (GOLD analysis project Ga0228710, IMG submission 177995) | Root nodule microbial communities from Medicago polymorpha collected in Santa Monica, California, United States - pink nodules | ecosystem: Host-associated > Plants > Roots > Nodule...
ACCCCTAAGTTGGTATATTTTTACCTCAAAGAAGCATATTTACTTTATTCCAATAAAATGTATCAAATTATGTATTATGTAATTGTATCAAAGTATTAATAAAATGAGGTTTTATTATGTAATTGTTAAGAATTTATATTAGCATTTATATTATTAACATTGATATTATTTATATTACCATTTGAATAATTATTTATTTATATTACCATTTGAATAATTATTTAATTTCGAATTTTTTTTGCATATTATGTAGCGTGAGTCAACTCACGCTCAAGTATTTGTAAATTAACACTAACATGAGTTAACTCACGTAGCGTAGTTTAACTCACGTAAATAATACACTAGCGTGACTTAAGTCACGTAAGGGCATTTTGGACATTTACTTTTCATAAATGAGTTATGTAATGGACATAAAAAAATCAATTGGGCTTGAGTTGGTGTGGCTATTGCCACACCCTGCCCTGCTCAGGTTCGCCCTTGGTCATGTTGTCAAAAATCTCTCCGCTGAACTTTACGCCAAAAATGTTCATTTAATAAAATAGATAGATAAAAAATATAGATCTTCATCATGTTGTCAAATATACCAAGATATATAGGGTGCAAGTCAGGTTCATACTATAAATCTGAACCAGTTCATAATATTTTTTTTTGTGGTTCACATTGCACTGACAGTTTATGTGGTCCACGACGCACAAAAACTTCTATAAATAAGCGTGCATGATTCATTTGCTGTTAAACACAAGAAAAAACCTTCTGAAAGATATGACCACCAAATGGTTGCTATGAGCTAGAGGGTGTTGCCTTAACAATATACCTATGTCAGTTGGCAAAGCAACAAAATCTAACTCAAAACAATCATCTTGAAACATCTTGTCTTTCATCATTATATTGCAGATCTCATTCCGAAGAGGTTCTTATGAACTTGATCCAATTGACCTGCCGATCGAAATACGTCAGTTGACAGGCCAACTGGATCAAGTACAAAAGCGCATCTTTGAACACCTTTTCAGAAGATTCATCACTTATGTTATTGTCTTATTTTACGATGTTTAATTATTTTTGTACCTTTTTAAAATCTTTTCCTATGTCATTCACCATGAAAACCTACCAAAAATAAAACTTAAACACAGTCTAGTGCTGTTTGGATTATATAATCCGAAAATATTATTAGAGTTTCAGATTGTATAATCAGAAACCTCTCAGACTAGTTGGATTGTGGCGTTTCACCCAAGGTTTTGACGGTTAGACTATGAAAAATGTTTCCTTTAACTGTAGTTTTGATCTAGGATTGGTTTAAGGCTATAAATAGCATTGCATGCTTCAATAATTTCATTCATTCTTCACTTTCCATCTTTTCTTACTTTTTCTAAAACATTTTTTAGTTTTTTAGGAGTGTTTATGGTGTCATGGTCATTGTTGACCGTTCATAGAATCCTTCCAATTGCTTTGCAGTTTATACGAGGATTTTACGACGGTCAGCAGAGACCTTTGACATCAAATACAAAAAAAAAATGCAATTCGTGAAGTTTCGGATTTTAGAATCCGAAAAACCTAACAATCCTGTTCGAATTTTAGAATTCAGACAAAGGGTATTTTCAGAAAATTTATAGGACGCGTGAGAATAACATAAGGTGGGAAAAGTAAATCTATAAATTTTATGGCACATTATTAGAAACAAAAGACCCCTTTTTTTTGTAGGTAGGGTTTATATAGAAAGCTATGTTTAATGTTTGAGTATATATATCAAATCGCATCAAAACATTAACAAACTTAAGTTCAACCCATCATCTTCGTTTTTTGACAGCACAATAGTCAATGTTTGGGGCCTCTTGATGCACTTTTCTAAATATACCCCCAATAATCTAAGTCTAACTATATACACCCCACCCCTATAAAAAAATTGGGCCCCTAACCGCATGACCCCTAAGCCGTCGCACTCTTAGCCTATGCCTAGGGTCGGCCCTAAGGAAAAAGTTGAGACATGTAAAACATCGATACATGTAAACATAGTAGTGACCATAGTCATAACTCTTTGTTATCGTTTTTTTTTTAGGGATACTCTTTGTTATCGTTGATTACTTGTATAGTTCAAATGTGAAATATTTAAAAATGATGTGATTATTTTTTGTACGACTATTTTTTTATGTAGAAAATAAAAAAGAGAGATGCACTTGAGAGACAAAAAAATCTAGAAATAAATCAATTCTTTTAACCATTACATTTTGCATTTTGGTATGAGACATGTATAATCCTATATTTTGGTGTAAATTCAGCTTATGACAGAAGAGTATGGACATTTAACTCTTGTGGTCTAAAGGAGGGTTGTGTATCACCAAGATGTCAAGATAGGCCAATTCATAAGCTAAAAGTTCAGATGCTGCGAACAAATATCATGATTGGCCATAATTTCCTTTCAAGCACCCTTTAGAGGTTAGAATCATCCCACCCATATGATCCTTGAATCATATATCTGTAAACGACAAATCGATTTTTCAATAATCACTATGAGTTAACTTGTATTCTAAGCAATCATAACTTCTAATTCACTTCCAAACGACACAAACTTAGAAAAGAACACCAAGCACGACACAAACACATTTTAAAAAAATAAATTAATTGAATGTAATCATATATATCGATGTCATGTTGGTGTTAAACATCAAACACACCTTCAATCAGAAGTGTCTGTCTACATATAAATAAATAAAAAGTATAAAGAGACAAGTAACATGCATAGTTACTAAATTAGACGTCGATATAGGACCCTAACATAAGTCCAAAAGGTAAATAAGTCTAATCATGTAATATTATTTCAAAACAAGTGCAATTTTGTGTCACTAACTTATGTATCTATAACATTGTCCCAAATATATAACCCACTCCCTAATAAAATACAAACAAAGTTTGATACATCTAAGTTGTAATGCAAAAAATGACTACTTTTTTTTATCATATCTAATGATAGTACACCAAAAACGTGCTTCATAATTTAGGTAATGAAGTTGAACTTTTAAACGAGATTAACAAGATTAAACGTGAATATCCAAATATTTTAAGGGTTATGTTATTTGTGCCATAAGGGCACATATTAAGCAACATAAAAATAGAAATATTCTGTTAAAATTTCTGCATTCAATTAATTAAAAGTTAAAAAATTGAATTCAATACACAAGTTTCAACAAAAAGTTTCTACATTTGACACATTAACTTGTGCCTTGACATTTCCCATATTTTAATAAACATGTAAATGGTTAATTTTACTTATATTTTGGGACGGATGAAGTATATCATTTACCTCTTCCAAACCTTGATTTACGAGCTGCACGCCGCATACCGTCATTCCAATATGCACCTTTTTCTTCTTGTTGGGCCTGAAATTTTTTTTAGTAATGAAAACAAGATATAATTTGATACATATATAATAAAGGTATTTAAGACAAAATATAAAAAATACATATCTTCAGCTATTATTAAAAAAAAAAAAGTAACTTTTGCATGCACATGTATGATTAAATCATGAAGATATTATATTTACCTGTGCATTCATTAGTTCCTTAGGATCAAAATCCATGGAAACCCTTTGATTAGGTAAATCATATGTTCCTTTTGCAAAGTTAGGATCCAATGCACTAATTTTACTTCTTGATCCATCTGATAGTGTTGATGATGCATCTTGTTTTCTTCTTTTTGACCATGAAAAATCATTTGACACTCCTTTGACTTTTACTGGTACACTATAGCCATTACCATCAGCAACATTCAACCTTTGAGAAGTCTCTAACATTGCATCCATTGAAGTCTTTGAGTGATCTTTGTGCATAGTATCTCCTTTTCCCTTTGGAAGATTTGGTTTACCGTCATCTTTTCTAGCATTTTGAGAAATATTCTGCATTTCGATCGCAAAAAAATTAAGATGAGTAAATATAAGTAGCAGGCAGTACTCTCTCTAGTCTCGAATATAAACAAAAAAGTCTATTTATTCTGTTAAAGTTTAGACCAAATACATAGGAATAAATAGTACCTCTTTTGAAGTTGATTTAACAAAATTGTTGTGGTCATGGAAAGCTTTAGAGACCCGTCTTTGTTGCCTTCTAGATGTCGCAGCCTCTCGCATTTTATCGCCGGTCTTTTTCCTGTGAGAAATTTTCTAGACTTCAGTTACAAAATCATGAAGCAAAATGCCCAGTTTCGTTGGAAGCTAAAACCGAGTAAACTACAACAACAATCAAGCCTTATTCGACCAGGCAAGATTTACTACATAGATCAAACGATGTTTGATCACATAAAATATCCACTTTAAATAACTAGTGTGATTCAGACGCTTTTAGAACATCAACCCTTGTTCAAAGTAGAAAAATACAAAAACTGCATACAAAGATCACTCGGTATTTGATTTCGAAGTTCGACCAATTGCATGTACGCCTCTGACTGTAGAGCGAATTTAGCACCTTTCTATTATTCATGTAAATAACTATGTACATGATAATTTTATTTTTTTTCATGAATAATAAAGACCTCAAAATTTACCTGGATGTATCTTCATGACCTTTAGCATCCATTTCTTTGCTAGGTGTATACTTTGGCAGATTTGATGGATTACAAGCAAATGGCTTAGTGTTGAAGTACTATAAAGGACATGCCATGATACATATAGTTAGAAATCAAACCTTATCTTATACACAATTGGACTACAATGATTAAACATCACGGTAAATTTACATGTTTGGAATGGAACTTCAACTCTTAATTTATGATGATACAAAATAATGAAGGTAATTTTTCTACTACCAAACAAGAATCTTATTGAAAAGGCAAATAAATCAACCTCAGATATTAGAGCCGAGGAGGTGGTTCCACGCTTGCTAGGATCAATAGACAGTAAAGTCTCGAGTAAACCTATGGTCGATTCAGGAAAATCAACACACCTCTCTCGAAGAGAGTTTTCATAGTTAGTCTGAGGTTTGAACATTGTTGCATGAGGTAGCTTGGTCTTTTTCCAGAACTCCTCAGGTGGAGAACCACACAGTTTGAAAATTTTGTGTAATTGTTCAACCTATACAATCAAGAAAAACACATATCATGTTAAAATGCAAAAGTAAATTTAATAGTTAGTGTAACTGTGTAGAGAATGGAATCATGCGCGGTTAGTCCTTATTTATGTAACCAAATGATTGAGCTCAAGTGGTTAATAAGTCTCAAATAAGAACAAATCATATGGAAGAATCCGAGTTTAAATATTGGCCGAACTTTCAGATAAGACCAAAAAAATTGGTTAAAACAATACATCAGTTGTGATGATTACCTCAGTTCTCCCCTTAAGAATAGGCTTCCCAAGAAAAAGTTCGGCAAATACACATCCGACACTCCAAAGATCAACTGATACTCCGTAGTTAGTTGCTCCCATCAAGAGCTCAGGAGGACGATACCATAGAGTTACTACACGACTTGTTAAAGGATGCTTATTGTTAGGACTAATTGAGTTTGCCAATCCAAAATCAGCTATCTTAAGAACACCTTCATTGTTCAACAAGATATTTGATACTTTAATGTCTCTATGCATGATTCCACGTACATGACAATGCTCAAGTCCGCTTAATAGTTGCCTCATGTAGCATTTTATCTGTGGCGAAGAAAAATTATGCATGAAATGTAACTAGATGATTTGTGTCGGACACATAGGATTAGATTGAACTTGTCAAAAAAAGATTAGGCACCATGAACTATGAAATCGGTGAAAACATGATAACATACCTGTGAGTCGGTGAAAACAATGTCAGAACGAGAAACAAGGCCAGCAAGATCATGTTCCATGTATTCAAACACAAGGTATATGCTATTTGACATTCGAGAAGTGATTATTCCTTCCAACTTCATTATGTTTGGATGGTCAAGCCTCCTTAGAATTGTTATTTCTCTTGCCATGAACCTTATGCTCTCGGCTTGGAAAGTGTCAAACCGCACTTTTTTTAGAGCAAACATTTTTCCAGTTTCAACTTCACGTGCTCGGAAAACACTGCTATATGTACCTTGTCCAATCTGTAGAAGTGGAAATATGCTGAGATTTTTTTTTAATAAACTAACAGTTGATGAGTAGATGATGGTAACATGATGAATGAGCAAATACATTTAAGTAGACATGCCATTAATTATTTAAACCAAAAAAATGTAAGAATTTGAACACATGAAACTTAGCTTGCTGACACGGTTATGTACAAGCTTGATACTAACCTATGAAGCAGCGACACTGACACTAGACACATAGACATTGATAATAATTTGAGAAATAAGAAGTGATTGAGTGTAATTACATGTGCTATGTATGTGTCTGACATTAACACATGACAGACACTGAACACGTCTTCAAAGGTCGACGATACTTAAATGCTAACTCGCGGCGAGCTTGTTCACCGGTCTAAAGTTAAATTCTTAGAAACTTAAATCTTGTCCTTTTTGTAAGCTTGATTCTAATTCAATGAATAATACTAAGTATGAAGAATACTTCAAAATTTTGGAGAATATTATTTGAGTTTATAAACTATGCACCACCTTACCACTTTATAACTTTATAGGTTACAAATAGCAAGATTGTGACACAACTTATAGTCTTTGTAAAACTTATTTATACAACTAGTTCAGAGTTATTCAATTCATTCTTTTTAACTCGAAGGACCACAAAGATAGATCAAAAAGGATAAAGCAAGGGAAAAATGGCATAAAAGAAAATGACATTTCTTTATTAAGACTAGTACACATGAACTTATTCAACATAATATACTCCAAAGTTAAAAAAATTAAAATCTGAAAATGAATTGTCCCACTAAAATTTGGTTAACATTCAGAATTACTATTCCCTTAACTATATTTCAATTTCCACCAACATCATTGATAATGTCACTAAGGAAGGCATTATCACTAACATTGAGTTTGAAACAACTTATAATTATTAAATAGAAAAGTAACCAATTGCAATTTTCACATATGGTTGAACATTTCGCTCACACATGCTATGACTTAGGTTTATATTCGGAATTCCACAATCGATATACTATATGTAAATTCATCTATAAATCATCAATGATGTTGGTGATTCTCCATGACTTGGCATGATGTGTGCCTCACCTATCCTAAAACATTTCTTCCGGAAAATTTCCAACTTTTTGAAAGAAATTTTTAACTTTTAGGACAAAAATTGTAAAAAATTTGTCCTACAAATTAATGGCACAATGCAATAATAAGTAGTACCTTATCTAACTTTTGATAAGCATCAGCTTTGAGAGGGATCCAACCTTGAACAGCTTCAGCTGCAGAAGCTGTAAGCCAAGGAGGCCAACCAGCAGCATTTTGTTCAGCTTCAACATATCTTTGTGAAAAACCAATTCTAAAGCTGAATGAGCCACTACTTTTTTTTGAGTTATTTTTCTTTAACTTGCTATTCTTATTTTCATGTGATGATGATTTAGAATTAGAATCCAAAACCACCAAACCAGAATGAGCCTTTGAAGAAGGAACAACCTCTACAATTTCTCCGACGGTCGGTGCCGGAGAAATATTCCCCGCCACAGCATGTTTGGAACCAATGCAACCCATTTAAGGTTTAGAAAAAGAAAAAAAAGGGTGATGGTGATTGTAGGGGAAATTTTCCCCTACATCAACACCCTCCAATGTGGTCGGTGCACTCAGATCAAAGGGATTTCACAGAAGAAGATGATGAGGACAAATTGAAAACAAGGGCATTTGAAATTTCAGGGAAAATTGCACCTTTCTTGTGGAACAAACAACCCTTTCCCCTGTTTTTCTCTTTCCTCCTCTGTTTTTCTCTCTCTTCTCCTGTTTATCTCTTTGTCTCCATTTTTGTGCTATTTGATTCAATTTTGTTTTTGTTTTGTTTTTTTGGCAATGTGAAATCCGTTGATAATTGAAGGGTGGAGGTTTTTCAAGACCGAAAAATATGGAACAGAATTGGTTCTTTTCATTATACTATTATTTTGAAATTTTTGTTACAATAGTATATGAGTATTTTGATGTTGAAAAATGGAAAATGATGTGTAATGTTACAATTCGGAGTTTGGAGGGTGTGTCATTATTTTCTGTTAGTTGTTTTTTATGCTTTGGTTGTTGGAGAAAGAGACACTGAGGGAGAAAACGTTGTACTACCACCTATGATATATTTTTTGACCAAAGCACATGAATGGGAGCTCTAAATATTGCCCAAGACTATAGGAAAAGATTATTGGCTAAGAATGACCCTTTTCCCATACCAAAGTACAAAGTTTATATCCTATTCCATTCTATAAAAACTTTAGCTATATATCATGGATGGTAGCTCTAAATAACTGCCCATTCCAAGCACATGAAGGACTCCCAATATTTTTGATAAATCTTCTTGGGTTGCATGACTCATAATTCAGCTAATAAGTACTTCAGACTTAGCCAAATCAACTTCTTGGCCGGAACCCTCTAAGAAACCCTAATCTCTCCGGAACCCCTCTAAGAAACCCTAATCTCTCTGGAACTCCTCTAAGAAAACCCTTACCAATTTTATCAATAGTCTTACTAATATCAATCTTTTATTTAACCCCCTATCTCACCTAGTTTTCAACAAAGCTTGTTTGATTTCCTCCTTTGTATTGGGTGTTGTGAGCACTACATTATTCTCATTCAACTTGCGGTACCTTCTATTATTGTCTAAACTATGTTGGCGAAACCCTATACACAACCAATTAGGATGAGGATGAACACCTTTTTTTTTAATCTTCCTGATAGGGTCGATCATTAAAATCTCCTATAACACACCAATGAAGCGAGGACATATCACTTAAACTCTCATAACAAATTACACGCCTCTCTTCGACGGTTGCGTTGTGGATAACCATAATAGCATGTTAACCTCCATACTCTCCTTACTGCATCCTCCACAATAATGTTAATGAAACTTCTTGAGTAATTAACAAGTCTGCAATGACTTCCTTCCGGCCACAACATCGCCATACCTCCACCTCTTCCTTCCACATCTATAGACAAACACGAACCAAAACATCCCAACATAATCCGAATATTTTCAAGTGTCTGAGCATGAGACAGAGTCTCAGATAGAAATAATATATCAGTAAAAGAGGTAAGGGAAACCCATCTGAATCCCGAAGGGATATGATGGTTGAAGATGAAAATGCATCATCCAACAGGTAAAACCCCCCATCAACCAGGAAAACCGGAACGATGTACATCATCAAAAGATAGTTTTAATTATAATTTTGACCAATATGCAAATATCAATAACATCTTAGACAAGGTGCTTGGTACTAATGATGTTATTTCCGGCTAAACCATATTATGAGGTCATTGGCTCTCTTTTTGTAAATATGCCAAATTTGACTGAGTTTGAAGTAGTACATGATAGTCATGAACATATGGAACCGGAGCAAACTATACCTATTGTAAGTATCTAATGTAAATGTTATTATCAAGTTTGAGAATTAAATTTCCTCTAAAGCTCAAAATTCAAATCCTAAAGTTATTCATGAAATAGAAATACTCCGCAAGTTTTTGGAAGGTTGGGATATAAGGTCGATGCAGATAATGCCTTTTTCTCAATTGAGGAAGTAACTATGGAAGCTGAGCTTATTGTTGTTACATCAAAATGACAAAGGTATAGGTTAATAAAACAATTTCAAAAGAATAGCAAAAATATAGAATGGTATAAATATAGCTTATTATAATCATCTTATTTGCCAACAATATTTGGTGTTCGTCTTTCCCGTTAGTTAAAATACAAGAACAATAGTAAATCACATAATTTCGTGCACAACTCGAAGCTTATTAGTATTAGAATTTAAATTTAAATTTAGTGCTCATTGCACGCTAGTGTTTAATAAAATATACAAGGTGCAACTTCAATTTTTCAGTGATATCTTCATATATTTGGCATATTTTGGTTTTATGTGCAATTTTTGTTGTTGTCGTCGAGTAGCGTATTGACAAGAAATTCATCTCTTAAAGGTAAATAAGTAGAAAATTTGGAGTTCGAACCTCAACCCTTGCATATTGTAATGTCTCTCCTAGCTAAGCTTTGCTCACGGAAACATGTGCAAAAACCTTTTAAAACGTCACTGTGAGCTTAACTCAGTTGATAGAGATATTGCATTATATATGTGGGCACGAGGTACATTAAGAGCTTAACTCACTCTTTCTCTTAAGAGGTGAATTTCTAACCACTACACAACTTACTAAAAAATACCTTTTATAACAAGGAGTGAAGACCCATTTTGGTCCTTGACAAAAATATGTAGGCGCCAAATTAGTCCTCCATAAATAAAAAGACTTTATTTAATCTCTTACAAAATTGAACCAGACAATTTAGTCCCTAAATCTATTTCTATCATTGAAACTATGATGTGTACCGTTAATTTGACTACCTGGTGTTAAAAGTGTCCGTTAAGCGTCAACATGAAATTAAAATATTTTTTTTATGTCAACCCTCCGCAATTTAGTCGTGAGGTATGTATAACATGACTAAGAATTGTTTCACGCAGAAATCAAACTCGGGTTTCTTGAACAACTCATCCTTTAGCGGAGATTATTAGCTACTTGGATTCAATTACTTGGTTGGAATTAAGAGAATTTTTAAGGGGACAAATTAGTTTTTCGTTTAAGAAAAGGAAAATAAAAAAAAATTGAATGATTCCACAAGGAATGATTGCGTTTAACAAAAGAGAATGAACCAACTATGTAAGTCATAAATAGAGAATGAGTTAAGAAATTGCAAACCCTAACCACACATCCTTTTGTTTCGGTTTCCCACTCCTGTTTTCTCTCACACCCTTTTCTTTCCACTAAGTATCACTAACGGTGGTTGTTTTGACCGAAAAAGATCAACAACAAAGAAAAAAGTATCAATTGGGTCCCTTGCAATTTAACAAACTTCATCTAAAATTTGTCATGAAGAAATCGAAAAATAATGATTAATTTTCCCTTTTTTTTATGGGGTCAAATTATCCAAAAAAAAAAAAACAAAATAAAATTCTAATGAGTCGCTGGAACAATTGGAGTGCCACATGTTCCCGAACATATTTCAAAAATAGAAAAAAAATAAATATAGTCATTTTTTTATCTAGGATTAATTTGACCCCTAAATATTTTGTGAGGGATCAAAATGAGTCTTCACTTTAAAACAAGGTAAAAAAACTATTTTCACTTTTTTCTTGCAGAAAGAACTAATTTTACCAGTGTACAAAAAACTTGCTAAAAACGTGTACAAAACCATCATAAAACGGTTTCTTAGATTTGTTTTTTTGAAGTACGGTTTATGATGGTTTTGTACACGTTTTATGATGGTTTTGTACACATTTTTAGATTTGTTTAAACTGTTAACACGTGCAAATTTGCACATGATAGAAAAACCTTTAAGTTATTGGTCTCTAAAAATATCCAGAATTTTATTTTTAGTCTCTACAAAATTAATTCATACTTTTTAGTCCTTATAACATTTCCCTTTAGCCTTTTAAGGGACCGAAAATACCGATTAAATTTTTATAAGGACTAAAAATGCTAATGGAAAATTTTACAGGGACAACAAATACTGGCGGAAAATTTTACATGGACTAAAATGTACACTTTTAATTTGTAGAAACTAAAACAAAATTGTGAATATTTATAGGGTCCATTTACTTGATTAACCCTAAGAATAAAAACTGGAAAAAACATCAAAACCTATACAACCATTAATTATTATACCTTTTTGAATATTTTTACAAATAAACCCGTATTGAAAATTGTGAATCATTAAATAAACCCACATATATTAAAAAGACAAATATTAAATGTGGGGTAGAAAAGTCTTTTAAGAAATAATTACCCCTTAAAAGTTGTGAAATTTTCTTGTAATAAGACCAAAAAAAAATTAAAATTTTTTTTTATAATAAAGACCAGAGGAAGTAGTTTATACTCTCTCGGTTCCAAAATATAAGCAAATTTGACCTTTTTACTTATCATGATAAACACTTACAAGTAAGTTTACATAAGTTGTTTTTTTTTTTTTATAACAAATGATGATAAAATGAAGTTAAATTGTCTTTCTTTAAACCGGAGACACTATCTTGAATAACTTACGAAAATAAGCTAAAATAATCTTAAAAAATGTCAACACTGCCTACAAATTCTTTCCCAAACAATCTATCAGAACTAATATTATATCAACTAGCAAAAAGACGGGCACTCATGTACCTGTATTTTTGCTCTTTTTATAGCATTAATGTCTGAAAATTATGAACGATGTTTTTTATTGTGAAATTTTGATTAAAACTAAAAATATAAATGTGTGTTGCTTTTAAACTATAACAAACCAAACTAACCATGATTATCTATTTCAATAACACCAACAATATAACAAAAAAAAATCTAAATTCTTATTTTTTTTAATGACACCAACAACAATTTTATTATAGAAAAAGTTGTTTAAATGTATAATTTAGATAATGAAAAGGTAAGTATGAATATACTCATCTAATTTGTTACTCTTTTTAAAATATAAAGGCAAAAAGCTGGATATATATATATATACACACACCACACACACATATACTCATATCGTGTGTTACACTATTATTTTAATATTTGTATTTACTCTTATCTATTCGTTATATGTGTTATTTGTATTGTGAGTTGAGGGTAATTTTGAAAAAGAGAAAAAGTCAGCTTAAAAGAGACAAAACATGTTATTTTCTTTATACATAGACTAGTGAAAAGACGGGCACTCACGTGCTCGTCTTTCCGCTCTTTTTATTGCGCTAACTTTTGAAAATTATAAACAGTGTTTTTTTTATGAAATTTTGATTTTGATTAAAACTAAAAAAAATATAAATGTTTGTTGCTTTTAAGTTATAAAAAAATCAAACTAACCATTATTATTTATTTTAAAAAAAAACTACACCGAGAATAATACAATATAACAAAAATAATCTAAATTCTTTTTTTAATGACACCAACAACAATTTTATTGTAGAAAAAGTTGTTTAAGGGTATAATTGGAATGATGAAAAAGTAAGTATAAATATACTCATCTAGTTTGTTACACTTTTTAAATAATAAAGGAAAAAAAAACAAAAAATTTAAATTTATATTGTATTTGTTACATTTGTTTTAATATTAAAATTTATTCTTATCTATTTGTTACATGTGTTATTTATATTAAAAATTAAGGATATTTTTGAAAAGAAAAATTCAGCCCAAAAGTACGGTAGTTTTCTCTACATACAGTGTAGATAAATAAGCTCAATTAAACTAATATCTCTTATTTATTAAAGTTAACCCGAAAGCAAATGTTTGCCCTAATTTTAACCTAACCCTAATGGTTAACTTTGATCTAATACCCCTGTTTAATTATTAACCCTATTTTTTCCTTCTCAACAAAATCACACGTAATCTCCTATTTTTTTTGAACAAAACAAATATGTCTTATCTCTTATTTATTAATGTTATTCCGGAAGCAAATGTTTGCCCTAATTTTAACCTAACCCTAATGATCTCTTATTTATTAAAGTTAAGCCGGAAGCAAATGTTTGCCCTGATTTTAACTTAACCCTAATGGTTAATTTTATTTTAATACCCCTGTTTAATTATTGACCCTATTTTTTCCTTCTCAACAAAATCACACCTAATCTCCTATTTTTTTGAACAATACAAATCTGTCTTATCTCTTATTTATTAAAGTTAACCCGGAAGCAAATGTTTGCCCTAATTTTAACCTAACCCTAATGGTTAATTTTACTCTAATACCCCTGTTTAATTATTAACCCAGTTTCAGAATATGACAAGGCAATCAACAACCTATAAGTTAAGTACAGAACATACATCGTCGAGTAAGACTTTGAAACTGTGAGTATACTTTCCTTTTCGTTGTACTGTATAATATTTATAATGTTGTTTCTAAAATTGAATAGTGTTGTTTCGAAAGTTGTACAGACATAGGAAAAATCAAACAACATTATAA
>Ga0228710_1009070_pt1 | contig 13981 bp, 7 predicted proteins | sample MedpolnodulmetaG_FD_177995 | JGI IMG/M metagenome (GOLD analysis project Ga0228710, IMG submission 177995) | Root nodule microbial communities from Medicago polymorpha collected in Santa Monica, California, United States - pink nodules | ecosystem: Host-associated > Plants > Roots > Nodule...
GATTAGAGAATATTAGTCCCACCCTTACCTTAGATTAGATGATTGCAAGGTTCTACGAATTCTTCTCTTCTCTTGGTTCTCTTCTTCTCTAGGTTCTCCTCTTCTCTTGGTTCTCCAAAAGCTTCTCACCTAATTTGTGTCTGGCTCTTAGCTTTTATATCTCACACCCTCAACATATTTTCCAACTAAATCCACATATTTTCTAACTACACCCACACATATTTTCTAACTACATCCACATATTTTCTAACTAAATCTACACATATTTTCTAACTACATCAACGTATTTTCTTACTAAATCCAAACCAGCCCCTCAAATATATTTATTCTAAATATTCCAACATATTCTACTAAATAATAATATAAAGCCACTTAATAAAATATTAAAACACCACAACACGTCATAAATCAATATAAATCATATAAGTCATACAAAAGACTCTAAATTCAACCAAAAATAATTAAATAAGAAAATAAGGCGTTACAAGTGGCACATGAGAGTACGATAATATTCGTGATTATGTTTGGGTAGGAAACAAGTCTAAGAATGGGAGAACTATAGAGCCTCGACGTAGATCGTTAAGAACTAGTAGGTTAAGCGATGTAAAGTTAAGATAAGCAAATGGTGGCTCACCGCTCAACGAGTAGATTACGGACTCGTGGTGACCATTCATATAAGTTAAGTATAAGCTTCTATGTATGATAAGTCCATAAGTAAGATGTAGGTGTCGTGTATTTCCGTTATCCACGCCAAGGGGGATACGAAAGGTTCTCGCCAGGGGAACGGGATAAGTTCCGCAAGGGGGGCCAGCACGTCACTGAGGAAGACCGATGTACCTTAGCTAGGAATTCATCGGTAATGTATGGGATTGTACTTGGAGTTACTCCACCCGATACACTCCGTAAAATGAACTCAGATAATAATGTTTGTTCAACGCTAACCTCTAACATAATGAATGAACATGACTAGGTATGATTACAATATGATCATGATTATGATATGCTGTTAGACATGTACAGGTTTATGCAAATAGAGAAAGGCATGAAGTTATACCGAAGACGATCTTAGGATCTCCCCCAATCGTCCGGTTAGGATCGTGTCATGAATAAGTTATGTTTAGATCTCAATACGCTTAGTGTATCTTGATATAGCGGTCTTAGGTTCCCTTAACCACCATGACACGTATATGTATATGACAAGACATATATGACAAGTTAAGAACCTATGACGGATTTAGTATGCACGACCGTCTAGGCAAGCATGATCCACACACGTATAATTAACCGTCAAGTTGTATTGTAGACACGTGGTGACCATAGGTTTTCCCCAAGGTTACCTATAGCCTAGGATTAGGTAGAACTCACTGAGACATTATGTCTCATCCCAATCCTATTTTGTTTCAGATCAGCAGGTTGGTTTAGCAGAATTTAGCAAGCTTGTAGCCGGATGGATAATCAGCAAGTGCTCGTTCGTACCCGCTGCAGGATGTTATGGACTTTAAGGATGTATTTTTTCTATATTTTAGACGAGTTTTATTGTATTGTTGATTGTACGAACGCGTGTTGTTGTATAAAATATTCATTCGAAGAATTTATGTTGTAAATTTTAATGTATCCAGTACTAAAGATAATGCACATGCTAAACTTTCTAGATACGTTTAGTATGGGTATTATAAATTTAATGAAGACAAACTTTGATTCAAGCATGGAAAGATGGAATATTATGTTTTGTTCTTTGTAATTTTAGATAAAGTCAACTATCAGTTGTACCATTTGATATATTTTGAATGTTTACATTATCGTCTAGTACGCTTAATGTTATTAAAGTTATTAAGATATCATTGTGAAGTACTTGAATGTAAGTGGAACAATTTATTATAAGATTTATTGAATAAAGTAATCATATCACTATTTAAATGAAAATCAAAGTATAATGATGTACGACCGTAGTTGTAAATATATAATAATTTTTTTATATTACAGGCAACAGTCGTTTACACTTTAGAAAACGTTACATAAGTGTTGTTTATTTATAACCGTGGCATCTTGGTATGTTTAAGAAACGATTAAAACGTGTTGCTTATAAATAACCTTGGTGTTTTCATGTAATCTGCGACGGTTCTTCTGCATTAACGCATGAATAAATAGTAAGAAAATCCGAACTTCATGCTCTAAAAAATTGTGGTTATTCCTTTGTTAAAAAGTGGTTAATTGAAGACCAAATTTAGTGAATTGGAAAGAAAAAAAAAATCAAACATTTACAAATTTATTCAATCTCACTTTATTCCATCGTTAACTAAGAAACTAACTCAATCTCCATAAAAAAGTTATAAAGAGACTAATCCAGTCTCTAAAGACTTTATCGATCAAACTCAAACACTAATAACATCAAATTCCACCCACCATTAACTACACATCTTCAATATCTTAGCTAAATTGCATATATGTTCCTAAAACCATGCCACAAAAATTATAAAGATTATGTGTTTACCGACATCTCTCAAAGGTTCAATGACACACGAATTTAACTAAATCAAATTATAATAACTTTAATATATAATTACATACAATGGACATATGACTAGTGGCATACTGGGCAAGCAGAAGCTGAACAAAATGGAACGCACATTTGTGACAAAACATACAGATGTCGCAGGAATGTAAAAAAACAAACTACTTGCAAAATCTTGTCCTACTAAGTATAACCAGCTCCATATATCAAAAGGAACAAGCAGAAGCACAATTATTACACTAAGCCAAAACCATAAGCAGAATACAAAGGAACCAAAAACTGCCACCAAATAAGCTTAAACTAGAAGCGTACATCAAAGTGACTCTTAATATATATGAGAAACTTGACCAAAATGATCTATTTAGCAAAATGTTTATACAATAAACGAATTTAGCTGATAAAGGTAACAAACTTACCAAAATTATTTGATAAGTAACCCACCTGAGTTAGCTTTCACTCTTTTCTACTCTCAACATCAAAAGAGTTATGTAATGGATATATTTTAAGTCTTAATTTAAAACATTAAATCAAATCATTCTCAGGAACATATATGAAGCATGGACACCCTTTTTATTTTTAGGGTTAATAGTGTTTTCCACCGCTGTAATATAGGCCATTTCCGGTTTTCGCCTTTATAAAATTTTCGGTTTGATTTGCATCCTTGAAAAACTTTTTTTTTTCTTCCCGAAAACACCCCTACTCCATCCAACTCACCATATGCTCATATGTGGCGCTGACTTGGCTTTTTATTTATTATTTTTATTTATTTGTAACTGTCCACATCATATTTATTTTTTTAAAATACTTGAAAAATTATTTTTCAAAAATAAAAAAATCCAAAAAATATTCAGATTCTTTTCCAAAAAATTTAAAAATAAAAAAAATTCAAATATTTAAAAAATCAGAAAAAATATTCGGTTTTTTTTAAAATTATTTTCTTAAAGAGTTTGGAGTTTAATTTTCAAAATAAAAATATTTAAATTTAAAAAAAGTCAGAAAAAATAGTTTTAAAATTTTTTCTACAAAATAAAAAAATCTAGAAAATCTGAAATTAAAATTCAAGAAAAAAAAATCATTTTTTTTACGAAATTTTGGAAATTAAAAAGTTAATTTTAAATTTTTTGAATATATTAATTTAAAAAATCTAAAAATTAATTTTCGAAAATAAAAAATATCAAAAAAATTCACTTTTTATTTTAAAAAAATTCAGTAAAAATATTTTAAATTTTTCAATTCTAACAAAATATGATATAAGTTTCAATTTTTTTTATTTTCAAAGAACAGTTTTTAATAATCTTCCTAATTTTTTTGAAAAAAACCTGACCTTTTTTTTAAAATTTCAATTTTTTTTTATTTTGAAAATTAAATTCCGGAATTTTTAATAATCTTCTTAATTTCAAAAAAGATCCACATTTTTTTAATTTCGAAAATAACTGAATGTTTTTTCTGATTTAAGAAAAAAATTCTAAATTTAAAATTTTCAAAATAAAAAAACTGAATTTCATATTTTAAAATTTTCGAGAAAAAAATCTGAATATTTTTCTAAATAAAAAACTTAATGTTTTTTCTGAATTTTAGAAAGAAAAAATATTTTTTTTCGATTTTATAAATTTTTTGAAAAAAAAAATCTGAATATATTTTGATTTCATCTAATTTTTAATATTTCGAAAAAAAATATAAAAGTTTTTTCTGATATTTTTAAATTAAGAAAAAAAATCTTAATTTTTTTAGATTTTTAAATTTTCGGGAAAAAAATCTGAATATTTTTCTAATTTTTAAAACTTTCAAAAAAAAATCTTAATGTTTATATCAAAAAATATAAAATTTGAAAAAAAAAATCATAGTAAAAAAGATCTAGAATTTTAAAAAAAAATCGGTAAATATATATAAATGAATTTTTATTTTTAATTTTTTAAAATTATTTTTATTTTTTAATTAATATAAATGAATTTTTATTTTTTTTAAAAAAAAAAGGCACAAACGCCACCTGTACCTTTAAAAAAATAAAAAATAAAATTAATTATACAGTCAGCACGCCACATTAGCATATATGTACAGTCAGCATGCCACAGTGTACCTCGTCAGCAAATATGCACAGTCATATGGGGGAGGGGTGTTTTTCGGAAAAAAAAAGTTTTACAAGGATGCAAATCAAACCGAAAATTTTATTAGGGCGAAAATCGGAAATGACCTATATTACAGGGGTGAAAAGCAGTATTAACCCTTATTTTTAAACTGAAAAATTTTATTCACAAGCAACACTATCACAATTAGTGAAAGGCGAGTAGTAGAGGCAAACAAAACAAGAATACAACATCATAGCACCACAACATCAGTACAAGAAAGCCAAAAACTAAACCTGCTAGAAGACCTACAACATGGGTCAAAAACAACAGAGCGTAAAAAACCAAATTAGAGTTTAGACAAACAATGAATTTGAAGATGACACAAAGCCAAGAAAGTATAGATGAGGCAACGACAAGTTATCATGACGGTAGTTTTGATATCAACAACGAGGAATGAAATTTATGTGTTCCCCAATTTTGGATTTAGGATTTCAAAACTAATTTTTTATTTTGGATAAATAATTTTAAAATCAGTGTTTAGGGTTCTTCAATTTTTATGTGCACATATCATAATTGATTACAAAACTAAACTTGTATTCCAATTTCTAAGCTTCAGTCAAGTGTTTACCAATTTATGAAAACAAACTTCAAACCACAAAAAAAACCTAAATGTAAGCCATCAACACCCATGAATTGAAGAATCAACAATTAGATAGAGCTCACCTTCCACATAATCAATAACAGAGACAGTCCGACGACAAAGATAGTGAAGCCACCGATAATTGGGGGAGACGAAGAGACTGAGTTTCCGACGACGACGACAGTGAGAGAACGTGAAGGAACCGCCGGGCGTGTGGGAGGAGACGAAGCATGGGGTTTTCGCCACCAGAGGGGTAGGAGACGAAGAGAGAACAAACATGATGAGATGAGAGAGAGAGAAAACAGAATAATTCATTTTATTTTTATTTTTCAATTTTTTTTGTTGACGAGGCATAGACTTATTATTTTATAATTAATTGTGACAAGTGGAAGGGTGTAGGAAGTGGTATGCCACACATATGATGGTTCATGTATCATTGCTCATACAAAATTGGTTATGTATTGTTAATGTTTAATACATACTAGTGGAAGTACGCGTGTAAGGTACGTGGCATCAACGTTGCTCTAAAAAATGTTGTTATAATTTAAATCAATAAACAAAATTGTTAGTAAACAAGAAAGAAAATTACAAAATTTGACGGTTCATGTTGAATACTTTATAGCCCCGTATAATAAGAATTGAACAATAAAAAGTGGTAAAAGAAATGTTGGCGCCTAAATTAATTATTAGCAGGTGACAGGAAAAAAAATCAATCTCCAACATAGTATCAATTCACGATAACGATGATTGGATGAATTGGGTAGTGTTAAATGAGAAATCAAGCACGGCACAGAAGGATGTTACAGAGTTGGGAAAGGTGCTTGGTGTGAAATTCAAAGGTGATCCCAATAACAGTTTTAACTTGTTGACGAGGGAAGGAAGGAAAGAGTGGAGGGCAGCGGGTGGTGTTGGAGGGAATTCGATTGATGGGATAGAGAGTTGATTGTGGTGGTGTCGGGGGGGTGGGGATGGAGAGTGGTTTCAATGAAGATGTTATCTTACAATGCGAGGGGGTTAGGAGGTGGTGAGAAGAGGGTGGAGGTTAGGCGTTTAGTTCAAGAGAAGAGTCCGTTGGTGTTGTGTGTGCAGGAAACAAAGTTGAGCTTAGTCGATGATTTATGTGTTAAAACTTTTTGGGGTGACGCACCGTTTGGCTATTCATATCAACAATCGGTGGGAGCTTCAGGAGGTTTGATCATAGTGTGGGATTCTACTCGTCTTAATGTGTGGTCTTCAATGAGTTTTGATCATGTATTGGTCATTAGTGGCACGGTTATGAGCACAGGTGAAGATGTCGTTATTATTAATGTTTATGCACCGTGCGATTCAGCGGCTAAAATTTTATTGTGGGATCAGTTGTCTTCCTATGTGCTGAGCAAGAAGGATTCATGTCTCTGTGTGTGTGGGGATTTTAATTCTGTCCGAAGTATTGATGAGAGAAAAGGAAAAGGGATGGTGTTTAGAAAGTCAGAAGCAAATATGTTCAACAAATTTATTGATGATAGCTTGTTGATTGATTTACCTATTTGTGGCCGCTTATTCACTTGGTATCGTGGTGATGGCATTTCGATGAGCCGTTTGGACAGGTTTTTGTTATCAGAAAAGTGGTGCGAGAGATGGCCCAATTGTATTCAGGTAGCCCTACAACAGGGTCTGTTTGATCATGTGCCTATGGTTTTATATGCGGATGAGCCTAACTGGGGACCTCGTCCTTTGCGGATGCTGAAGTGTTGGTCGGAATATCCCGGATACGCTGAATTTGTGCGTGACAGATGGGGTTCTTTTAATGTTCAGGGTTGGGGAAGCTATGTCTTGAAACAGAAGTTAAAAATGATTAAAGCTTGTTTAAAAGAGTGGCATCAAAAGCGTTCGCAGAATATGGAAGGAAAGATTATAGAAGTGAAAAATCGTATTGCTTATTTCGACACAAAAGGGGAGGTGTCTGCGCTTTTAGATGAGGAAGCAAATGAACTTCACCAACTCTCAGTGAGGTTGCATTCCATGGCTCGGGTTCAAACTAGTATTAATTGGCAAAAGGCTAGGTTGAATTGGTTACAGGAGGGGGATGCGAATTCTAAATTTTTTCATGGAGTCATGGCAAACCGACTGCGAAGTAATACTGTCAATTTGGTGAACGTGAATGGAATTAATATTGAAGGGGTCCAAAATATCAGAACAGCAGTATTTGATCATTTTTCTCGCCACTTTAAAGTAATACGTGCTTCTCGGCCAGGTGTGGAGGGCCTATCTTTTTGTAAGCTGTCTTGTAGAGAAGCGGGAACTTTAATTAAACCCTTTTCGTTGGAAGAGGTGAGGCGAGCTGTGTGGGATTGTGATAGTTACAAGAGCCTAGGTCCGGATGGCATTACTTTTGGATTTGTAAAAGAATTTTGGGAGTTGTTGAAAGATGATTTTATGAGATTTATTGTGAAATTTCATCGTAACGGCAAGTTGTTGAAGGGGGTTAACTCCACTTTTATTGCTTTAATTTCGAAGGTTACTAGTCCGCAAAGGCTTAATGATTTTCGACCTATCTCTTTGGTGGGGTCTATGTACAAGGTTTTGGCGAAGGTTTTAGCTAATCGATTACGTGAAGTTATTAGTAGTGTGGTGTCCGAATCTCAATCAGCTTTTGTTAAAGGGAAACAAATTTTAGATGGAATCCTTATTGCCAACGAAGTGGTCGATGAGGCTAAGCGCTTGAAGAAGGAACTCCTTATGTTCAAGGTTGATTTTGAAAAAGCTTATGACTCGGTAGACTTAAATTATCTTGATTCCGTGATGGCTAATATGAATTTTCCAACTTTATGGCGGAAGTGGATTTCAGAATGTGTAGGAACGGTAATGGCCTCGGTTCTTGTTAATGGTAGTTCGACGGAAGAGTTTTCGATCGAGTGCGGTCTTCGTCAAGGGGACCCTCTCTCGCCGTTTTTATTTCTGTTGGCTGCCGAAGGTTTTAACATCGTCATGGAGGCTATGGTGGGTGTCAATAGGTTCACGGGCTATAGAGTGGGCAGCATGGGTGAGGTTAATCTTACTCACCTTCAGTTTGCCGACGACACGTTGATTATTGGTGAGAAGAGTTGGCAGAACGTGCGTTCAATGCGTGCAGTGTTACTTTTGTTCGAAGAAATATCGGGGTTGAAGGGGAACTTCCATAAGAGCATGTTAATTGGTGTTAATATCTCAGATTCTTGGTTGATAGAGGCGCCTAGGGTGATGAATTGTAGAACGGGAACCATTCCTTTTTTCTACTTAGGACTTCCTATTGGGGGGGATCCCAGGAAGCTGAGTTTTTGGAAACCGGTTATTGATCGTATAGTTGCTCGCCTGTCCTTGTGGAATAATAAATTTCTCTCATTTGGTGGCCGTCTGATATTGTTGAAATCTGTCCTGTCTTCGCTTCCAGTTTACTTTCTTTCCTTTTTCAAGGCTCCTGTAGGTATAATCTCTTCTATTGAATCTATATTTAAAAGATTTTTTTGGGGGGGTGGTGAGGATCATAGGAAAATAGCCTGGATAAATTGGAACTCTGTTTGTGTTCCGAAGGAGGATGGTGGGTTGGGGGTCTGGAGGTTAGGTTAGTTTAATATGTCGTTGTTGGGAAAATGGTGTTGGAGGATGTTGACTGATAAGGAGGGGTTGTGGTATCGTGTTTTGAAGGCCCGTTATGGGGAGTTAGGTGGTCGGTTGAGGAAGGGGGGAAGGAATGATTCTATGTGGTGGCGGACTTTATGTCGTGTCCGAGGAGGGGTTGGAGAGGGAGTGGGGAGTTGGTTTGATGATAGCGTTCGTAGGATTGTTGGAGATGGCCGCTCAACTTTATTTTGGTTTGATCATTGGGTCGGGGGAACGCCTTTGCGTCTCCAATTTCCTAGACTCTTCGATTTAGCCATAAATAAGGATTGTACGGTAGAGGAGATGGCGAGGTTAGGTGGGGAGTCGGAGGGAGGGGGTGGGGGTGGAGACGTCGTTTGTTAGCTTGGGAGGAGGAGAGCGTGAGGGTGTGTTCCGAAGTGTTACTTAACGTTGTTTTGCAGGATGATGTTACTGATACGTGGCGATGGCTTTTAGATCCTGTGCATGGCTATTCGGTGCGGGGTTCCTACCGCTTCCTTACATCTTCAGGCGATCAGGTGGATAGGACCCTTGTCGATGATGTCTGGCATAGACATATCCCTAAGAAAGTGTCCCTGTTTGTGTGGCGTCTCTTGCGTAATCGGATTCCAACAAAAGATAGTCTATTGCAGCGAAATATTATTCATGTTAACGACTTGGAGTGTGTATCTGGGTGTGGAGCATCCGAAACTGTTAACCACCTTTTTCTGGAATGTGATTTGTCATATGCTTTGTGGCTTCATGTCTGGAATTGGGTGGGGCTCTCGGTGGTTCATCCTTTTCAGATACGTGATCATTTTATTCAGTGTTCTTCCATGGCGGGCATGCCGCGAGGTACTCATTCTTTCTTTAAGGTCATTTGGTTCGCTTGCGTTTGGCTGATTTGGAAGGAGCGTAATAATCGTACTTTCAAAAATATGGTGTCAACTCCTTTGGTTCTAGTTGAGAAGGTCAAATTGCTCTCTTTTTTGTGGTGGAAAGCCAAACAGGCAACCTTTATTTATTGTTATCACGACTGGTGGAGACATCCGCTACCTTGTATGGTTGTCCACTAATTTTTATTTTGTCTGTTTAGCTGGTGCTCTTTTTTCTGTGGCACATTGTTTCTGTAGACTTTGATCGGTGGTGTTTCTTGCACTCCTTGTGCAGGGAGCTTCACCGTTGTTGTTGTTAATATAAATACCATTTTGATTTGTGCAAAAAAAAATCAATTCACGATGTCCACGTTCCACAACACTTTTTGTTTGTTATTGATAGTTATGTCATCAATAAAGTCAAAATTGTAGTCAAAATTTCCAAAAAAGAAAACCCATGAATTTTTCTACTTCGCTCGTTAAGAATCAAAATTGAAGTAAGGTATTCTTTTTTTGGTGTGGTCTGGGGATTCGAACGTCAAACCTTACATATATTATGAATTATCTCTACCAACTGAGTTAGGTTCACAGGGATAAAAGTAAGGTATTCTAAGTTTGTGTATAAATATCTTGATTTCATTTTTTATTTAATAAAAAAAAAAGAGGAATACAACAATGGTAATCCATTTTAAGTGCAATCGTATCAATTAAAACTGAAGAGAATCCATTTAGATGCAAGTATCATTATTTCCTCATGAGCAATCCATAGTTTATTGAAATTATAAATCATTATTTACACTTGAATAGAAGGCAAGCGGACAACAAGGTGCGCCGTTAAACCTTTTTGGATGGCATAATTGGTTCCCTTCTAACTATCCCTTTCTCATCAGCATGAGCTTTCACTCCAATTTTCCAAACATCAACAATAAACTTTGCATTTGTGATTTGATCAGTCCAAAGTGGCATTGTAGTCACTAGAAATCCAAACTCAAAACTTCATGTGTTAGCAACTGTAGTTGTGGACCTTTTTTCTAATGATGATCGATGACTCCAAAATTTACTTTGGAATTTTACTCTTTTCAAATATTTAGGGTTGCAACAGACATATTTGACTACGATTATCTACAATGTCAAAGAATGTGATACAATCACAAGTGTTTTTACTATAAAAAATCGTTAATTCTAATCTTTGCGGCAATCCCAATTATAAAAAGTCATCAACCCCAATTTTAGCGATGCTATCATGGTTTCAAATGTCAATGTGATTGCATTTAAGGTCACATGAGCAACATTTACCCTTGATTACAATATTAAGGATCGTGACCAACACTTACCTCTGGCTCAAGTTCATAGAAAGTGTTGACAAGAACCCAATCAGCTTGATCAATCTTTGAAAACTGGTTTGTAGGAATATGAAAGTAACAAAATTTCACTACTGGAAATTGGCAACTCAATCCATTTCATAAAAGCATGAAAGTTTTTAGTATTAACACAACAAGCTTGAGCAATAAAAACAGCAACAGGAATTCCAATTTTCTTGGAAACATCTGAGATGCTTTCAATTGAATTTAGATCAATATTGTTGTCGATTTTGTTCCAAATGGAAATGGTGTTTACTAGTGTGACTTTTACTCCATTTTGGACTAAATGTTTTGAGAATTGAAGCATAGGGTTTGTTTCATTCTCCATTGGATTTTGGTTTCTTTGTTGTGTATCAGATCTCAAAAAGGAAGGACAAAGACAAAATGATCAGATCAATCTAAAGAGATTCACCGCATCAAGCAACAAAACACTCACAAGGGCATGCTAACTCATCAAGAGAAAAAAAATTAAAAATAATACCAGAAGGTCAATTTTTGCCTATAAATTTTAGCTGCTTCCATCATATTTTCCTTATTTTGTCACCTCCCTAAATAGTATTCATTGTCGTTTTCCAAAACTCTAACAACTACTAAAATAAAAATCGACCTATTATTTTTGTGATCTCCCTGGAAAAACGAAAATCGCTTTGAAAAGATTCAGAGAGGCACAACCACTGCCGCCCGTCCGACCCCAGGTATTAATTTCTCTTTTTGGTTGGATTGATGATTTTTTGCAATAAACCAATACTCTGTTTCAAAATCCAAAATGGTTTATTGCAAAAAATCACCCATCCAACATAAAAGAGAAATCAATACCTGGGGGTGGTACGGGCGGCAGTGGTTGTGGCTCTCCGAATCTTTTCAGAGCGATTTTCGTTTTTCCAGGGAGATCACAAAATATGGAAAATGTGATGGAAGCAAATTAAATTCAGAGGCAAAAATTGACCTTGTGGTATTATTTTTAATTTCTCTTTCTACTTGGATAGTTTCCTTTTTTTTTCTCTTGATGACTTAGCATGCCCTTGTAATACTAAAATGTGTGGTACGTGGTTTCTTTCATTCTCCATTGGCTTTTTGTTTCTTTGTTGTTGCTGTTTTCTACTGAAACGTGTTTATTTTGTAGAGTAAAGAAAGACCATATATATGAAGGATGTAAAAGAAATAGACAGAATGCAACTCAAATCAATGTATGCATCAAGGATGTTGACCTTTTCCTAATGTGGAGTGCCATACCACATCAGATGATGTGAAGGTATAAGGATATTCATCATGTATGAGACTGTGAATATAAATCATTTTCCTCTTTAAATATAATATAGACTAAGCAATAGAAATCTGTTATGGTAACTTGGTAACTTGGTAACCATATAAGCAAAATGGTAACGCAATTCGAAACTTATAATATTGACTATTAATGAATGGTCAAAACTCAGAGAGAAATCAAACCTTACAACACATGCATCCTCCAAAAAGACTCAAGTTCCTCGCATTTTGAATTGTGATGAAGCTCCTCCAGGGAACTAAGAGAGTGTAGATCATCAGGTAATACCTTGAGTTTTTCGGAGTTTGTAATAAAAAAAAATGACTTAAGATAATGCATATTACACACAATTCCATTTCGGAATAAATCCACAACTTTAATGCATATTAATCAGAAGATGTTTAATAAAAGGAGGTAATTCTCAAAAATATGATGACAAGACCAAGAACAGGCCGCGGTAGCTAGACTATGAGGAACCATGTTTGCTTGTGCCTACTAAACTTCACCTCAAACTAGATTGTAAAGCTAATTCATTATTAATAGAAGAAATAATAGCATAAAACTTCATCTCAAAGCTAGGATGTTTGCTTTTGAATTATTCTTAAGATTTCATTGTGGAATCTGTTTCTGAGTTATTAAACAGTAAAACCGTATTTTGAGCTTTTTAAATCTGAGCTAATTGCCACTATGCACATTCCAATTTTTTTAGTTGCGAATTTAAAGATGGACTGTTTTCTCATACAACTATTCCGAATGAGAAACTAGCGAGTCATTGTCTTCAGGTGTATAGTTGTTCTGCTCCCTCTTCATTACTTCTTCTTCACCACTTTTTCCCCTCTCTCTTGCTCTCGCTCTCGCTCTCGAACCGACTTTGAATTTTCTATTACGATGATGACACAAAAAACATTGATCTATACCGTTTCGTCGCTCCAACAAAATTGTTGTCGCCGACTGTACACTCACAGAATTACCCCATGAATTCCTCAACGTCATCACCATGACGTCGAGGATATCATTTGGTAACCATGTGACGGTGCAGTTTGAGACAACGATTTTGTTGCGAACGACAAAACCGTCAACCAATACTTGTGGGGTCATCATGGTAATAGAGAATTCAAAGTCAGATAGAAAACGAGGGAGGGAGGGAGGGAGGGAGAGAGAGAAGGTGGAGAAGAAGAAGAAGTGATGAGGAAAGTTGCGAATCAAGCGTTTTTAAAGAGGAGAATCTAAAAATGTGGAGCAGAGCAACTAAACACTTGATGACCAAAACCACAATAAAATCTTAAGAAAGATTTAAAATCTAAAACAGTTTTTGGCATTGAAATCTTTTGAGAAATCTTTACTTTTGACATTAATTTCCAACTGTCGGTAATTACCCAAGTCTATACTAACTCAAACCAGAACCACCCATTGTAACTATTTTTTGTGGGTGCCTATTACGCTTCGGTCAAATTTATATCCTTAATTATACCGAAGGAAACTAGTCGAGATACCCGTGCTACAGCAAGGGTAGCGCGGCTTCGCCGCGCTGTATGGCCGCGGCTCCACCGCGTGTCGCGTCTCGGCTGCGCTTGGCATAATGATTTTTTTTTGTCCATAGTGAAAATATGTAAAGTATTTAAAGCATAATAATGTATATATTGATCGGTAGTAATGAAAAATTATAAAA
>Ga0228710_1009072_pt1 | contig 13977 bp, 8 predicted proteins | sample MedpolnodulmetaG_FD_177995 | JGI IMG/M metagenome (GOLD analysis project Ga0228710, IMG submission 177995) | Root nodule microbial communities from Medicago polymorpha collected in Santa Monica, California, United States - pink nodules | ecosystem: Host-associated > Plants > Roots > Nodule...
AAAATATATACACATATATATATATATATATATATATATATATATATATATATATATATATATATATATTTTGCAATTCAGTTTTTTTATATACATTTCTAAGAGTGGATTTATGAACTTCATCAATATTTGCAGAATTTGGCCTCAAAAGATCTCTCGAAAATGGCAGAACCTGCAAAAGAGCTAGATATTATGTTGAATCAGGTTAATTTCATTTGTTTGATTCCTCTACTGTAGTTGTTTTGTAAATAACAGGGCTAACTTGTACTCAGATTGCTGCTGGTTTGCCACTGGATATCATGCCAGGACCCTGTGACCCTGCTAATTTCTCATTACCACAGCAGGTTCATATGTTTGTCCTTCAAGAATATTTATGCCATATATAACATGTTTTTTGAAATTTATTACTAAGAATTGTACTTTCAGGCGTTGCATAAATGCCTTTTCCCTGGGTCATCAGTCTACAGCACTTTCAAATCTTGTACAAATCCTCATTGTTTTGAGCTTGATGGTATCAGGTAAATAGTCTGTTTATAATATTACTTTCATTGCTTCTGAATGTACAGTATTTTTGTATGTTATATATGATCCATATTGCTTACTTCCAGGTTTCTTGGGACATCTGGTCAGAATGTAGATGATCTTGATAAGTATTCAGAGGCAAAAGATAAGCTTGACTTCATGGAAAGGACATTACGATGGAGGCATTTGGCACCAACTGCACCTAATACCCTTGGTATAACATATGGTTCAATGCTTAACTTTTATTTGATTGGTTATCCATAATCTGTGTCATTTTCCACTCAGCTCAGATTTTTTTTGGGATGGTTGAACAATTGTCAATGTCTGTTGCATATTTCCTGCTGCTTCTAAAGAAATCTAAACTAAGGAGTTACAATTCAAACTGTAATTTTTTTTTGTTAAACCAAGATTGTTCTGATATTGTTTTCTTCAGGCTGCTATCCTTATACTGATAGGGATCCATTCTTCATTGAAAGCTGCCCTCATGTTTACTTTGTTGGCAATCAGGATAGATATGATACTCGCGTGATAAAGGGTATTTTTAATTCTTAAATCTACATTGCAGAAACACATTACTTTTTCCGTTTTGCATTTTATATAACTTCTCCCTCCTCCCAACACTAATTCATTTTACTCATTGATTGCAGGATCAGAAGGCCAATTAGTTAGACTCGTATGTGTTCCTAAATTCAGTGAAACTGGAGTTGCAGTTATGGTGAGCTCTAAAATTCCACAAACGTTTTCTTATAAATTGGTCTTTTATTCTAAAATATCACCCTGCAAGCACATCAACAACATCTCATTCATACATTCTCACCTTTGACATTTCCTTCTAGCCAATTCGAACTATGTTTCAATAAATGACTGCAACCTGAAAGTAATCTATTTTGCAGCTTTTCTTCCTTCTATTATCTAATGAAGCATTTTTAAAGTTCAACTAAGAAAATGCATGTCTAAGAAGTTATATATTACATGTGTTTTAGACATACATAAAAGGGTTTCTCTCGGGAGAATCATGAAAAAAATCAAAAAACTAAGAAATATTACCTCAAAACCTATGCTATTTTGCTTTGGTGAGGAGTCAAAGTTGGTAAACTGGTCATTTCCAGTTATTTCTGTGGATTGGGGGACACAGACTAGTCAATTGGGTGTTTAGATCGTCTTTCTTTCAGTTATATAGTTGAAAGGGGAGATATTTTGATGAGATTCCCCCAGCTGTAACAGTGATGTCATATACTGTTTCCAGTTGAATTGAAGGTCTGCATTATAGTTATTAATGAATCAAGTAATAAGACTCTGGTGCAACATTTTGACCTTATCATTAGTATGCGATGATCTTCGCTGACCTTGTCGTTTATCTGTGTACTACATGGTTGCCTGTGATGCAATTCTGGGATCACTCCCTTGTTTTATGAACATGTAGAAAAGAACAATATTAGTTGCAGGATCACACCTGAGGAAGGGCTGTTTTCTTTGCTTAATGGTTGGCTGTAACATAATAGTAGGTTTCATCTGATGTGATTCTTGTTACAAACTTAACAATACATGCATATTTCTTTATTCGCAGTTGAATCTGAGGGATCTTGAATGCCATGCTCTCAGTTTTGGAACTCCGTGTATCCCAAAGAAGGCAGAGGGTGACATTGCAGACAGCACGAAGAGTGAAAATTGAATTTTGAAGTTGACAAGGGCTGTCGTGTTTCTTCACTGTAGTTTATTTGTGCATTACCTTAATATTTCTGCCTTCTACAAAAAAGACCTAATATTTTGACTTGCATTTGTATTTTTCTATTTAGTTTTCGCTGTAACATAGTTGTAACTTAGTATTAAAACATTACGTTTTATAGTAGGTCGTGGGAACATTTCAATTTTGCATTAATCAATTTTATTTAATTCTCCCGCATATGTTTTAACCCACATGGGGTTTCAATAAACGTAATTATTCTATAGAACGACTTGTTCGACTCTAGAAATAGTTCCTTCAATGAATTAACGGTAAGCTCTTAATGTGACACCATAATTTTGTTCAGAATGCGTATCCAAACAATGGATTTTCGCGTTTACCGTGGATTTTAGAAGCAAGAAGTTAGAGAGGTAGTGTCGTAATTCAGATGACAAACATGCACTAAGAATTGTACGGCTATGATAATTCAAGATGGGGGTAACGTCTATTATTGATAACAATATTGTAGCTCGATTGATTTAAATAATAGGTAAAACAAAAGAATGCGTAGAATATAAGCACCAGTGCATCCTTCAAAAAAAAAAAAAACCACTAGTGCATAACATTTGCGTATTGTCTCCCTTAAAAAAAGAAAAAAATTGTGTATTGTCATTGGATTTTATTATGTAGAATTATGTCAATATAACCCTGGATATTAAAAAACATTAATCTTATACAGTATTATGTGTTAATATCATTCAAAAATTAAAAAGAAGAAAGCTATTTCATATTCTTTGACATACGTGAGATTGTCTCATCATGATATCAAACTTGATTCGGTTTGTTTTCTTTACACCCGGGAACACTTCTGAGGCGAGGACCCAGTTTTTACCATTCCTTTTTCTTAAGTATCGTTAATTAACACCGGCGTTTATGCATTTTTTTTGTACTAATACGTATAAATTACTAACCATAGTTTTTAATTTTTTTTATTAAAATTAATTTGATTTTAATTAAAATAATAGACATCGATAATAAATATTTTGTATTTTTATATTGTAAAAAACTATATTTATCTTTTTCAAAGATTCCAACAATATAACAAATATAATATTTTTTTTAAAAATATAACGATTCTTACATAAATTCATATATCTTTTTTTTTTAGGAAAAATTCATATATCTTTTTTTTTTGGAAAAATTCATATCTCTTTTAATGACACAAATAAAATAACATTTTTATAGTCAACTTTGTTTAAGAGTATAATTAGGAGAAAAAGACAGTCCAAAACATCTTATTTTCTTCATATATATAGTATATATAGATTCTTTAAAATAATTCTTGTATGAACTCTCACCTAACACATCATTCTTACACCCAATCAATAAAAAAATGACACATGTTATTAACTTTAAATAAAAGTGTGAAAAAATTAAGGAAATGGAAACATAAATGATGGTGGGTGGTTCTTATCGGTTAAAGAAAGTGAAAAAGGAGAGAAAAAAAAATTAAGAGTGTGTTTGGATGGAGGGTTTAGGAGGGGAGAGTTTAATTTTCATTTTTAAATTACGGACACTATGAAATATTTTTTAAAAAGTTAACATATTAACATAATAAACGATCATATAATACTTCAATCACACTTGATTTATTTTAGAAAAACATGTTATATAGTTTGTAATTTAAAAAAGAAAAGTTAACCCTCCTCTCAATTCCCATCCTAAACCCTCAATCCAAACACACCCTAAAAGTAATGAAAAAAAATTCTGATGATAATTCTTTTTATTATTTTAATGAGGTGTTAAATTTTAATTGGTTGGGTGTACGGACGATGTGTTGGGTAAGAGTTTCTAAATTTATTATTTAGTGAAAATAAATTCCAATAATTCTTGAGATACTTAATAATTTTTTAAATTAAGTCATCAAAATAATTAATTATCGATTATTTTAAAAACAAATTCAATACTGGTAACTTTTTGCCAAAAGTGTGTGTGTGTGTCAGAGAGAAAGAAACACTGAAATTGAAGGAGAGCGTTATTGCAGGCCTTGTCCATTTGTTATTATTGTATTGTCCCTCTCAGAAAACCCACATGCCCATGCCTTGCCAACTCAACGGCTATATTTCCTTCCCTCTCTTCCATTATTAAATTCCAATAATAAGCATAATCATTTCACATTTAAGTTTTTTTATTGAATTGTCACAACGGTTCTTCCATCCTCATAAAACCATCAAATCATATTTACATTTTCAGTTTCATTAACATTTGCTTACAATGGAAACTAACCCTACTACCACTGATGCTAAGGTTCAACGAGTCACCAAGAAATCTTCTGATGAGCTACTAAGGAAATTTGCTGAAGTGGGCACCAATGAGAAGAAAGAGTTACGTCTTATCAAACGCCGCAAAAAGATGAAGGAAAATCAATGTGAGAGTTCTTCAAACGGCAGCACAGCCGTGGTGGAAAGGAGGTCGCTTTTGCCGGCAACAGTGAGCCGGAAGTCTGTGCTCCGGCAGCTCAGAGTTAGAGATAACAGAAACAAGTCATCACTCTTGGGAACCATTCACAAGGTGAGACCCCAATTAACACTTTTTGTTGCTCTTTTGTGTTTATTCAACAAAACAGAACTTGACTCACTTTCTTATTGTTTTGTTGCAGACATGGCGTAGAACTGTTGAAGGTGCCTCTAGAGTTTTCATTGAAAAGCATTATAACCGTCATAAGCGTTTGATCGATGACATTGTTTAGGCTCTCTATTGAGTTCTTGGAAAATTTACAAGCTATGCAAATTCCTGATCAGATGAAAGCAATGCCCACCTCTATGTATATTGAACTATTGGTTTCATTCAATTTATTATGCTTTTTTCTAATTTACCAATTGTATTCTTTTTGACTTCAAGTATCAATTAAAATGTATTCTTTGGACTCTGTTTGCTTACAAATTAGTTAGATGCTTATGGTGTTTGGTGTAAGCTTTGCTATCAATGTCGATCAATAATTTTTTTCCATTAAATTTTTATAAACAAACAGGCTTTACATAGACAAAAAAGATCTCATACAGTCATACTTGTTTTAGACCATACTTGGTATTAAAAGTTATTGAGCTGACTCTATTGGTAATTTGGAAAAATCTGGAATTTGAAAAAAAAGCTTGGAACATTTTCTTAATCTGTAGGCTGAATTATACTCTCGATCTTGAAGTTATTTTTAGGTGTCACATTAATCATTTAAGTTTTTTTCATAGATCTTGAAGAGCGAATCTTTTATAGGGTAAATAATATTAGTAATAAATAATATTATTCACATGCCTAAAAGTTTTTTTTTTCCTCATGGTTTATGACTTGATATTTTTAACTAAATAGATTTTAAAAAAAGTTTAAACCTTCTTTATTTATGAAAAAAAGTGATATAATATGTCATATGTTAGGCTTTAAACCTCCCTACACCGGTCAAACATATTTCTATCATAGAAGAATGAAGACAGTTTCCAACGTTAAACCCCACCTTAATTAGATATGATATTTGTTGAAAATTTCTTTCAAAACAAGTAGCACATGAAATTTGTTCTAAAAGGCCATGCAGTAACCATTGTACAATTTTGAAGAAGCTAAAATTGTACAAATACACAAAATAACCAATAGTAATTCCATAAAATTTTGAGTTAAGTCTCTCCACATGGTGAGAAGTTGCGTTTACTGTGCGTGACAGTGTGACTTCTTGTAAGGAAAAAGACGGTTAGTATGCTGCTTTATTGAGAAGGTCTATTGACGAATTTTGATTTGTATTGCTGTAGGTTTCCTTTTATTTTTTCATGCTTTGTAATTCCATAATATAAGTTTTATTTCCAATTTGTAAAAAAATGTTCATCATAACATGACAACCAAGACATCCAAAGTATGTTAACATCTTAAGATTGACACATATCATTTGCAGTGCTCTTAAAACATTAATTAATAGAGCAATGATATTTGTACATCCATTTCATGACAACTTTAGTGACAACTTTGTTTCTCTCTCTTCTTATTGGTAAAAAACAATGGAGAGAAAAAAAGTAAGAGAGGGGATAAGAACATCATGTAAGTATAAAAGAGAAAGTTGTACAAAAGTTGTCACAAAATGGTTGTACAAATATCATTTCTCTAATTAATATTCATAACACTCACGCACACACACGAGTGCTAGCAACACACGCTTTGGTCGATTCGTTAAAATTCATTAATTATGCATAGTCGTGTGAGTCTCATAACAACTTTATGTGACCATGTGAATTTTAATCAATAAAATAAAGGCTAAAGTGTATTTTTCACCCCTTAAGTTTCAAAAAGTTGCGATTTTGGCCCCCTATTTAAAAAATTACAATTTTGGCCCCTTTTGTCCCAAAATTGCTGAGAAGACGCCACATGTCCCAAAAAATGGGCCATAATCGCAACTTTTTGAGAAGATAAGGGGTCAAAAGATCATATATCCCTTATGTTAGGGCTTCAAAAAAGCATATTTCCCAAAACATAGGGGTCACTTTTGTCATTTTTTTCATAGGGGGCAAAATCACAACTTTTTAAAACTTAAGGGGTGAAAAATGCACTTTAGCCTAAAATAAAATGTGATAGATATTCACTTTTCAACCGAGTGTGTGCGACCATGCTAGCAACAAACTCTTTAACATACATATTTCAACAAACTTTATTTGATTTGTTAAAATTCACATATCCCCTTAAAACTGTTATGAAACTCACATAATTTTGTGAGACCCATATAAATTTTAATCGATAAAAAATAATGTGTTAGAGGGTGTGTGTTGCTAGCACTCCTCATATATATGAGTTGCTAAGGTACACCCCACTTATTTTATACATGGATTATTTTAACAAGTTATAACTAAAAAATGGTTTAATGCACTTTAGGATGCATATTGCTATAACACTTATTTAAAAAATAAATAAGTGTATGTTAGCAATTCCTATAAACATTTGCTAGAATACATCTACTTATTTTTTAAAAGTGTTTTAGCAAGTGATAACCAAAAAGTGGTTTAATGTATCCTAAGGTGCATGCATGGTGCTAAAGTGCTAATTTTATATAAAAAAAAATAGTCGGCGTATTTAACCACTATTTATAGAAAAATGATACTCATACAACCATTTTGTAACAACTTTTGGATAACCTTCTCTTATACTCTATTGTCCTCTCTCTCTCTCTCTCTCTCTCTCTCTCTCTCTCTCTCTCTCTCTCTCTGTGTGTGTGTATATATATGGGGTTTGCTACAATAGACCCACTCATTTTTATGAAGGTCTATTTTAGCAACCAACACCTTTTCACTTGGACCAAAAGACCATGTTTTTGTTTTTTGGGAAAATTAAAGCTGAAGGGTATAAATGTAATTGTCATTTATTCCTTTTTTTTTAACGAGAACACTAAAGATCCTCCTCCTTCTCTTTCTTTCTTCTCTTCTCTGTTGGTATCTTTATCCCCTCACCACTTTTCTGAGTTCACGCTTCCGGCGTCGCCGCGGGTTGTTTCAACTATCAGAAACACAACTTTCTTCCTTTTTTCATGTGTCGTTGTCTGTCATCACACCTAAAAAACTCAACTTTCGCCGCAGGATGTTTAAGCTCCGCCATGCAATTTCTTTTTCACAGTTACTCCCATAACAGTTTTGGGTTGCATAATTGATTTGCTCTGTTGTGGAGTTTATTCATTGACACTCATCATATATATCAATTTCATTAAGATAAACATGGACAAAATTAGCATTGCAAATAGACAAATTACCATTGCAAACAGAGGACCTTAGAAATTGAATAATTAAAGTTAGCTAGTTTGAAAATGCCATATGTTATGTTTTGAAAATGCTCTATTGTGGTTGGAAAATTCCATATGTTATTTACTGTGGTATGCTTTGTATACTATTAATTCAAACTTGAGTTGGGAGCATGTACAAAGCCAATACAAAATTATGCAGATAGGATTCAAGTGAATGGAAGGTGATGTGCAGCAAATACAAAAGAAAAAAGAGATGACAGAGAAGAGAAGAGGAGAACCATTAGTGTTCTCGTTAAAAAAAGAAGAAGAGAGAGAATAAGTGACAATTACATTTATACCCTTCAATTTTAATTTTTCCAAAAAACCAAAAACATGGTCTTTTGGTCCAGTGAAAAGGTGTTGGTTGTTAAAATAGACCTTCATAAAAATGAGTGGGTCTATTGTAGCAAATCCATATATATATATATATATATATATATATGAGAGAGAAGATAAAAATTGTTGCAAAATAGTTATACAAATATTACCACTACTATTTATATCCATTCACTAAGTCCAATGTTGTTGAGGGTGTATGTTGTATTGATAAAAACTCAAACCCCGTAAAGTATATAACGGATGACATTTTTCACATCATGACCGATCTTATAACGTTGAGTTAATTTCAATCCAAATTCTAACATCCTTCGTCTTTGCAAGCATGGCCATTCAACAACACACCGGCATTCACCATGGCCGTGGCAGTGATGATTAGGGAATGCACTTCTACCAAACTATTCAACTTCGTCAGTTGCAAGACCAGGAACTAGTAAGCTCACTCAGCTTCTTCATTTTTTCCTATTCATTTATTGTTTCAATTTTTTTATAGCATTCTAAACAAGTTGCATTTCTTTTATTTCCTTAATAAACAATACCCATTATTTCAACTCTCAAAACTAGCCCACTCAAGCTATGATATATCATTTTAAAAATCATATAGATCGCTTATTTAATTAATGTGATTGTTTTTTATAATAATGATTGGATAGAGTATTAAGCTTTCGGATAGTGGTTATTTCATTGTACATGTTCAACATCAACACATCTCTAGTCAAATTTTAGGAGCTGAACATTTTATTGTTTGTGTTTGGTAAAATTAAGCTATAAACTAGCTGATAGCTGGTAAACAGATGACATAAAAAATGTCCCTTAAAAAAGGGATATAAAACTTCCACTAAAAGAAAGTGATATCAAGCGTGGGTACTTTTTTTTTGGTGGTGGCCGGGATTTGAACCCCAAACCTTGCATATTTTATGTATTGTCCCTAACCAATTGAGCCAAGCTCACGAGGACAAGCGTGGGTAGTTTCAACGTGGTGTTTATTAAAAAATTATAAAATTAAATTAATAAGGTTAAAATTGGAAGAGAGTATAAAAAGCTACCAACTATAAGCCCAAAAGCTAGCTTTTCAAAAAAGGCTATAAGTTAATGAGAAAAGCTTTTTACCAAACACGTCTCATTCTATCAAAACAAGCTTATAAGCTAGTCCAAGAAGATATAAGCTAGCTTATTTGTGTTACCAGCCATGTATCATCTCCATTTGTATAACCAATTACATAAGAGATAATTTTCCTTTATCACACTAGAACTATTACATGCTCATGGCATTTGTAATAGAAACAACTTTGCCGACTCCACGCTTTTAACAAACTTTCACAAGTGTAAGTTTGGACAAGACAAGAACTAACCATTTTTGTAACTTAAACCATTTTTAAATCATCTTAGACTTATCATGTTAGTACGTAATTTGGTTAGCTCTTTTCGGTGTCCTCACCGGCAAGGGATCTGTATATTGATTTTGTATTTGGTTTGAGTTTGGATTCTTGGATCCAAAGTTATCGGCAACAAGTTTCGATCGCCTCCTTCATTACTTGTTCAATCCAAGTTTAAACTCATTGGTTTTTGAAAATGTGTTTGCAGATGATTCCAAAGAATTTTGTAGAGATATATTGGAAAGATGTATTGAATCCAATATCCCTTAGACTTCCAAATGAGTCCGAATGCAAAATGTTTTGGGCGAAACGTGGTGATGATGTTTGGTTTCTGAATTGGAAAAGATTTGCACGGTCACTTAGATGTGGAGATCTTTTAGTTTTTCAATACAAAGGAGGGTCATCTTTTCATGTCATTATATTAGATGATAACAAATTAGAAATTGATTATTCAAGTATGAAATACCAAGATTCTACCGGACATTGTAAACAAGAAGAGAGTGATGATGATTGTGTTGAGACTGTGAATGATGGTGAAAGTACCAAACATCCCCTCAAGAAAAAGAAAATTAACTCAGATGATATTGCTACTATTGCTGCTACACCTCAAGGGACAAACATTAACAAGAGAAAAATTAATATGAACGCAACCCATAAAAAAGTCTTAGGCAAGTTCCTCTACTTCAGTAGTTTCTTTTATCAATCACTATTGATTATTATAAAATATGTTTTATTATGATAAATAATAAATAGAACTTGTTCAAAAATGATAAATAAATAGAAATTATTTCGTTTTCAAATTTCTAAAGCTAAATGTGTGCCTTGGAAATGATTAGAATATACATTAACTTTGCAGGTACTAACAAAGGAGGAGGCAAGCCTAAGAGATGTTCAATAACTGAAGTCGTTAATGAGAACTCCAATAACGAGAATCCAAGTTTTGAACTTAAAACTAGACCTTGCATTCGTGCTGCCGCACGAGTCATATCGACGGCAAATAGAATATTCAAATAAATAGAAAATAATGTGCTTTTGGTGCAAATACAATGTTAATAGTAAAAATACAATAAAAAAGGAGTTCATGTTGGTACATTGCGAAAAATTTCCTTATAAACAATATTCAAAGTGCTATCCATGCTAACACCATTCTCATCGGTGATTAGAATCTTCAGATGTTACATCTAAATAGCTTCGATGTTACATCGTAGAATAGCAATGTAAAAATATCGTCTTAAATAGCATAAATTTACCTCGAAGGATAAGACAATTAAAATATAAACGAAAATAGCGGTTATTATATACCTCAGAATAACTTAGATATAAATTCCGTCTTATATAGCGGTTACTCTACATTAAGAACACAACAGGCAAAACATTTTACTAAATAGTTGTGCAATGACAATTAAAAATCTGTATTCATTTAGTGGTGATTTTACAGTGAAGAAAAATAACAAAGTTAAGAGTTGGTTCTAAAAAGCGGTGATTTTACCGTGAAGAACAAAACAATAAAAATCTCGTCTTAAATAGTTGTGATTCTAAATAGCGGTGACTGTACGACAACAATGACACCATAAAAATATCGTTCTAAATAGAGGTGATTTAGATTTAATAATAGCACAGTAAAAAGCAGCTCCGAAATCGCGGTGTTTCTACAATTGATCATAACCTGTACAATTCATAACTGTCATCTGTTAGTGAGTATATAATATTATAAGTACGGTTGAAACCAACACTGTCACATTTTGAAGTCACTGGCATCTATTAGAACACAAAACAAACAACCACAAATTTGTATCTCAAAATACAAAAGCATAACAGTCACATTTATGGCTCAGGAAAATGATTCGATACAGTTTATTTAAAGCTCTGTTCTGCTTCGGACCAAGCAATTTCGACCTATGCAGCATCAAGTTTGAACACTTGATAAGAAAACAGAATGAATGAGTTTGACCTTAAATGATATCTGGTGAAGATGTACATGTTAATAAAATTATCAAAAAAGCTAATCAGATCAGCAAGCAAAATGAACGTTATCAAAACTCATGCGAGTGGGTCAACATGATTGAATCTGTTTAACACATTAAGAAGATAGTTTGAATGTTAACCATTTACTTTTGATTATTACAACACTTTATAGACACACACACACGTTTCCATTTACTTTGGTATATTGCACTATATATCTATACGTATATATATGTACGTTGCCATCTAAATGTGAATGCTGGGCTTGAATCTGTTCAACACATTAAGAACACATTAACCGGCCTCCAAATACCACCTATGGACCATCAAAAAAACTGCAGCAGCAAGACAGCCCCTCCGTGATAGAACCTCCGCCCTCGCAACAGAAAACAATGCCATAACACTATTGCAAAACTTTGATTTCACTAATGTTGTTCTCCTCGTCATGCTTGTAGGTCCTAATATCGAAGAAATTGTTTACAACTAAGTCCATTGCGTCTGGGATCAATTCCGGTTCTGTTACCATCGGAACATCCATGAATCCCATCCTTACATATATGTCGGAGCAATCTTATACAACTGGGATTGAATCACCTATTTTTATTCAAAAGTAAAATGATATAAAAAAAGAGATATCTTATTGACAAACTACACTTGATTCTAAAGCTCCTATTTCATCCTATGGTAGTGGTTTTAAAGTTTTTTTAACATAAAGCATGAAACTTCAAAGGAAAAAAATCAAAAAGCAAGTGAATTCAATGTTCCTTTATCATCTTCCAATAGATTTTTAAGCTCACTGTTACAAACAAAATTGACAAAAGCAGTCACATTTAAAATCAAACATAAGAAATAAATAAGTGCAATGTGGCTTCTTCAAAACTTGGTTTTGAATATATCAAAATCTATATTACCTATCTAAGAGTCAAGAGATATATTGAATAAAAAGTTCAAATACATGCAAGCTTGAGGAACAAGTTCCTACTAATAGAATAATATAATATACAACTCACATTCAAACCATTTCAAAGATTGAAAAAATAAGGAAGACAAAAGTTACCTGGTCCATGACTTTATAATTACCACGCCTATCCTTAGATACTTCAAGTCTAACCTCTTTCTCTGTTTTGGTCCAAGACATCTTCTAACTACTAATTAACAAAAAAAAAATGATAAATATTTGTGAACCTATAGAAACAAATAACTAATTAAAAATGATCAGAGATATGGCTTTTGGATGAATGGATCATGGAAAAAGAAATCCAAAAACGCAACATCCTTATCAAAATACATAAATAAAAACAGAAAACCTACAAAAAATATTTCTAAGAGTTTAAAATGAAGTTACAAAAAATGAAACTCATAAGAGTTTACTTATAAACCGCAAAGACAATGAGAATTGGAAACATCATCTCTTACCTTTCCTTTTGGTTGATTCAATAAAAGAAAAAATCCAAAAAAGCTGAATCATAAAACTATGATAATATTAAAGAAAAAATATAGCTGAAACCTAACATTTAAGAGCACAACACACGGTCATTAGAGCACAAAAAAGCTTATAATATTTAACCCAAAATATTTGTAACAAACTACAATGCAAAAAGAGAATTGTCCTACCTTCATTATAATTTAAGAAGAGCTATGATGTTGTTGTAGGTGAAATGGAGAGTGGCGCTAAGATAATGGCAGAGATGAAAATGAAAATTTCTGGGATGAGATGAAGAGTAAACCCAGAAAAGGAAAACCGGTTAATTCAAACTCAGTCGGCGGCGGCAGCGTGTTGTTGCAGGTGAAATGGAGAGTGACGCTGAGATAATGGTGTAGGTAAACCCATAAGAGGAAAACAAAGAAACGGATGCGGAGGATTTATGCACCATTGGAAAAATAGGCAGCATTAATTGTTTGTGTTTGTTTTGATGACAGGGCGTTGGAAACAAACTCATGGGAGGGAAAAATTCATTGAGCAGTACAAAAGTCTTCTTGAGCCATTAAATATCAATAACTAATTAATTGAAAACAGTTTGTGTGTGGGAGGGAAATTTGAAATTCAAATTTCAAAGAGTTTGTAAGCATAATTTTCACGCCCATAATCTAGGATTAGGGTTTTGCATTAGTTGTTTACATTGTACATTAGGATTAGATAATAAGGATGACACAAACTTATGCCCATGGCCATTTTTGTGTAAGTCTGCTTTTGAAAATGTCTACTAATTTTGGCTTTAAATAATATCTCTAATAAACCATGAATTGAAACAGAGGATACCAAACAAGTTTTCAAAAGAATACTTGAACGAGTTTGACGGGATCGCAAGGATAAG
>Ga0228710_1009073_pt1 | contig 13976 bp, 14 predicted proteins | sample MedpolnodulmetaG_FD_177995 | JGI IMG/M metagenome (GOLD analysis project Ga0228710, IMG submission 177995) | Root nodule microbial communities from Medicago polymorpha collected in Santa Monica, California, United States - pink nodules | ecosystem: Host-associated > Plants > Roots > Nodule...
AGCCGTCGACCACGGCGATTAGGATATCCTGGCAACCGCGGTTCTTCAGCTCGTTCATGACCCGCAGCCAGAACTTTGCCCCTTCCGTCTGCTCGATCCAGAGCCCGAGGATCTCCTTGCTGCCGTGTCCCTAATATCGTAGCCCAGCAACGTCCAACCTTTGGGGGTCAGTTCATCGAGCGGGGTTTTTCATTGCCCATAGGGCAGACACTCCTCCCAAACAGCAAGGTGACACATGGCTCGGGAAACTCTTCCCGTCGCCCTCGAACTCACGTTCGGGGATGGGCGGCTATTCGAATGTTAAGACGGATCGGGGCGGCCCGACAAAGTACGGCATCACGCAGCGCACCGCGGCATTAAGGCGGTGTCTGCCGATCAGGTCAGGGCGATGAGCCGAGAGGAGGCCGCCGACATTTACCGGCGCTCCTACTGGCCGCAGTGTGGCGTCGATCTTCTGCCGCCCGGGCTCGACTATGCCGTCTTTGACTTCGGCGTGAACTCCGGGCCGGCTCGCGCGGTGAAGACGCTGCAGAAGGTCGTCGGTGTCCGAGAGGACGGCCACGTCGGCGAGTAGACGCTTGCGGCCGTGCGGAAATTCGAGGGCCGGCGTCAGCACGCTGATCCGCGCCTACTGCGATGAGCGCATGCGCTTCCTCCGATCGCTCACGAACGCCAAGACCGGCTTTCCGGTCAATGGCCGCGGCTGGACCATGCGCTTAACCGGAAGGATCCGAAGGAGCTCTGGAAGGATCAGCCTGGCGTGATCGGCAATGCGCTGCGCCTGGCCGCCGACGCGAGCGGCCAGACCGTGGAGAAGCCGCAGACGCCGCCGGAGTCCGGGGCCAAGGCCGACAGCAGCGATACCGGGATAGGCGAGGTTTTAAAGACGCCGGAAGCCTGGGGCCCGATCGGCAGCATTCTCACTGCCGGTGGCGCGATCATGGCCGGGAGCGGTCCAGTTCAGAGGGCGCTCGCCGCGATCATGGTAGCCAGCGCGGCCGTCGGGCTCTGGTATTTCCTCCGACGGGTGCGGGAGGCGGGCTGATGTTCGGGTTTCTCGATTGGACGAAGATCGGGGCAGGGGCGGCCGTGGGCGCGGCGCTGTTGATCGCTCCGGCCTACTTCAAGGCAAGGCGGCCGGCCGTGACGAGGCTGCCGTATCCCTCGAAAACTCCGTCAAAATTCTCCGAACGGAAGGCGAGATCGATGCTGCCACTCTGTGCGCTGATTACGGGCTGCCAGACGACGAACAAGCGGAATGCATGCGACGGGTTCGCTCCGTTTCGGCCGAGCTGGAAACGACCGTCTACATCCTTCAGAACGACCGGCTATTCGCTAACTACGTGGCCGCACACAATTGCCTGCTGAGTTCTCTCGGCTGCGGCAAGTAATCACGATCCGGCATTTGCATACGAGGGGCAGGGAAATTGAGCAACGGAAGCGATGAGATGACCTCAGTGAAAGCGCCTACCGGAAAATGGGATTGGAACCTGAACACTCTGGTGATCCTGCTTGGCTTCGGTGGCGGTCTCATTGCATGGGGGGCGACATGGGAGATCGGCTCGACAAGCGAGTGACCGCGGTCGAGGCTACGATCCGACAGATCGATACGCACGAGCTGCGCATCTCATCGGTTGAAAAGCAGGCCGCGGAAGCAGCTACTTCCATGCGAGCGGTGGAGAGCACCTTGAATGCCCTTGCGCCGACATGCGGGTTACGCGCGAGATGCTGCAGCGGATCGAGACCAGCCAGCGCGACGGCGCGCAGCTGCGGCGCTGATCGGCTCGCGGGGGCCTTAAAATGAACACAGCGCCACAGTTGCGAGGCGCTGTGTGCACTAAACCGGCAGACTAGACGACAAAGAAATCGGCTGCGGTGATGCTAAGATTGGTGGCCAGTGTCGCGAAATGCACTGCCCCACCTCCACCATTGCCATCGCTGTCGTAAAACAGTTCACCGGTATCGATGTCATAAATTATCCGGTTTTCAGCCGTCTCCGCAGCGCCGGTTGCGTTCGCGACAAACTGTATGTCGGTGAGCGTTCCCGTTCCCGATATCGCTGAAAAGATCGAACCCTGCAGCTGGATCGTATCATCTGCAACGATGAAGTCCGTAACGGTGTCCACATTGGTCGCTTCATCGAGGGCGGTATTAAAACGGAACGTGTCCAGACCGACAGAGCCGGTCAAGATATCGTTGCCAAGATCTCCATTGAGTACATCGTCGCCCGCGCCGCCGTTCAGGCTATTATTGCCGGAGTTTCCGGACAGCGAATTGTTCAAGCCATTTCCGGCACCGTTAACATTCCATGTGCCAGTCAGAACTAGGTTCTCGACACTACCTTTAACTGCCGCCGTGTTCCCGAGATTGAATGATATATTCGACCGGATTGTGTCGATCCCCGCACCGCTGTCGGCGTTCTCATCAACAATGTCTCCGGGCCGGTCGACAGTGTAGGTGTCGTTACCTTTGCCACCCCGCATTGTGTCGGACCCTGTGCCGCCGTTGATCCAATCTTTGCCGGCGAAACCTCGGAGGAAGTTTGCCGCCCAATTGCCAACTATAGAATCGTCAAAATCGGTTCCGCGTACATCCTCGATGCTGGTCAGTGTGTCCTCGCGCCCAAAGCCGTCTTTTGCTGTGCCGGCGGCGAGGTCAACCTTAACTCCTAACGTTCCGCCGAACTGAGCATCCCGGTCGTATCTCACGAGATCAGTGCCGGTCCAACCATCGAACGTGTCGCGCCCTCCTAGGCCCATGAAAGTCTCATTTGCCGATGATCCGATCATTTTATCCGCAAACTGGGTGCCTCTGTACTCTTCGAAATTCTGGAAAGTTTCCGAGAAACCGAACTGGTCTACAACCGTTCCGGTAGCAGTGTTCAGGCTGACTCCGTTTGTGGCCAAGGGAGAACCATAAGCATCCTGGAAACTGAGAATGTCATGCCCGGTGCCGCCGTCGTAGGTGTCGTCGCCGTTGCCGCCTGTGATGAAGTCGTCGCCACCGTTGCCGTTCAGGACATCGTTGCCGAAGTGGCCGGATAGGTTGTCGTGCCCCGCCGAGCCGTTGATTGTATCGGCGCGGTTCAGAAGCCATGCCTCAAGTTCAAGGTTGTCGAATCCCGCCGAGGCATTCTGAAAGTCTTCAAGAGAAAGGCTGAGACCGCTTATGGTCTGCACCAAAGTTGTTCCGTTATTCAGGAGGACTTCAATGGAGGTGATCGTCCCGCCGAGAGCGTCACCGCTCGGGCTGAAGCTGAACCCCGTGCCGACGAGCTTCAGCTTAAGACCGTTGTCTAGCCGATAAAGAACGTCTGTGCTGGTCGTAGTCGACCGGGCCGACTCGCTCATGTCCACGAGTTCGCCGAAAGTCGGGTTAACGCTGACGCCGCTCAGAGGGGGGTTATACTGGCTAGGATAGAGTCCGCCTGGGAAATGATACGTAACTGTGGCCATGATTTCCTCCGCGGCCGGGATTTTCCGGCCAAAATGACTAGTGCTATGAATAAAAAATGGACGCATTACAGGCAATTATAGGTTGAACTCATAGCAGAAGACCGGGTGTTTGTCACATAGCCCAATTGGATTATGCATCCCTGATTGATACGGCAGTCGGAGGTTCCGGATCTCGGACGAGAAAATGTTTGGATGAAGCCATCGGTGTTGCTGACGTTGACTTCTTTCATGGATCAATGAGCGATATGACAACCGGGCCCAGCTTCGGCAGGACTATTCCAATTTCTTGGGTTCTGGTCGGCGGCCGCAGGAATCTTACGGAGGGAGCAAGAATTGAACGCATTGACACACCCAACGGCGGATGCGCATGCCGGTGGCACCGTGCTGGAGTCGATCGGCAGGACGCTGACGACGGCGACGAACGGCATCAAGGCCCTTGCAGACCATCTGACCAGTGACCAGGCCTTCGCGGGCGCCCTCGTCGATGCGGTCGAACTGATGGGCGACGGCGATGGCCGCGTCGTCGTTTCCGGCGTCGGCAAGAGCGGGCATATCGGCCGCAAGATTGCAGCCACCCTCGCATCCACCGGCACCTCGGCCTATTTCGTCCATCCGACCGAGGCAAGCCACGGCGACCTCGGCATGATCACCGCTCAGGATGCGCTGGTGCTGCTCTCCTGGTCGGGCGAAACGGCGGAACTCGCCAATATGCTGACCTACGCCAAGCGCTTCAAAGTGCCGATCATCTCGATCTCCTCGAACCGCGAGAGCACGCTCGCACGCAATTCCGAGATCGCCCTCGTGCTGCCGAAGGTGCCGGAGGCCTGTCCGCACGGCCTGGCGCCGACGACCTCGGCCATGCTGCAGCTTGCCGTCGGCGATGCTCTGGCGATCGCGCTCCTGGAGCGGCGCGGCTTCTCGGCCGAGGATTTCAAGGCCTTTCATCCGGGCGGCAAGCTGGGCGCGCAACTGCGGCTGGTCCAGGAGCTGGCGCATGGCACCGGACAGATGCCGTTGCTCTCCGTCGGTCGCCCGATGAGCGAGGCGGTCATCGAAATGTCGGCCAAGGGTTTCGGCGTCGTCGGCATAACAGATGAAAGCGGCAAGCTGATCGGCGTCATCACCGACGGCGACCTGCGCCGCCACATGGCGGGCGACCTGCTGGCGCAACCGGTCCAGGAGGTGATGTCGCGCAACCCGCGGGTGATCAAGGGTGACGTCCTTGCCAGCGCCGCCATGGAATTCATGGAGGAGCACCAAGTCACCGTGCTCTTCCTCGTCGACGAGGCGGGCGCACCGGTCGGCATCCTGCACATTCACGATCTGCTGCGCGCCGGGGTTGCCTGATCTTTAGTACTATCCACAGCGCGCTAGCGGCGGCCGAGTGTCGCCGCAAGCGGTAAACCGAGCGTGACGACGCCCTACGCCCGATCCCGGATATTATAATAACCCATCACGCCGACGCCCCAGGCAAACAGCAGTCCAAGCGTCACGAGGAACGCATTCAACAGCCGGCTCGGATACTGCGCCATCTGCGAAAGCGTAGGTTCAATGAAGAGCGCGAGGTAACGCTGGCGATTGTTCGCGTCGATACGGGCCTTCTCAAGCGAGCCCAATGCCGCCGTATAGGCACGCTCGGCGAATTCGCGCTCGGTTTCCAGTTCCTCGAACTCGGCGATTCGGCCGGCGACGTCCGGGGCGTTGGGATCGTTTGCAGCCGACGTGCCCTTTTCGCCCGCGCCCAGCCGTTGGCGTTCGACGGCGAGTTGTTGTTCCAGGCTTTCGATGCGGGTCTTGAGCACGCGGATGCGCGGCGTATCCTCGCCCATCTGGCTCTTGGCCGTGGCGAGATCGGCATTAAGCTTCGTCAGTTCGCCTTCCAAGCCGCCGATCAGCTGAACCGCGAGCTTCGCGCCTTCTTCCGGGCTGATTTCCTGCGATTTGTCGCGATAGTCGCGCAGCCCCGCGCGTGCTTTCGAAAGCCGCGCTTCGCCCGCAAGCACCTCGTCCTGTGCGGCGCGCAACACATCGTTGCGGGCGGAAAGCGAGAGGCTGTTCACAAGATTGTCGCTCTGGTCGACGATGAACTTTGCGATTTCCTGCGCCTGCGCCGGTTCAAAGGCTTTCACGGTCACCTGCATGATGCCGGAGGCATGGTCAAAATTAACCTTCACCATGTCGCGCCAGTAGGCAAGCTTGTCCTCGATCGGCAGATCGGAGCCGATGCCGTAGAAATAATCGAGCCCGCGGGTGGCATAGACGTCCTCGAGCTTGAACCGCCGGTCCGCATCCGCAGCCATCCGTTCGCTCAGGATATAGTCCATGAGAATATAGCTGTCCGAAACGGTACTGCCGCCGGAAGCTTGCGTGAACATGCCAAGGATATCGCTCGAAGCGCCGCCTTCGATGCTGCGCACGGCGAAGGATGCCGTGCTGTGATATTGGTCGGCGGCGATAAAGGCCATGTAGAGTGAGGCGAGTGTCGCCGGGACGGCCACGAGCCCCAGGAAGGATGCGCCGATGATGGCGTGGCGCCAGCGGAGCTTCCTCAGCCATTTCGGCTGCCAGCCAGCTTTCTTGGGTGGCTCGACCTTGCGCCCCGGCAGCGGGATGACAGGTGCGCTCTCCTTGCCGAGAAGTCCTTCGAGGACCGCGATGCCTTTGCTTTTCGCCGTGGCCTTGGCGGTGTTCTGCTTGTTGGCGACCTGCGCGGGGTCAGGCTTGTTCACTGCCGCGTCCTTGCTTGCCGCCATTTAGCTTTCCTTCATATTCTTGTCGTGCGCGCGGATTGCGTCTTCGACATTCTCATAATAGGTCATCTTGCCTTTTTCCAGCACTACGCCGCAATCGCAGTAGTCGCGGATCGTACCGGTGCTGTGCGAAACCATGACTACATCTGAATCCTGCAACCTGGTCTCGAAGACAGCCTGGCACTTTTTCTTAAAATTTGCGTCACCAACCGCGGTGATTTCGTCGACGAGATAATAGTCGAAGTTGACGCCCATGCTCAAGCCGAAGGCGAGACGCGCCTTCATGCCGGAGGAATAGGTCCCGACCGGCGCCTTGAAGAAAGGGCCGAGCTCGGCGAAGTCCTCGACATAGCCGATCAGTTGCTCCGTATCAACACCGTAGATGCGGGCGACGAAGCGAACATTCTGTTCGCCCGTCATCGAGCTCTGGAAGCTGCCGGCGAAACCGAGCGGCCAGGAAATTTTGCCGCGGCGAATGATTCGGCCCTTGTCGAGCTTGATTGCGCCGGCGATCAGGCGGAGCAGCGTCGATTTCCCCGCGCCATTGCGGCCGAGAAGGCCGACGCTCTTGCCGCGGTTCAGCGTCAGCGATGCATCCTCGATAATCGGCTTCTTGATGCCCTTGGTACGGGCATATTTCGTCGCCTGCTCGAACCGGATCATTCGTTTCTCAGCGTCTTTCTAGACAGGGTAAAAACCAGCATTCCGGCAAACAATGTCAGAAATGCAATTCCGTAGAGATAGTTCATGTCGAGGCCGATCGCCCGATATTCCGGATAAAAACCCTGGCGGAAGCCCATGATGATGTGAACGAGCGGGTTGATCAGTACGAGATCGCGATAGGGTGCGGGGATCGAATCGGGCAGGAAAAAGACGCCGGAAATCAGGAAGAGCGGCCGGTTGATGATGGTGAAGACCTGCTCGTAGAGCGGATATTTGAGGAAGAGCACGCAATTAACCAAGGCCACGCCAAGGCCGAAGAGGCAGGCGAGCGCGACCGCTTCCAGGATCGAGGGCCAGTGGATGTTTGTATCGACCCGCATCGTTGCGACAATCGTGCCGAGCACGATCAATGCGACAAGCGAGGTCGTGCCTATCTGGAGGACGAAGCGCGCGACGATGGTGTCGATCGGCGCGACATTCGGATAGCTGAGCAGCGCCTTGTTAGCTTTGACCGCGGCATTCAGGTATCCGGTCATCGCCTGGTAGAACTGGAAGGCGATATAGCCAGTAGCGAAGAAGAGCGCGAAGCTAGTGCCGAGCGCCGGTGCGCGGGCGATCGCCTGGAAGATTACCGTCATCAGCAGGATGTGGGCCGCCGGATCGAGCAGCGCCCAGACGTAGCCGCCGGGTTTGGAGCCGAAGCGGGTCGCCATTTCGCGAACCAGTAGGGCACCGACGACGCGGAAATGGGTGGTGAGATAGCCCATATCAGTCACCCGAACGGATAAAGGATGCGGCCGATGATCCGGTACTTCCAGTCGGACAGGCCCCGGAAGAAGCGGATCGGGTCGGCCCTGAAGTCTTCGACATCGCGGTCACTGCCGATCTTGCGGATCGCCGGCGTTACGAAGGCGGTCAGCACATGGCGCCAGCCGAAGAGGCCGTAAGGGCCCCATGCGCGCCATTGCGGCCGGCGCGGGCCAAGGCCCTGCGGCTCGTCGAGCTGTCTTCTGATCATGGTCACGGTAGCTTCGAATGAGGTTTGCGCTCCTGTCTCGGGATCAAAATAGCGAGGATAAAGCAGATAGGCGCCGGCGAAAAGCGCTTCGATGCTCAGGTGCCGGCCACGGCGCGGGTTCGGCTGGCGGTCGTCCGTCAGGCCCCAACCGGAATAGAAGGGACAGCCGGCGGTCGTGACCGGGATGCCGCGAATGAGCGCCTCGAAGCCCGCAAGCGAGGTGATCGTATAGACATGGTCGATGGTGCGCAGCGCCTCGGCCAGCGGCAGGCTCTCGGTCACCAGCTCGCAAAGATGCGCCACTTCGGCGGGGTCGGACCTTGCCGGGCGGGCGCGGCTCAGCACGTCCGGATGCGGCTTGTAGAGGATCTGGGCGTCCGTTTGCTCTGAGGCCGCGAGCCGCACCAGGTCGTTGTTGGTCATGCGGCTGAGACAGCCGTAGCGGATCGAAGCATCGTCCTCCACCTGGCCGACGACCAGCACCCGCTTGCGCGTCTTCTCCCCGTAGACTTCCTCGGCGGTGCGCTGATGCGCGCCGTTATATTTGCTGATGCCGCTTTCGGTGAGAAGCGCAATGCCGGCGCGCGCGCGCTCCATCAGCGCCGAATCGGCTTCGAAGTCATAGGTCTTAAGCAGCACTTCGAGGTCGGAGGGGTGCCGGCAGTCGAAATAGAGCGCCCTGCCGTCGAGCGCCAGTGAGAGGGGAGGCGTGCGGCTGGCACTTGGCCGGGCCGAGCGAAGGAAACCGTCCTCTATGAAGGTGACGGGAATGTTCCGCGCTTTTGTCAGAGCCTCCACTGCGCCCGGCAGCTCCGGTCCCCAGGCGAGAAACTCGGCGTCCCTCTCGGCCAGGATTCGCGGTTTCCAGACGCGCTCGAATTCGCGCACGCCGACATTCATCGGGAGGAAGTGGAAGCGCCTGTTGGGGAAATATCGTTCGAAAGGCTCCCTCTTCCATTCTACGATTTGGGCGGCAAAGGTCGTCACCGGCTCCGGTGTGGGAGCGGAGGAAATAGTTGCGAAGTCTTCCCTTTGTCGTCGCGTTACCGCCATCGGCGCCTTGGATCCGAAAAAGCAAGACTGCTATCTACATGCCCTGCGGTCGATCCGCCAGTCTCAGGCGCTTACTGCTTGTCACAAATTATTGGTCTCGGACGGTGGCCCGTCCAAGCTCTCCGAGTCGTTCGGTGCAAATCATCTCGACGAGGCGGAGGAGGTGTTCGGTTCGCTCGAGAAGCCAGCTAAGCGCATCCTCGGTTATGTCGAAGTGCTTAGAATAGCGTGCTTTTACACAGGCTTCGTTGAGAATATTGTACCAAGCTGTGAAGCGGTGCTGTTCCCGAGGCCATGCCTCCATCAGCCGGCGCTCGTGATCCTCGGCCAGCCCGCGCAAGAATTTAAGATTGTGGGATGGCGGACTGTAGTTTGTCAGCGTTAGGAGTAAGCAGGCGTAGGCCGTTTCGACAGCTTGATGGAGCTCAAATGCTGCGCGGCGCTGATTTCCTTTCGCTAGATAAAATCTGCAGCCAGCGATTAGGTCGCCAATCTCCGGTATATGGAGACTGGTGTGCTCCCGTGCCACCCTAAGCGCATGGGCGGAAGACAGCGGTTTCTGTTGCGCTAACGGCCGATCGTCGAGCTCGTAGAGCACAATGCCCTCGCGCAGAATGTCAACGAAGAAATATTGCCCATCCGCCAAGAAGTTGTTCACCTCCCGGGCACCATGGGCGATCAGCCCCACCGGTGTCGAGACGCCCTTGTCCCACATCAACCGGTCGGTCGCCTTGTCCCAATATTGCGGTTCGGCCAGTTTCTTCGAACTGACGATAACGAGAATGTCATAGTCGGAGCGGTATCCCTTCATCGTGTGCGGCTCATCGACCCAAGTGCCGCGGGCGTAGGAACCGAACAGGATGATTTTCAGGATCCGCCCGCGCTTCTTGAAGGCCGCAGAACTCCCCTCGAGTGCGTCGCCTAAGTCCTCGTGAATGATCTCGACCACGCGGGCAAGCTCACGCTGCTTCCTCTCCGGCAGATGTTCGAGGCTCGATCTCATATCCAACCGATAGGGCAAAGACGATTCGCCGTGTACTATTGAAATTGTTTGGAATTTTTCTATCAAAATAGAAAACTGTTGATCTCGAGTTGGATAATAATAACTATCATCGCTCTGAAACAGGCAGACGGATCAATGGTCGCTGGAACCTGCACCTGGGAGGTTTCAAGTCCCGCTACAAGGTGCTGTCGGAAAATGAGGAGTGAACCGCATCGGTAAGGCCGTATGTGTTCACGGCTTTTCAGGCTGTTTGCATCGTTGGCCCGATGCTCTCTTTGATCATCGTTGCATGCGGCGATGTTTCTCCCGAGGTCCACGAATGTGCGGGAGAGCGCATGGCTGGTGCCCGGCGGCCGACCTCGGTGCAGTGCATGCACCGGCGACGACAGTCGTGGCCGGGGGTGGTGACAGCGACCGCTGCAGGCCACCGCGACGTTTTTGCCATCATGATCCCGATGCCGACCTATTTGCTTCGGGAGCAGACATGCCGTCGCCGGTCTAATCGACCGCGGCGAGCCACTCTCGTATGCTGATTTCGCGGCAACTATGCGATGGATAGGCTGCGCCATCTTGATTGACGATCATGGCTCGGTCCTGACCTGCCACATTGGCCCGCGCGCGGGGGGAGATTTCTGGGACTTAATTCCGATACAGCCCTTGGGGAGCTTAATTAGGCTCGGATTTGCTGCCGCTTGCGCGGTCCTGCTGGCGGCTCACTTCAACCTCATACCCGGGTTCGCACAGACGGAGATCATGAATATCAGCGCGGGAGTTGAATATTGGACCGCGCACCCTGATTTTTCGCATCGGTTGCCATTTCGGCCTGCGATCAAAGGAAGAAGTCGTCGACCCGCAGGCTCGTGCCCGTTCACCCTGATCTGGAAATCAGCGTAGCCATCGCCATTGACGTCGCCCGAGATGATTCCGGAGCGGAAGTTGAGCTCTCCAGCCTCGCCCGAGAAGGCATTCCCGCCGATATAGGTGAAGCTCTGGTTTCCGCTCCAGGTCGTGTCCGCATCGATTGTCGAAAGATCGATGACGTCGATTTCCGACCGATGGAAATCGGTGATCACATCGCGCCGGCTGCCTACGGCCGATTCGCTGATTGAGTTGAAATCGAAACTGTCGGTGCCGGTTCCGCCGACCAGGTAGTCGAAGCCGGTGCCGCCGCGCAGGATGTCGGCGCCGGAACCACCATAAAGGTCGTCGTCGCCGCTGCCGCCGTCGAGAACATCATTGCCGCCGAGGCCCGTTCACTGCTCTCGCAAACGGGCTGGAGCTCGGTTTCGTCGTTCCGCGCCAGGATTTATCAGGCATGGGCGGTGACTTCTCCGAGCCGGCAACACGCAGGTTCTCGATTTCCTGGCTCCGCCACGTCGATCAGATCGGTGCCAAGATTGGGACCCGCACGTCGATAACGGAGGTGCAATCGCCCAAATGGGATTCGCGGGCCATCACCTCTATGGTTTGAAGTATGCAGTCGGGACGGAGCAGTCGATTCCTCTTCGCGGAAGGCGAGAACATCGATCGTGCCTCTTGTGGCCGGAAGATTTGTGCGGTCACATGCTATACGGCTATTTTCAACTTCGCCTGTTCCAGTGACCAGTACTCCATGTCGAAGAGGTCTGCCTCGCTGATCGGGGTGAAACAGCCATAGGCTTCCGCGGCGTTGATTACCCGCGCGGCCTGTTCGCAGAGATCTCCGCCGATTTTGGCCGCCTTGGCATTCGCGCCGATTGCGAACATGCCTTTCCCAAGCACCAGAACGACGCGTGGATAGACGTCCAGTATCCGTTTCGGCTCGTGGGCGCGGGTGGCGTTTCGCTCAAAGTAGGCCCTGTAGCGGTCCGCATAAGCGGCTAACGCGCTCTCGATTGCGCGTTCATCCGCATCGGCCCCGATGATCATCGGCCAGGGCTTGATACGAATTACGTGGTCTGGCGTCACTGTGCCGCGCAGACTGATCGCCTCCACATTCGGCTTCGATGTGAGTTCGCGGATCGCTGCAGTCGAACGGTAATCGAGGAAGACACCCTTTGCGAAGGGCGACCCTTCCCGCATCAGTGCATTTTCCAGCCGCTTAGCAAGCCCCGCGTCTCTCTCGCCGTCATTGGGCTGCGGGCCCGTCAACGCCACGCCGGCGCGGGCGAGTTCCTGCTCAGCCAGTGACGAATTCGATCATCAGCTCATAGGAGGCACGGGCATCGTTTGCGAAGGTGAAAAGGCCGTGATTTTCCAGCCATAGACCCTCGCAACCCGCATGATTGCGATTGATGCGGTCGGCGGCGATGGAAAGATCGAAGCCGGGCATCACATAGGGCACATAGGCGAGGCGATCGCCATAGATGCGGCGAACGGTGCCGCGCATGTTCGGCTGATCGGCGAGCGCCAGGGCCGCTGTCGCATGCGTGTGGTCGACGTAGTCGAAGGGTATGAAGGCGTGCAGCAGCGCTTCGACGGAGGGGTTCGGCGCGTCTTTCTCGATCAGGCTGGCACGCAACAGTGAAACCATGTCCGGGTCTGAGAGTTTCGGGGTGTTACGGGCTTCGAGCAAAGGCGCGAGGCGCACGGCGGGCAGGCCCGGTGCCTCGATCGTGTCGAGGTCCCAGCCGCTTCCCTTGATGTGCATGAGGTCCTCTCCCTCGTCAGACCTTACCTTGACCGAGGTGTTGCCGCCGCCGTGCAGCACAAGGTCCGGGTCGCTGCCGATGATACGGGAGGTGTAGATACGAAGGCCGACGGCCTCGCTCTGTCCCTCAGCAAGTGCCGCCTCTACAAAATGTGCTGCGTCCTCGTCGTTCCAGCGGCTTTCCATGCGAATTGTCCTGTCTATGATTGAAGGTCGGCGGGCAACCGGAGCCGCCCGCCGTTTGTGCGTGCTTAGAAGTCGAAGTTGCCAATATTTTCCTTGGTGAAAACGGTGCGCTCCGGCAGCAGGATGATGCCGTTGCCATCAGCTTCGTAATCGTAGCCCTGTACCTTGTTCGCTGAGACTTCGACGGTGCCGACGCCGGGGATCTCCAGTTTCTCGCCGACCTTCATGGGGCCGTTCTTCAAGACGTGATCGGCAACGAAGACCGAGATCTTGCCTTGCTGCGTGACGTCCCAAAGGCCGAAGCGCTGGATGGTGCCGCGCTCGATATAGGGCCGCATGACGTTTGGGGTGGAGAAGCCGACGATAGTGACGCCCTCGGCGCGCTTCAAATTTTCCGCCGCCTGCGCCGCTGCCGGCAGGGCGTTGGCGTCGGGCGCGATGATCGCGTCGAGGTCAGGATAGGTCTGCAGAATGCTTTCGGCCGTCTGCAGCGACTTCTGAGCGTCGTTGTAGCCGTATTGGGTGGTCACGATTTCCCAGCCCGGATGCTCCTTGGCGATCTTCGCCTTGGCAGCCTCCGCCCAGGCGTTCTGGTCGGTCACGGTCGGACTCGAGTAGAAGAAGGCAACCTTGGCCTTTTCCTTCTTCACACCCTCGGCCGCCATGTCGACCAGAAGGCCGCCAAGCTGCTCAGGCGTGCCTTGGTTGATGTAATAGCTGCGGCAATCCGGGTTGACGTCGCTGTCCCAGGTCATGACGAGCACGCCGCGTTCCATGGCGCGCTTCAGCGCCGGGCACAGGCCGTCCGGAGAGACGGAGGAGACGATAAGCGCGTTGTAGCCCTGGTTGACGAAGTTGTTGATGAACTGGACCTGCCCGGAAACGCTCGGCTCCGTCGGGCCGTCATAGGTGACCTTGGCGCCGACTTCCTCGCCCGCCTTCACCGCGCCGGCGCCGCCGGAGGTGAAGAAGCCGACGCCCACCAGCTTGGGGATGAAGGCGATCTGGTTTTCCGCATGCGCAGCGCCCGAGGCGAGCATGGTGCCGGCCAAAAGCGCCGCGGTGAGGGCGCCGGATTTCATGATGGTCTTGGTCATTCTCATTCTCCTCCTGAAATGACGGCCACCCGGTTCTGTCTCTGTTGCCGGGCGACTGCGATGAAATCGGCCAGCATCGCGCTTGCGTGGCGCAATGCGACCGCGACGACCAGCAACCCTCC
>Ga0228710_1009074_pt1 | contig 13974 bp, 8 predicted proteins | sample MedpolnodulmetaG_FD_177995 | JGI IMG/M metagenome (GOLD analysis project Ga0228710, IMG submission 177995) | Root nodule microbial communities from Medicago polymorpha collected in Santa Monica, California, United States - pink nodules | ecosystem: Host-associated > Plants > Roots > Nodule...
GAACTCACTCAGACTCTGAACTACTTCAGACTCTGAACCTGAGGACAGTTATCTAGAACGTAAAAGAAGAAGTTTCCAAAAACACAATTCAACCCCCCCTTCTTGTGGTTTTTCTCACCTTCAAATATATCCATGGAGCGGCAAGAAGAAGATCTACTTTTTGTTGTAAATGTTTTTCTACAAGCGATAGTTCATGTGACTCATGGTTAATTGATAGCGGCTGCACAAATCATATGACCAATGATCATAAGCTCTTTAAAGAGCTTGACAAAACCGTTGTTTCTAAAGTTAAAATTAGAAATGGTGATTTCATCTCAGTCAAGGGAAAATGGGAGGTTGCTATTGAAAGTTTATGTGGTATGAAATATATTTATAATGTTTTATTTGTGCCTGACATTGATCAAAACTTGCTTTATGTCCTACAACTTGTTTAAACGGACTTCAAAGTCATATTTGAAGACAATGTGTGCTTGATCAAAAATGTTAAAGGCAAAGATGTATTTAAGATTAAAATGAGAGCTAAAAGTTATGCTCTAAATCGCCCAATAAAGAAGGCGCTGCTAGAAAGTTATGAATATTCAGATATGACATAGAGGATGTTCCAATTAGAAGAAGCAATGAGATCTTGGTGAAAGAGTTCAAAGTTGATGATCAATGGGTTGATGTGTTAACAAAGGCTTTACCAAAAAGAAAGATTTGAAATATTAAAAGACAAGTCGAGACTTTGCAGCTACTAAGGCAAGGAGGAGATTTGTAGAAATTTCCTTAGTATTCTTTAGTATTTTCAGTTATGATATTATTAAGTTTTTTTAAGAGACATTAGTGAGTTGTTTTTAATTTATGTTTTGTTTTATAGACCAGTGAAGTGTTTGTAATGGACATCTTGATGTTATAGCATATTTATGTCTTCCAATATATCATTTCCATAATACTCTTTCTCTCATTTCCCTGTAAACTAACAAAAAACTACATGCTCAACAGCTGAGCAGCATCAGGTGCAGGCACAACAAGTGGAGGAACATCATCCACTTGGTCATCGCCGGAAGGAATATTAACTAAAGGTGGGGGATCCTCGGATTTTACTTGTCGTAATCATTCAAAACATGAGGTGAAACAATCGGTAAACTAATATCAGGTCCAATGTAAGGTGAGGGATCCTCAATGGGAGCATCCATAACTGAACAGTGCATAAACAAAGTCAGGAAAATTGAACAGTTTATGTATTGTCATATTTCAGATTTGTATAATTTGAACCAAATTCTTACGAGTTTGGATTGTATAGTCCGAACAAAGCCAGTACAATGAGGTGGTGTTATGAAAAGGAAAACCCTATAAAATCAAATGAGGAAGGTTTTATACGAACAGTACATTTGCATTTGAACAAAAATTAAGTGTAAAATACCTCTTGATGTCTTGATTTCCACTTCAAATCACATTTTCACCCAAAATGGTGCTGTTGGAGGTATAAGGAGTATTTGGTGAAAAATGTGGAGAACTTCTGTCAAGATATGGGCAAACCTATATATAGGGAGGTTTTCGATTATATTACCTCCTTCACGTTCGGTTTTTATAATTTGAACTGTATCTTACATACATTTGGATTCATGACGAATCTGAGAGCAATTTGGCAAATACAATCGGAAAGGCGGTTCGAATTGTATTTGCCAAGCAAAGGGTAATTTTATAAAGAAATAAAAGTAGGGTGAGTGAGTAACGCATAGGATGGAAAAAGTAATAGTCAATAAAAAATGGGTGTCTAAATTCCCCAAATCCTTTGTTTCCCATATCCAAAAAGACATGGAAAACTACTCTTCTCCCAAATTGTTTTGCTCATTCCCACTGATGACTGTGCATCAACACTAGTTTTTAGTCATGTTTATGTCTTTATTATGGCATTTAGAGAGTCAACTGCTTTTAATTCATGGTGAAATCAGATCAAAACAGGAATAAAAGCTCAAGAGTAGAAACTGATGAAAAGAGAGAAAATTCCTAAGAGTGAAGCATCGTGCCACTTTGAGGACAGAATGTGGCACGAGATGTGAACGTGGGACAAAGGATTTGCTACTAGAAACATCGTGGCACAAAGGTTTGTGTAACGTGCCACAATGCTAGGTTTTGTCTGCTGGCACGTAGGATTAATGAAGCCATCATGCTAGGATTGGATCGTAATGTGGCACGATGGCGGGCTTTCTGAAACCCTAAAATTCTTTCTATATAAAGCCAATTGTGGCCTAGGATTAGGGTACTGATTATTATTGCGATTTTGAGCATAGAAGACACCAGGAGACCGAAGAACTAGCCCTGAATCTCATATCAACTCATCGTTTATTATTGCGATTTCTGTATGTTTCCTATTGTTTATGCTTATAATTTTTTAGTTATGAGTAGCTAAGCTCTTAGTTTGATTGAGCCATGATGAACGTATTGTAATATGTGAACAAAGTTGTTGAACTCTCTTATTATCAATGTTATTCAGTCTTTATTCATAATTATTTGTGTTCACTGCTTTTAGTATGATTGTTTGCATGACTATGAACCCTAGCTTCTTTCAATCATGTTAATGAAGGGATTTTTAAGAGGGATTTTCAAAAAATTTAATCCTCTTTGCGGAAGAAATCTCATGAGACCGGATCTTGATTAAATCATTAATCACAAATCAACGAGAAAACATTCTTAAACACTTTAAGGATTATGTGTTTACCTCTTGAAGCGTAGAACCTTTGTAGCAGAATTGTTTCTGATCACAAGCAAAGCAAAGCAGCGATGCCTCTAGTCAATCCACACGAACAAAACTTCTCTGATGACCAGTGCTAGCCAATTCCAACGAAGATTCAGAGAGATTAGGTTTAGAGAGCGGCGACTAGGTTTACTCTTGTGAATTAGGTTAAGAGTTTCAACCAACAGTCAATAATGATTCAACACAAGGGTTCTATTTATAGAACCATTTGTGTGCTTAGCAAACCAAACACTTAAGTACACCGTAACTTATGATGGACCGCGTTTCTCTATTTTTCGTAAATTAAATAATAAATCATATTTAATTATTTAATTATTTAATTACTAATAAGTCCTACTTATTACTTTATAAATAAGTCTCACTTATTATTTTATAAATAAGTCTTACTTATTTATTTATGTCATCTATCTGTCCTTTGTGTGTGACCCTATAGGTTCCCGTAACATTGGCAATAATATTAAATCACATATTTAATATTATAAACAGTGAGCTGTATCTAACAACACATCACTGCTACCCAAGTGACGAGAATGTCATGCGATTTGACGAAACCTTTCTGTGATAATGATGATGTGTATAATTACCCTTTTGCCCTCACGTCTATATTGAACACAAGACATAATATGTCATTCTTGTCTAGTTCAATATTGGGCTCGTAGACATTTCTCCTGTTATGTAGGAGGGGAAAATTCCATCTAGGTCACTCATGTCCCTCACCATGATTCGTGGAGTACCCATCAACCGACTTTATAGTCATCTGGTTACAGACAACGTTTGAATGGTGACAAAGCACTCAACTCCAACATCTAGGGTACATAGTGGTTTCAGGTCAAAGGGTGGAATACACCACTATCACTAAGAGAATATATTATGACATTTTTCATAACTTTTACTACGTAGTATTCTCATGGTGGGTCAATCCAATATAAATATTACTCCCAATATTTATATCTATGTGTAGACTTGATAACTCTTTATCCATGATCTATGAGATGTGATCATCAGTTTATCCACATAATAGTCTCTATGCTTTAATGATATCTCACTTCTCAATAAAGCTTGACTACGGATACTTTAAGAATAATTTTCTTATGTTTAACGGGGTCTCACAATTAAGTTATACTTACTGTTCCATTAAACAAACTAACTATTCTAGGGACTTTATTATTTTGAAACAAAACAAAATCAATAAAGAAATGCCTTATCATTTATATATTCACAATATATATTTAGATCAATATCATGATACAAAGCCAAACCCAATCAATATAGATTGGCTATTAGGGCTTACTCCAACAGTTAATTGATATTAAGAATTGAATGACTATTAACCCTAGCTTCTAATCCTGAAATAGTAATTCTGTTTAACTTTACATATGAAACTAGAGATAGGAAGTTGCGAGTTATGACTTAGGAATTAGTGTTCAAACTTAGCTTCCGCGGTTATTCAATCAGTTTAAGAGATTAAAAGGTTATAACTTAGGATAGGGTTTTGAGTCAAGAGATTGATCAAAACTATATAGTTAATTCATCATAAAGAAAGAGTAATCATTGAGAGTAAAGAGAGGAAAACGACTCACATAGAGCAATAGTCGATTCACCGGCTTAATCATTCATCTCCAATTCATCTTTCAAACAAATTTATATTTACTTTTGTTGCATTACGAATCTACTGCCTAGAGCAAACCAAGTACATTTACATATCCTAAACGATAACGGCGTTGCTATAATTGAACAAAAACGCAGTCCTTGTGGAACAATATTTATTACTACTTCGATAGTTTATGGTACACTTGCCAAAAATCTATCACCCACCTCAAACTTCCTAAAACAACTCCAACGTGAGTTAACTCATGTTCGGTAGAACCAACGTGAGTTAAGTCATGTGGCACCAATGTGAGTTAAGCCACATTGAGCCAACGTGCGTTAAGTCATGTTGACCCCTAACGTGAGTTAAATTAGATTGGTTGTAGGTAAACTAGCAAACCACCAATTCATGATAAAGATGTTGTTTTTTAAGCCCTTAAACGTGCATTTTTTAGAATATGTTTTGTTTATTTATTCATTCACAATACCTTATGTTAATATTTTTAAAAACATTCGCTAAATTTTTTTAAAAACATTCATTTGCTTAATTTTTAAAAAGCATGATCTAAAATAAATCAAAACTTAAAAATACACAAGGATGGAAAAATTATTTAGTTTTAATTTCATATCAGTTCAAATCGGGCAATAACCAAATTTTTGTTACATTACATTACATTCTCCCTAAGGATGTTGTATCATCATCATGTTGGGTTTAAATTAAATTCATGGAAGTTTTCCGAAAATATTAACATTGAATATACTTAGTGTAAAAATTTGCTAGTCTCTTTGAAAACTCAGACGAATGAAGAGAACACATCACATGTATTCTACCGAATCAACTATATAGGTTCTTACATTGAATCTATTGAATCTCGAGCATGTTCGTTGTGAAGTTTGGCTTGAATTGTGAAGTTTTGGAGATTTTGGGGGAAAAATGAGTGTGATAATGAAAACATGATTATTAGATGTTATGAACTTATGTTTTGATTCATTTTAATGTTCCTTTTATGTATGTTAACTGTTAGTGAAGTTTGCACGATGATTTTGGGTCAATTGGGATCAAAATTGAGTTTTTGGGGTGATTTGGAGTGAGTTCCCGAGAGGGAATCCATTTAATGGGTTCCCCTGTCTTGTGCAACTCACTAGGGTAAGATCTGTGTGGCACAACGAGATGTGCTAGAACAACACGTGTTGTTCCACACATCTCGGGCCTTTGGGGTTGTTTTCGGAACTCCCCAAGTGTTCCTTTTGATGTGTTTTGATGTTGTTATAACTAATAATGCAACTAGAATATCATTTGATTTGGATTAATTTGGTTTTATGATTTAGAGGGAAAAATGCACATGAACTTAGAATTTACGAAATTTGGTTTTTATCAAACGAAATGACGAGGGTATGCCTTGTTTTCTGTAACTATGGACATAGAATAACCAAGTAGGATTGATATGATCATGAAACTTTATTTTTGTGTCAAAATAGGCAATTTTGTGAAAATAGATGAACTTTGGCAAAATGGGAAACGATGATTTAATAACTTGAAAATGGCTTTGTATTCATGATAATATGATGAAATAAGAATGAATCAATGAATGATGGGTGTATAATATGTTGCATATCATGATGTGGTTAATTGTTCGCCTATTATGTGAATTGTGCTTCGTAAAATGATGTTGTTTCCTTATGGGGTTAATTGTTGACGACGACTATGATGATGACTCTTTTTGTGGATTATGACTTGTTGATTGTATGGATGTAAATTCATGATAATGCAATGGTGAGTTTTGGTAAATATATGATATGATGATGTAAATTATATAATATAGAGTTGTGATTTGTGCATTGTCGGGTCTTTACTTTAAAGTCCATGCATTCATAGTCATGTTTCGTCTTTGGTGAAGAACGAAATCCGTAAGGGTTTACGTTAGTTGGTGAAGAACGTAATTGGTGGGGATTACGTTAGTGGATCACTTGATAACATTATCTCTCAATCCAAACTTTGGTACCACATGCATGTATAAGTGTCTAGAACATTGCATGCACATGAGATTTGTGAAACATGACATACTTGATTATGTGACTTGGTGATTACGTTCATTGGTGAATTTTGGTGAATGTTGTGATTATGTGAACTTGTACATATGGCATGGTTATGCTAGTATACTTGAGATAATATTGTTGGTGTGATGATTCATTGTTGGATGATATGATAAGAAGATATTTACTTGACCCTGAAAATGAATATGCTTGATTTGCTATGATTGAAGTTTGATAATATTCACTTGATGATAGTATTCTAGGATATTGAATATGTGTATTTAAATATATGAAAAGTGAAATCCTTAAATGCTATTCATTTGATTATATTTTATTATGTGGAATATTAATCAAAAACACATCCAATATTCATTTGATAATATTCGCTTGAAATCCTTATTATGTGGACCACATTTGAACTTCTTTATACTTTTTTTATTTATTTTCCTTTATGATTAGAATCATCCAATATTAATCATTAACTTTATATAATTATTTTGATTTGATAATTAAAAACACATCAAAAAATTTATACACAAACATTTTATATTAGGCACACTCTTTTAATATATACTAGCGAAAACACAGACACCTACGTTCCAGTTTTTCCGTTATTTTTATTGCAGTAACGCATGTAAATTATGAACAATATTTTAGATGAAATTTTGATTTGATTAAAATTGTTAAGTATAAATTGTTATAACAAACCAAAATAATTTAAATTGTAACAAACCAAAAAATCATGTTTATCTTTTTCAATAACAACAATAATTTAACAAATATAAAATATAGGAAAATTTGTTTAAAGGTATAATTGGAAGAATTATGTTTAATAGTACGACAATTGTTGTCGTGTAATGCACACGGCTTGTATTCAACAAGTCACTTTTTTCGGCTATACAAATTTATTTTAATAAAATTTCATTTCAACAAAAACTATGCTGTGTTGTGTTGTGTGTGAGTCGTGCTATGTCGTGCTCTTGATTTGTCGTGCACAATAGAAGTACTCTAATTGGAATTATAAAAAATTCAATCCAACATATATGTCCCCTTCATATATAATATTGTTCCTATTGTAGTGAGATATTTTCTATTTTATTGAGATTTGATTTTATTAATTAAAATTTAAAATAGTAATATCAAAGGATAAAATAGTAAATAAAATATTTTAAATGAAGGGTAAAACAAGTAATGTAATGTAATAAGATTATCTCCGTTTTTTAAAATAAAGATTTAATGTTTCACTATATTCCTTTTTTTTACAACAGTACTACATTTCAATTTCTTTATTATTATTATTATTATAATCAACCAATATTAATCTTTAACTTTAAATAATTATTAGGAGTTGATGAAAAAAATACTTCAAAAAATTACATCGAAGCAATAAGGAAAAGCGATATATGATGGATAAATTCAACTTTCTCGATAATATATCATGTTTTTTATTTAGTTGCAATGAAACTTAATTATTTATTAACAACATTTTATTTCATATAGAAGAATAGCTCAAATATTAAAGCTAATCATTAATTAAGTACACAACAACAATCATGATACTTCGGCGGTGGACCGCATTCCCCTCTCGTATAGCCATTGAGTTTGCAATGATCCTTACAAGCATGAGACCCATATAGACAATCACCGATGCAGGCGATACGTACGACATTTCTACATTCAATGTTGCGTATACCTAATCAGAATAACATTATTAGTGCATTTATATATAATAAGAATACTATTAGTATGCATAGAGAAAAAACTTTCAGACTAATATGTTAATTGTCCACATACCTCCTGAAAATACAAGAAGAGAAATCAAGATTGCAATGAAAAACTTTTGATTTTGAGCCATTTCTTTGTATCTTCTTGGCATACCAATTAACAAGTTCACCCTGTTTGTGTGAATATATATATGTGTGTATGCACAATATAAATTTTCTCAAAAAGCATGCTAATTAATAATAATAAAGTTTTTCAAAATGTAAGAGATAAACAATAATAAAAATAAGGATTTTGTCAAAGATATAAAGATATTTATGTCACTTTGCAATCTCATCTCATAAACAATAACAATTGTAATGTTGTCTTGCCTCAAAAATAAATAATAGATATTTTATTTTGAAGACATGTGTTGTTGGGTTTGTAGACATGTGTTGGGTACATTTTGTTAAAACAAATAGTTCTAGCAAGATGTCAGACAAGATGTCTTAACATGTTGGTACGACATCATAACGTGCCTTGTTCTGCTTTCTTGGAGATCAAGTTAAAACGTGAAGATTCCTGAATAATCTCTGAAGATTTATTTCGCATGAAGAATTATCAATGAAGCGTGTTTATAGAAGTAGGAATAGGCGGTTTATACTTAGCCTAGTCCATAAGAATGTTGTTGCAACATTTAAGGAAACATCTGATCTGCTTCAGAATATTTGTGCTGAAATCTCGTGATCCAGTTGATGATTAGCCGGATTTCTACATCAAGACTAAAGACCTAATTGATCACTAAATCCGTCGTTTACAAAAGAATCATTTAGGGTTTTAGTCTATTCTTTGTTATTTGTGAGCCACTCTTGCATAACGTTGATGTATAGAGCTGGACTTTGTAGTTGAGTTGTAATTCTTATAGATCATTCAAAGCTTGTAAGTACAAGTTGATTCTTATGATTATGATAGTGTCTCCATTTTTGTTATTACTATAAGGACGACCAATGGATCTGTGATTAAAAGGAAGTGGCGGAGGTTCTCATATCCAGGACTATGGAGAGTCTTAGGTAGAAATTGCACGGGTACTGATTAAGTGAGAAGCTAGTAGACCGAGGGTTTTTATGTATGCTTTAAATTGATATTACTTAGTGAATTTCCTTCCTGGCTTGGTAGCCCCCAAACGTAGGTGAAGTTGCACCGAATTGGGTTAACAAACAACTTGTGTTCTTTACTTATTGTCTTTTTATAATTGTTTTTTAATTGTGGTATAACTAAGTCTTGACATCCTTCTTGACATTATACTTGTCTCAACATCGTGTATAACATCTTTACTGCGTGCCAGAATTTCAATTGGTATGAGAGCAGTCACCATTTTCTGTTTTCTAGGTCAGCTCTATGGAATATATTTTCTGGTACTATGATAAGGGAAGGAGGACAAGTTAACAGATCACCTATTATGGATGGATCCAATTACGATTATTATAAAGTACTATAGAAATATGCTCTATATTTCATTGATGTATAACACAGTACATAGGAGGTATTTATAGAATAGGCAGAGTGCTAGTCTTGGCAGAAAATAGGAGAAATTATTTTGTCTATAAATGCTACTAATTCTCCCGTTAAATTCTAATTTTAATACAGCTAATTACAATTAATTAGTATTTGCAATCTGTAATAATAAGTCAAACAAGACATAATCTGATTGATTTTGTGCTAATATTCAACACTCCCCTTCAAGTTGGCATGAATATGTCATTCATAGCAAGCTTGCACGCCATGTCATCGAACTGTCTCTTGGGTAGGCTTTTTGTGAGGACATCTTCTACTTGGCTTTTGGTAGGTATATAGGACATACAAATCTCACCACTGTCAATTTTTTCTTTAATAAAGTGCTTGTCCACTTCAACATGTTTCGTTCTATCATGTAGAACAGGGTTATGAGCAATAGAAATAACTGCCTTATTATCGCAATAAACTTTCATTGGAGTTGGGCCTGCAATCTTCAATTCTTGCATGAATTTTTTGATCCATAGTACTTCATAAAAACCATGAGCCACTGATCGGAATTCAGCCTCTGCACTGCTCCTGGCTACAACATTTTGTTTTTTTCTTCTCCATGTAACTAAGTTTCAACCAACAAAGGTACAATATCCAGATGTAGACCTCCAATCATTTATATTACCTGCCCAGTCAGCATCTGTATAGGCTTCAACCTGTATACGCCTTTTTTTTCTGAACATTAACCCTTTTCATGGAGTTCCCTTTAAATATCTCAATATTCTGAAAACAGCTTCAAAGTGGGTTGGCCCTGGTGCATGCATAAATTGGCTTATTATGTTCACTACAAATGCTCTATCAGGCCTTGCATGTGATAGATAAATTATCCTACCAACCAACTGTTGATAGCGTTCTTTATCTATTATTTCATCTTCATCGGTTGATTTTAGTTTCACATTAGGATCCATTGGTGTTTTTGCTGCCTTACACCCCCGTCATCCCTGTTTTTGTGAGTAAACTTCCGCTGGTTGAGGAAAATTCCTTCTCTCGATCTTGCAGCCTCAAGTCTTATCTTTAGATCACTAATCTCTCCAATATCATCTTGATGTGTAAAATCCGCAAATGCACGGTTTTATCAAGGTAGTAAAAAGTATCGTTCCAACAGGGAGTTGTGTAAATTGATTCTCTTTTTAATGATGATTAGCTGAAAGATTAGGGTTTTAAAAGTTGGGATTTTGATTGATTGAAAATTAATATTAAAATGCGCCTCAGGATTATTGGTTCATCATAATGACAAATCTTTCTAAATCCAAACCTAATTCCAAATCTTATGTTAGATCTATTTCTAAAGACCGGTTTCTCTAAAGCATATCAAGGTTTCTCTCGAAATCAATGAGTGTGTTTGAACAACAACCACGCCTATTCTCATTGATGATTGTTGTTGAAACCCATTAAGAACGAAACTTTAAGGTCTCAAGGTTTTCTAGACTATTCTCATATTTCAAAAACCTTGTCTAATCTCACATGTCCAATACTAACCTTCTTCTTTCGATATTTCGATTAGTATTTGAAATAAGAATTAAGAACGGTGAAATTAGATTAGAAAAATTAATTTAAATAAAATTAGGGTTTTAGGCTTGGTTTGATAGGATTAGGTCATTAGACTCATCCAAAAATCCCAAGACAAAGAAGTCTACTCACTCATGTTCATCGTAGACATAGAGATTAAGGAGAAGAATATGAAAGTAAATAGCTAAAAGTAAAGAACAAGAATAATAAAAAGCAAGAAAAGTAAGAAAAGTAAGAACTTTTATTCAAAGACATAGTTGTCACATAGAATTCCCAAGAGCAAAAGATTAATAATATGTCTTGTGGTTGCTCTATTTATAGCCTAAAAGCTAACTTAAGCCCTAAGAAAAGGCATAGACATTACATAGCAAGCAACCCATGGGCTTTTAGGTCTAAAAATAACAAACATAGAAGCCTAGAACTTTGGCACGATCGTGCTCAGCTTGGCACGGATCGTGCCTGTCTTCAGAACAAAACATCAAAAAGAGAGATGGGCGTCGCGCACGGCTGTGTGCCTGCAGGCACGAACCATGTCTGTCATCCTGGAATTTGCACGTTTGCACAACAATGGGTGCACAATCTGGTTCTTGTCAGGCACGACCGTGCCTGATATTTTTGCATAAGACTTTCATATTTTTGGCTTCAATCAGCTCCAAATCATGCTCTGGATCCTTCCTTTCCATAACCATGCTCCAAAACCCTTTTTGTTTCTCCAAGACTTCATCATATTTGTTCCTGAAATTAAATAACAACAAATTGAAGTACCAAAGTTCTAAAAAGTAATTAAAAACAAATAAAATCTTCATAAAATAAACACTTAAAAGCACTAAATTATTTACTAATCAAACTCCCCCATACTTGAATCTTTGCTTGTCCTCAAGCAAAAGGCTTAAACATTAGCAGCATTAACAAAATTAACACATAACAACACAATTTAAAACTTTTGTCTCCTCCAAAGCTTTGTTTTCAACGTACACTAATCACAACTTCAAATATTTCTCATGAACCTATTCAATCCAACAACAAGTTTCAAGTGAGTGTGTGTGTGTGGTCCAACTTTTTCTTACGTCTGTGTAAGAGATATTATGAGGAAACATGTTCTAACCTTAACACTAAACCAACCAAGAAATTTTTTTTCTTCATTTCTGTTTGCCTGTGATTTTGGAAAACGGGGGCTAGTTCTGATTATTACAAGCGAGACCGAACTAGAAATCTCAAGACCATTGTGCAAACGTTTTTGGTATGAAAAGAGTTTGAAAAAAAGGCCACGAAGTGCACTCAGGTTGCTTAGAGAGCAGGTCGGGTTTGATGTAAAAAGGCACTGTGTCTTGACAGGTTTCAGAATGCGATTAAAAGCTTAACATAAAGCAAATAAAAGAAAGATAAAAGTAAATTTACGCACATAAACTCAAGGAAAAGGTAAAATGCAATGCATTAAAATAAAAGGGGTGGTCTACAAATCATTTTACATACCTTATGTATAACTCGTTTCCCTAGACGCCGGTAGTTTGAGTGTTGTAGAATTCTGTATATGATTTGTGACCCTATTTCCGACTTGGAAACTATTATTTATACTAAAAATGTAGATGGCGAACCACTAACTCCATGATCAGCACTTCTCCCATCTTGAACAACCACTTGCCCCACGTTTTCCACTAAAGGAAACCGCTTCATTGCTTGAAACCGTGCTTCCCACCCTTTTTCTTGATGCTTTGTCGAAGCTTCTTTAATTTTTATTTCGAAAAGCTCTTCGATTCCTGCAAAAACAATGGTCACAACATATGTCGACCATATTAAATGAGCCTGTGAAATTTAAAGGCTAACAAATGCCCCCCAAAAATGCCATTTTCGACGACATAACTCTCATCAATGAGGAGAACATTGGCATTTTTAAAAGTGCTTTTTCTCGGGCCATTTTGATACCATGGTTTCATCCCACTCATTTCTTTCCAAACATGATCTTTTTAGTTTCCCTCTTTTTGATCATCTTAACTTCTGAGTGGGCCACGTGTTTCCCCTTGGAAACCGCTTAAAATTTATTTATGACTCTAAAAGCGCCATTTGTCATTCATCTAACTTCTCAAGTGCAAGCTTTCGCACTTCCCCATGCCTACCATCATTGCAACTTTCTTTGTAAGATTTGTCTAAGATCTTATGTCTTCCAAGACAATCAATCGTCCACCATTTCAAAGGTCTTACCAAACCTTCTCTTGTTATCCATCTTCCCTTCTTTTACAAGGAGAACAAGGAAAAACACCCATTTGCTATCATGGAGCTTTTTCCCCTAGAACTCCAACTCTTCATTTCTAAAAAGATCGTAGCTTCAAGCATGAGAGGGTTGATATCTTACAGTGCATCAGCGCCGCTTCACCTGGCAACTTTCTGAGGATGTTGAGGTGCTCATAGATGTATCTGATGAATGTGTACAACTTCTCACTATTCCTTCACCCACCACCAGACAAAGGCGGCTCATGCAACAACTCACTTTGAGTGGTCACACACTTTATTGCGTTGCCCGGGATGCTGATGAGCAAAACCGCAAGTGTACGGTTCTGCCGAAGTAGTAAAAAGAGAGTATCGTTCCAACAGGGAGTTGTTCAATTTGATTGACTTTTAAAAGATGATTAGAAGAGAATTTTGATTATAAAGATTGGGTTTTAAAGGTTTTAAAACAATAATAATAAAAGGCGCCTTGGGATTATTGGTTCATCATAACAACGAATCTTTCACAAACAAACCTTAAACCATGACTTTATATTCGACCTACTTTCTAAAGACAAGTTTCTCTTTAGCGTATCAAAGCCTCTCTCGAGGTGCAGTGAGTGTGTTCCTCTAACAATCAA
>Ga0228710_1009075_pt1 | contig 13974 bp, 13 predicted proteins | sample MedpolnodulmetaG_FD_177995 | JGI IMG/M metagenome (GOLD analysis project Ga0228710, IMG submission 177995) | Root nodule microbial communities from Medicago polymorpha collected in Santa Monica, California, United States - pink nodules | ecosystem: Host-associated > Plants > Roots > Nodule...
ATTCAACTTTTACCCCCTCCAATGGTTTTTCATTCAACACTCTACCCCACCACTTTTTATTTCTTTTATTCTTATTTAATTTTTGTTTTTATAATTACATAAAATTATCAATTATAATTATCTATTATAATTAAATTAAAATAATACAATTAACTATTTATTTTTTAGTTTTTTTGGAAAAACAAAATTTTGTAAAATAATTTATTTTTATTTTCTTAACTTAACAAGATTAAAACTTCACTTATTTTGCTAATAGAAAGATAATAATAAGATTAAAATAGTGAAAAACTTGGTTTTTTTTTCTGTGTCCAAATCAAATGAACCAAGTCTCTATTTATAGAGGGAAAAAAATCATGAATTTTGGTAATTTTTTTTTTTTAAAAAAATTTAATTTACAACGAAATAATTGAGTTCAAAATATTAAGTGATAAAAATTCAGACAGCCAATCAGAATACGCCACGTGTCATCCATTATCCACAAAGAATCTTCTCTCTCCGCCTCTCCTTCAGCACACTCGCGTCTGTCGGCGCGTGTTGCACACGCGCCATGGTTGGCCAACGGCAAGCTTCCACGTGTCCCCGTGCAGACGGTTAAACATTGTTGAATGTGTTCAACACTTCTCTCCTCCATGTCATCTCTCAACACCATTCAACATCTCATTGGAGCTTCTTCACATGTTGAAAGTTCCATTCAGCACAACCATTGGACATGGTCTAAGTATATAAGTAATATAATATTACTTTCCTTTCCCACTAAACCGAAAACATTTCAATAAAAACAACAACAACAACCAAGCCTTATCCCACGAAGTGGGGTCGGCTACATGGATCAAATGACGCCATAGTGTTCTATTGAAAACCAAATTTGGATCCAACTCATTGACCTCTAAATCCTTTCTAATGGTTTCTCTAATAGTTTTCCTTGTTCTTCCTCTACCTCTTCTAACTTGACTCTCCTCCATTTGATCTACTCTTCTTACGACGGCATCTACGGGTCTTCTCTCTACCTGCTCAAACCATCTAAGCCTATTTTCTACCAACTTTTCTACTATAGGTGCTACCCCCACTCTCTCTAATGGTGTCATTCCTAATCCTATCATGTCTAGTCTTACCATTCATCCAACGCAACATCCTCATCTCTGTTACACTTACTTGATTCTCGTATTGACTCTTAACCGCCCAACATTCCGTACCATACAACATTGCCGGCCTGACTGCTGTCCGATAGAACTTTCCTTTCAACTTAAGTGGTACTTTCTTATCGCACAAAACACCTGAAGCTTTTTTCCATTTCAACCACCCAGCTTGAATACGATGGCTTACATCCGCTTATCCATTTCAATAAAAACATCTAATATTTATCAAGTTGAAATTTAATTGGCATATCTTTATTTTAACACTACTATAAAAACATGAGGCACACAAATTGTATCTCATTATGTTTAATAGCAGTTGATTTTATCGATGATTATTATTTATATATCAAATGCAGGAGGCATAGCTTTTGGTCTGGACAGATTGGTTATGTTGCTAGCTGGGGCTAATTCAATCAGGGATGTCATTGCTTTCCCAAAAACAACAACTGCACAGTGTGCCCTCACGAGATCACCTTCTGAGGTGGATCCGCAACAGCTGATAGATCTTTCAATCACTACATAGACAGGCGTTTAACTCTTCATAGTTCTGTTGCTTATACCCATTTTTGTACTCTGTTAAAGAATAATTTATGGACATTTAAATAAATCAACATGTATTTTTAGGAGCGGTACCATGTAAACCTACATTTCCATGTTGTTTATCACATTTTTTTCGAGCCTAAGAAAATCAAGTTGATTTCAGTTAAGTCCATTACAATTTTCCGCTCTTATTACTCAGGAGGAGCGAGTGGAGAAAAAAAAAGGAAGTCTAAGAACACCACGAGAAGTTATCTATATAAAGGGATATGTTTATTTGTGGTTTGTTTTAAGAGTTTTTATATCTCTGGCTTTTGAATTTAATTCTTTTTCAATAGGTGTGTTCTTTGATGAATATGCTATCCATTCATCAAAGGGTGTATGCATAAAAGCGCATGTAGGAAATGTTACATTCCTTCATTGAGTCTTTTTGAAGAGTTTTTTTTCTTCTTTCCGACAAGATTTTGAAGAGTTGTTTATTCTTGGCTTAACTGCATGTTTGATCCCTTATGTTTATTTTAGTTTCCAAGTTGGTCTTTATGTTTTAAAAGTTTCAAGTTGGTCTCTTACGTTTTAAAAGTTTCAAGTTGGTCCAAAACGTTACCCACGTTGGAATAAGTTAGCACCTAATGATATAAGAATAGAGAAGACACCAAGGATAGCCTGGTGCACTAAAACTTCCGCCTACGCAGGGTCTGGAAACGGGTCCAACCATTTAGGTGTATTGTATGCAGCCTTATCATGTTATGCGGTTTCCAGGACTTGAACCCGTGACTTTTCAGTCACGTGAGAACAACTTTACCTTTGCGACAAAGCTCTCCTTTAATGCAAAAGACACCAATACAGTAGAAAAGGCTCCAGAAGGAACACTTACTAGTGGTGGTTTGCTTTTGATTATCATCCATGAAACCGAAGGTGTGGAAGGAAAACACGATACAAATCTGTTTGCGCGGCTCATATTCAATGGAGAGGAAAGAAAAACCAAGGTATTATTTTATCAGATCAAACATTATTATATATGATACATGTTAACCATCTAATTCTTCTATAACGCGTTGATTATAATTTATTGTTGACTTTCGATTTATTGCTATTAGGGTTATCCATTTGTCATCTATTTCTTAGTATGAACAAATATCATCATTGAAATATCATTGTAACATAATTCGATTCCTCTAAAATATGTAACTCACTTTGGAGCATAAATCAGTCATCGATGGATAAATCAACAATTGATATCAGTTCACTTGTGCGACAAGTTATGTATATATTCAAATATCGACTACTGATTTCTTCACCTTTAATATGTACTTACTTTAGAGGACTCAAATTCACTGTGGCATTCGGTGTCTTAGAGTTTGTTTTAATATTGTTTAACCTTTGTATGAGATTTAACCGTTGTTTTATGGCGATTGTGCAGAATGTAACAAAAAATAGAGATCTATGATGGCGAAACATTTCAATTTTCGTTAGAGAAACCCCCACCAAGGATAGCCTTTATTTTGAAGTGATAAGTGCCTACTCAAAACCAGGCCTGCAGGTAACACTAAAGATCAATTCCTACATTGTTTTATGTCTAAAATTTACTCATTTCACTCAAATATACATGCTTTATGGTTTTCAACATTATTATTAATACCCTGTTTTTTAATCAGGAAACTCTTGGATACGTGGATATAAATTTATCTGATGTTGTTAGCAACAAAATAATCAATGAGAAGTATCATCTTATTGACTCCAAAAATGGATGGATTCAAATTGAGCTTCGGTGCAGAATCCCATAATGAAAGATTATTGGTCGGTAGTAATAGTATGGTACCAATGTAAGTTTGTAATGCAAGTAACATATAAGTTTGGTACTATTTTTGTTGCTGTTGAAAATGTGGTACATCTTGTTATTATATAGTTAGGTTACACTTGCAAAGCACTCATGAAAAAGGATAAAGGGATACTTTCAAATTCTATCTACACATAATACTCTATGTGCAATCTTCATGTTTTTAATTCCCAATCATAATTTATATGAAAACTCCAGGGTCGAGTTTTTAAAAAAGCAAAATAAATCTATTCTTGGACTTAAATAAAAATATGAGAGGATGTACTATTTGGTAAAAGAAGTAATGCTTTTTTACTCTTCAAATTACGTGAAGACCAAATTTAAAACCCAATAAGATTTTATGTTTACGATGATTGCTCAAAAGATTGATAAGTGTCAAAAAGGAGTTAAATAGATTATATATTTTAGGCACTTTGATTATTTGGTTTGCAAGTTATCCTGCGAAAAGCTCACAAATACTGAAGAATCATTTAATTATGTTTTTCACATTTAATGCCAACTCTTTGTAGGAAAATGCACGCCTGGACACTTTAGAAGCAAGAAAACATGAAGAAATGCAAAGGTCAACTCGCCTCCAACTCACAATGGCGAGTAGCAAAAGCAAGCAAAGGCAGGAAGGCATATGTACTCGCCTCCCATGCGCCATGGCGAGTGCAGGGCGAGCACAACTCGCCATGGTGAGCATTTACTTGGGAGGCGAGTTAAGACGGCCTAACCCCTCAGAGCTGACGTGGCAGAAAACCCACTGGGGAAGAAAGCTCAACTCGCCATGGCGAGCACACCTACTCGCGAGGTGAGTTGAGACAGAAAAAAATATAAAAGGACTTCATTCACATCAGAAAAGGAGATCAGAGGGGGGACCATATATTATTATCTGATGCCACTTTAGGAAGGGAGAAAACAGGGGAAAACACAGAGAGAACCTAAGGAGCAAAGAGCACAAGGATTGAAGGAAAACACAAGATCAGTGAGACATCATGGCTTGGTTCCATTCCATCTCTTTTTTTCTCCTTGTAAGGTTACCATGACAATGAGTAACTAAACTCTTTTTGTTGGGATTAAATGTAGTTAACTCTATTAATATGTATTTCCTTTGATTGGGATGTTGTGTGATTCTAATTTATCTTATGATATTGATGTTATTCTTGCTTTCCATGGTTGATCTTATGGATTTGAATGGTGATTGAAAAATACCTTTTGAATCTAGGTTAGAATAATCTTCTATCAATACTCTTGTTCTAGACATGGAACTTAGGTTGGTAATCACTTTGAATATTGGAGCTTAAAGCTTTTGTATCATTGTATAGTTTGGAAAATCGACGATACAACGATACAATCGACTATTGAACTGTTTAATAGTGTGACACATCGACAATTAAACGATCCAATAGAAATCACGATATCATTAAGACACGAATGATGTTGTTGAGCAATATGTGATAATATCGATGGATAGTTAGAATCCGCAACCCAAATCCGAGAATACGTACAAGTAGGTTGATGAAGTTTAATCCCAGCATACTTATTTCCCTGTTAACTCTCGTCCCATTTATAAATTCTTAGTTGATAGTTTATGAAACAAAACCATCGGAAAACCCTAGCTCAAAACGACACCGATTGTTGAACGGCTTAGAATATCGCATCAGTCTCTGTGGAGACGATAACAAAAATACTTACTTTTGATACTACATCAAAGACCTCTAAACAATGCTCACATATCGAACTGTAACCACCTATACTTGTTTATGCAAAATTTTGAACAATTCAAGAAGTCTAATTAGCAATTAACTTTGTTTACACTCCTTATCCGACACACGGTACTGAATTAAGAATGTCAGGATACATCCATTCATTTAAAACAAATTTATATATAAATTACTATTAATATTCTAAGCATTAAAAAATAAAAAATATCAAACTAAAGCAATGTAAACCTAAAAGAACATAATAATTCTCTAAAAAAATATAGGAAAAACATAATAATAATGCAATAGTAAACTAGGAAACCAAAAGACATAGTAGATCGCAACTCAACTCTTTCAAATGTATGTAGTTTATGATAACTACTATTGCATTATATTTTATTTCTTTTTATGGTCAAGTAGCCTGGTGGCTAGAGCTCACACAATTAAATTGTGGAGAAGTGGAGTGTCCAGGGTTCGAACCTTGGCCCCTGCATATAATATGCAATATCCCTATCAACCGAGCTAAGCTCACGGGGATTGCATTATATTTTATTTCTAAAAAGAGTGGGAGAGGAAAAGTCCACCTCTAAAGCATCTAATTGAGCTCTGGCCTTTAATTAACACATTCATCTTCGTTATAAAAACTTGTTCAATCTCTGTCTGTTTAGCTTCACGTTGTTGTATGAAGGTTTCCATCATTTTGACGTACCTTTTTAACTTCCATTAGTCGACGAAGATGATGTTCATCCATGGGGAGATGAATGGTGATTCCAACAAATTCAGCCTCTGAATATTTCAGCTAGCACGTCCAATATATCACCTTCCCATTCAGAAACATACGTTCCTTTACACAATTGATTTTCATAATCTTCCAACTTAGCCAAAGAATTAGCATCATTGTATAGATTATTAACAAATAACTTTTCTTTTGAATCAAGCCACAAACCTTCAAATGATATAAGACATAATAAATTGGATAAACGAATATAGGCGATACCTTTTCAAGATCTGATAAAGATGACTCATTCCTAAGGTGTCTTTGATGCAAATCTTTCGAGATAAATTCACACACTAGACTTGCATCATTTTCATTCACACCATAGTTCTTGTTCAACACGTTATTTTGTTTCTCGGCCATTGCAAATATAGGAATTGTAGTCAGCACACTTTGTGTTACCTTGCAATACTATATAGGGTTCCTAGCTAGGGTTTATTCTTCACTTTTCTATTTATATTTTAAATCTTTTTATTGGAAAGATTGATCTCCCGACTAGCCTAGCCACATCAAACCGATTATTGGCCTGTTTGGCAAGATCTTTCTATAGAATTGTTTCCGGTTCACCCATATGAAGCCTAAGAACGATGGAAATGTGAGACCATGTTTACAACATTTGGCCAGTACAGTTACAAAGGACTGATAGAGTTGGACGTTTTCTTGTGCTCGGAACCTTGCCACACCCTCAAAACCACAAGTTTAGCACGGTATGAGACTGATTTTGATTATATAATCCAAGATATTTTGAGAATGAATTTGGATTATATAATCCGAACGAATGTTTAAATTTATATTTCAATTCACGCTCACGGAAACATATGTAAAGATAAATTATTTTACTCCTTCTATTTCAAATAAAAATCATTTTATCTTAAATTCACTATGGCTAAATATATTTTTGGTTAAAATGCACTTTTGGTACACTTATTTTTTTTTTGAAAATTTAGTACCCTATTTTAAAATTCAACTTTATGGTCCCCCTATTTCAATCTTTTCTTACTTTTGATCCCCACCCAGTGCAAAAAAATTGACTTTTAATGACAGTAAATTTTCGTAGATAAAAGTTCTTTTCCCGTAGCTAAAACTTCCAAATATCTATAATCACGGTTTTGTTGTTGTCGCTATAGCCTACGATGACAAAATTTACTTCAAACAAAACGTTTGCTTTTACCTACGGATTTTACCCGTAGGTATAGAGCTTAATTAGAATTTACATCGGTGGATATAAATAATATAAGGGTCTTGCTAACCAGTGCCCTTAGGGCATTGGTTAAGGAATCCACTAATAGAAACTTTGTCTTGTAAATATAATCTATTACTTTTGTCTTAGCAATAATCACACCACTTTTTGATGCAAATTTGCTAATTTTAACACCTTAACCACTGCCTTAAGGGCACTGGTTAGCATTCTCCATAATAAAATGACTTTTACCCTCGGGAATTTACTGTCACTAAGGCTTTGTTTGAGAGTTTGGAGGGGAAGGGAGGGGAAGAGAGGGTTTTGGGGGGTGGGAAATATGGGGGGAAATAGAGAAATCTTCACATTTTTGAAAGAGTAGTTTTTTAGAGAGTGATTAATTTATGCTTATGATTAATATATTTTTAATTTTAAGAATATTATAACAACATAGATTAAATTTGAAGAATTCATATAAACCCTTCAAAATCCCCCAAAACCCTGCTCCAATACAATTTTTAAGTTTCCCCAAATGAGGAGAGTTTTATTATATGAAGAAAAATTAACCCTCCAAAGCCATCCCCTTCCATTTTCTTTTATTTCTTCCATTTGATCCTTCCTTTTTTTCCAAAGTCTTCCCTTTCCCTTCCCCTCCAAACTCGCAAACAAAGCCTAAGAGTCAAATTTCTAAATACTTGCGGTTATACCTACAGAAAGTTACCGGCCCACTTTCAGTAAAAGTCAATTTTCTAGGTACATGGGGTAAAAGGACTTAGATTGACTGTCAATAAAAGTCAAGTTTCTTGAAGTGGGGGGTTATGGATGAAAAGTCATAAAAAATTGTAACGGGGGATCAAAATTTGTACCAAAATTATATCATTTACACTCTAAATTATATCACTTTTTAGTAAATTAGTTTTTAAATTATATCACTCACTATAACAAATTAATCACGGAATATATCATTTATAATCAAACCAATCTCTAATCTTTACAAGTTAACATGTAGATCAAAATTGTCCAATTTCATACGAATTAAAGATATTTTTTTGTCTATTTACAAATTTCAAAGGAGAAAATGTTCGACCCTCACAATTTCAGCTAGCAAATCGTTGATTTACTATTTTTTTTCCCTTCTTCATAGAGCAATTTATCTTTGTTCTATAAAGTACTCTACTGATTGAATTCTATGTTTCAAAACATAGTAGACGGGTAACGCCAAAACTATAGAAAAAGAGAGCAGACATTTATCGACAAAGGGTTATGGATTTGTGGTTATGTATGGAAGCTTGGATTATGATGACAAATGATGATTTAGCATATATGAAGTCAATGCAGAAATTTTGTTAGTAAGTCTTAATCATATTTTGCTTTCTCATTTGAAGATTTGAACCGGTTGTGCTGCCACTTTTCTTTAAAAATGATTCAAAATAAAATATTATTGCTTATTAGAACTAAAATAATAATTAATTGTACCAAAAAAAGAACTAAAAGCATAAATAAAAAATATTATTGCTTTTGTGTAAGAACTTCGCTACCTTACATAAGGATTAAGGACAATGACAATAATTTGATCTGACGGGTGTGTCATATATATAAGCATGAATTAATTAAAATGATGTAACATTTAAAATTGAATGGTTGAGAATGCATAACAAAATTGTTTTGTTTTCCACTTTATGAAAGTGCATACTTATCAACCGGGACGGAACGAGGAATTTAAAGTTAGGAGGACCGAATATAAGGAATATAATTTGATTAAAAATAATTATTCAAATACAAAAAGTATATAAAAAACCTTAAACTAATATTATTTTGGTTTGTTAAGGAATTTTTGTAACTATATTTATTTTTTGGTAGATACACGAAATGACAAAGTCATTATAAACTCTCACACACACAAGTGGAGGTGTCGAGGTGTAAACCTCGACCATGACATCCAACCAAACAATTTCGACAATTTTCGCCCGTTGGGCTAGGACTAGTGGTTTTGTAGAGACTAAAATCATATTTAATCCTATATTATTTATGTAGTTTTGACTTTACCTACCTCCCGGCCGAACTCCGGATCATAATGATCCCATTACCCTAAGAACCAGAAGGTTAAAAAAATGACAATTGACTAAATAGAAAAACTTGTGTACGAGTGTGAAAGACATGAGATTTTTGTCACAATGGAAGATACATTAAGAACTAAATTGTATTTTTATCTATTATTTTTATTTTATGATTTTAATTTGCTCATATGTTTTGACTTTGAAATAGTCTTTTATTCTACAAAGTTATATCATTGCGGTTCATTCCATTTAAAATATGTCATAAAAATGATCATATCAATATATAATAAGAAGTAATGATTTTAGTTGCCTAGTAAAAAACTTTACATTTTTTTTTGGTAAAAAAACATTTTAATTAGATTAATTGGGGACCATAACCTAATGTATATTTTATTAAACATTTTAATATAAGTAGTTGTAGTATATAAATTTTTTTATTGAAAATATGGGGGGACCATGGCGTCTAAAGGTCCCCCCAGTCTCTCCTCCCCTGCTTATCAATTATCATGTTGGTTGCAAAATTTGATATAAGGAGTACTTTTCACGTAGGATTAAGGTTTGCTCCAACTCTGCGAATTGTTTTACTGTGCAAATTAGGTTATTGCTAATATAAGTTCTGTACCAATTAGGTATTGCTAATACAAGTTCAGCATGGTAAGTTATACGAAGAAAGATACATTAAAGCCTTACCCTATTTAGAAGAACATCATCATAATCCTAATAAATAGGTGTATAATATGAAGTTTCCAATCCAGTGGTGCATATGTACGATGCTAATAATGCCCATATGGTCTGAAATTTGATAGGTTACCAATTTTTTAATTTTGTTTAACCAAATGCCAAATTTTGATTAATTAGATCATCTAGCATATTAATTTGATAGTTATATTATTATTATTTTTGAAAGAAACTAGTATAGTCATATGTAATATTTTAAGTGTAATAAACTATATATGATAATTCCATCAAAACATGCTAAATATATAATAATATATGTAAAAAAAGCTAACAAAAATATTTCATACACCCTTCAACCACTATTATAAGCAAAACATATTTTTTTATATTTATTGAATAAATGATGTACATGGTCTATAATATAGATCACATACATCATTTATTGAATGAATTTAAAATGTTGATTTTTGTTTATAATAGTGACTAAAATGTATATATCATATATTTATTGTTAGAAACATATATACACATGGCCTTCACTGTAAGGTATTTCTGGGTCCGTCTCTGATTAGATGCCCCAGTACGACTGCAGACTATTCCTTGCATGAGAGTACTTATGATCGATGAAATGTAGCTCATTTTCCTATTAAAAACGTAGCTTGAGAATAAGTAAAGCGTAAAGAGCATCTTATATCAACTTCAATATTTTTTATTAAAAGGAAACATGTGGTATTTTATTAAAAATGATTTTTTTAAGGATTTTATTAAAAATGATGGAAGTCCGTCTTTTTTAATTTTATTATTATTATTATTATTAAGTTTTTAATTGGGAGAATCCCTTTAAAAAAGGGAGAATGATCAGAACTTTAGGATAACAAACCGAAGAATTCAATATATTTTTTAAAATGAATTGGATGGATCATAATAATCTAATCCATTTACAATCAAACCAAAGCTACTCTAAACATAAAAACCATTCAATTTGTTTTTTTTTTTTTTTTTTGAAGGAACCATTCAATTTGTTTATTATCCCATTTCTGATGGATAGATTAGTAAATTATATTAAAATATATTTTTTTTCATTATGTTATAAACTAAAATTGTTTTAAATATATCTTATTATTTAAAAACCACCTATTAAATATTTTATCGTGAAAGCCAATTCGCGTGAGCCACCTCACTAGATAGTAGCCTTCCCTTTTAACCTCGAGTTATTCTTACTCAACCCCTAGTCAACTTAATATATGTGCCCAACAGAGTCGGAGACTATCGACTTTGAAAAGTAGGAGAGAGAATATGGAAGTGAGAAAAGATATATGTGAACTTAGTGATCTCATTATGTGAGCATCAAAAAATTGAGGTGATACACATGATCCCACTAGATTGTAGCCTTCCCTTTTTTTACGCGATCTATTATTGAGGTGCATCAAGATTAATGTTATATATTAATTAAAGTGTTTAGCCTCAATAATGTATTAAATGATTTAAATTTATGCAAAAATTTAGATAAATAATATATATAGTATAAGTTTTGAATCTAATCGTCAAATTTAAAAAATATCTATTTAGTAAAATGTTACTAAGTAGTGTAACATTATTTATCATTAAATCGGTGTAATTAATTGATTTATCACCTCTTGCATGTGTGTTTATATATATAATAAATAAAGAGAGAAATGTAAATTGCACCATAAATATTTTAAAACTATTCCTTCAAAAAAAATATTTTAAAAACAGTTATCTATATAATCGAAATTTTATCAAGTCAAACAAATATTAAAAATAAAATTTGTGGGCAAGATTCCTCCTAATCTTATTGGTGGGGAAGTCTCCCACTTTAATCGGTTCAAAACTTTTCATTTCCCCTTTCCCCATGGTAGTTGGAGCTGTCTTTGTCCTGACTAAGACTATATGAATTTTTTTTTGGTTTGAAAACATGATTTTTTTTAAGGAAAATGAACATTTTATAATAATTATCAATAATACAACACTATATGATTATCATCAATTAAACAAATGACTGAGAGGCAAAACAAATTAAACATGAATATAATACTAAGAGGTAATTAAATTTAGGAGATATATGTATAGGAAATTGTGGACAATTGCTAGACACATGTGCAATATTATTTTATGTATTTTTATTTATATAATAATTTATTTAAAACAATTTGATATATCTGGCTCAATAATTTTTTTTTATAAGCAGACCCCTTGGGGGACACGTGGTGGCATAGTAGTATACCAAATGTATACATGTATATGATCAAGTACACTGCACACCAACAACCCTATCTGCAATTGCCTTATTGGGGGAGTAAGGAGTGTGTTAGTGTGTCCATGACCATGTAGCTATGTGACACTCACCTAATATAATCACTGGTTCAGGTTTTGGTTTAGATTAAGAAAGCAAAATTGAATCATAATAGAAACCCTAAAGCTTCACGAGTCATATCATGTGTGTTAGGAGGACTAAAATGTGGTTGAAATGCAAATTTAAGCTACATATGGTGTTGCTAATTAATCAGTGCATGATGACTTGGTTTTTTTCTTTCTTTTTTCGTTTTGATTGTTTTGTAGAATAATGACCTCAATATAATTCTTGCATAACAACTTTAGTAAATACATTTTCCTCCTTAATTTAAATTTATTTGAAAAAAAAGAAGATAAAATATCGACAAATTACTATTTGATACGACGTGTACCTAGATTTCCCAAGGAACATAAGTACCATGACTTATAAAGAGCTAGTTACCGGAAATAACCAAGGTTTAGGTGGGTAAATTGGGAAGTTACAAAGCTCGATTGGGAAGATCCTAACAAGATTCCCATAATAGCTTAGTTTGAAATAAAGTAAATCTTGCCCATTAATTTGAGAGAGAAAGATTAGTGGAAGAAACTATACGTACGATCGAAATCAACTAGAGTGGGAGCCAACGTTTGTGTCATATCATTATGCCATTATCCAATTGTGATTAATTTAGTTGATTAATGTCTCTAAAAGTGATATGTTAAATAGAAAGAACAACGCAAAGGCCATTATTAAAATTGTTTTATTAAATCCGTCACTTCCTACCTTTTGAAACCTTACGTGGTACGAAATTTTCGAAAAGAAAAAGTGTATTTTACGTGGCAGAAAAATAAGAGGCACTAAGTTGCAAAAAAAAAGAAAAAGGTAGGGCATAGATTTTCTTTGAATAATTTTGATAATTTATCCAATTTCTATTACATGAGTAAATTCAAAAGTATTATTTACAAACTGATTTTCACTCCACTTTATAGATTTACTCACGTGGAAAATTCTTTCAAAGAAAAAACCTTGCAAAAATTAGTGGTTTAGCTTTGACCCGAATCAACTAAATTTGTTCTAGAAAACAATCCTTTCCATTTATTTTTCTCTAAAAATACCATACAAATATAACTTAGAAGATTTTTTTTTGCTTTATCTTTGATTCTTTTTAATTTGACAAATAAATATATGTAAGTGAACGCTAGCATTGGAGTAGTATTTTTCACGTAAACTTGGTGCATGACCCATCGAATAACACCACCAAGAACTTTAGGAAATGTCAGTAAAACCTTCCATATGATAATATGACTATTCCCTTAATTATATCCTAAGCTTCGACACCCACAAATTAGTATACCTGTATGGCCTACCTAAGCCAAATCTCTTGACCTATATATAGCCCCATTCCTTTGCACTTAAATTTCATTCATAAGCAAATATTTCTAAGATAATCCACTCATCCATTCCTATATACCTAGCTCTTCCCATATATTTAGCCATTAAAAAAAAAATTCGATACCATGCACAGTATTGCATATTCTAATATGAATAAACTCATATTCAACTCTTGCATTGCATACTTTCTTCTTTTTTCTCTCTTGTTTGTGCATGGCAAAGAGTTATCATGCAATCAAACTCCATACCCTCATGTGTGCAACCATTATATTGGAACCACCACAAATAAACTATCAACCCTAGATTCTTCTTCTTCCTTCCATGATATTGCACTTAAGGTTACCTTGGACCAAGCCATTGAAGCACACAAACTTGTATCAACCATGGAATTAAATAATTTCAAAGAC
>Ga0228710_1009080_pt1 | contig 13966 bp, 7 predicted proteins | sample MedpolnodulmetaG_FD_177995 | JGI IMG/M metagenome (GOLD analysis project Ga0228710, IMG submission 177995) | Root nodule microbial communities from Medicago polymorpha collected in Santa Monica, California, United States - pink nodules | ecosystem: Host-associated > Plants > Roots > Nodule...
AATATTTCAAAAAAAAAAAAAAAGTACACTCATTTGGATGAATTGTATAAAGTAGGCTAATTGCAAAATCATTTATCATCTATATTTCACAAATTGAAACAAAAGATACACGATATTTGAATGCTTTGCGTCAAGATTGCAAAGTAATTTTTAACTCGATATTTCACAGACTGAATTGAAAGACACACGGTATTTAGATTCTTAGTATAAAGTAAGTTAGCTGTCAAATGAATTATGGTTTAATGTTTCTCAAATTAAAACGAAAAGGTCCATGGTATTTGGATGCTTTGTATAAAGTAAGCCAATTGTAAAATAGATTTTGAATCAATATTTCACAAATTAAAACAAAACGTACACGGTATTTAGATTATTTGTATAAAGTAATTTAGTTGTCAAATAAATTATGGTTTAATGATTCACAAATTAAAACAAAAAAGTACAAAGTATTTGGATGCCCTGTATAAAGTAAGACAGTTGTAAAACAATTTTTGAAACAATGTTTCACCAATTTAACAAAAGGCACACGGTATTTGGATGCTATGAATTTATTAATTATATTTTCAGGGAAAATAAGTAATAATGGTAATTAAATTTTTAATTAATTACTAAAACTATAATTCATATTTTGTTTGAAATGAAAGATACACGGTATTTGGACGTTTTTTATAAAGTAAGTTAGTTGTAATATAATTTACGATTCAACATTTCACAAATTGAAACAAATGGTACCCGGTATCTAGGTGCTTTGAAATTCTTAAATGTTTACACCAAAAATAATTATCATGTTAGTCGGCATCGGTAGATACGCGATTGAACTTTAGCTGAGGAAATCCCCCATTCAATGGAAGGTGACGAGAATGTTAGGACAACCGAACAATAAAAGCTTATTGTTTATGGACGGCCAGTATATTCCTAAAGACCTAGAAGTCATCCAAAAGGGCATTTAGACCCTCCCAAAGGCCTTAACGCCCTCCATAAGGGCTCTAAGGCCCAAGGCGCGCCCTCCCCAGAAGGCCACCTCAGTCAGCTTCTAGAAGCCTCTAGAGCTCAACCTAAATACCTAATTACCCTCATTACTTATAGCTTAAGAAACCATAAATCAGGCTCATGAAGAGGCTATAAATACAACCTTTGATAGCATTCTCAAGGCATAACTGATACAATACAAATCCTAATTATGATTATTGTACTTTTGTAAGTACAATTGGCGTCGTGTGTGGGAAGAGGTAAAACTAACCTTGGCCATGTTTCTGATTGGCAAATTGTGATTTGGAAACCCTAAACCTAAAACTCTGAATCGTAGCCTCATAATGCGATTTGGAATCTCCAATCAACCACAAAAAAAAACCTAAATCGCATCTCTCATCGTGATTTAGGAACCCAAACCCCCTCATCGCCATGGATACTTTTGAAGAGGTCGAAACGACAAGAACCCATATCGCTCAGCTAGTGGAGCAGAACGAAGCACTACAAGCTGCCCCACCCGCTATAACGACGCCACCATCAAAGTAGTGCACTCTAACTAGGAACTGTTCGTAGGCGCCTTCCAGAACGGGCTGCGAGCGGGACCATTCAATGAATCCTTAGTCCATAAACCAGCAGATTCCATGAAGGAGATCATGCCAAGAGTTGAATGTTACATCAAAGGCGAGGAAAGTAATGCAGAAAATAAAACTAGGGATGTCAAAGAGCGAGGTAGCGCTGGAGAAGATGAAATAAACTATTACCCGCCACTAACAAAAGACAGAGGAACTTTCAAGAGACAGGAGAGAAGGAAGAACCTACCATCTGGACAACTTCACACCACTGAACACAAGACCTGAACGAATCTACAAGGAAGTTTACCAATCCAGACTCATCCCTGATCCCCCTGAGGCTCGGAGTGATCACATGGGTAATGACTCGGAGGCATGGTGCAAGTACCACCGAATTCGAGGCCATACGACTGACAATTGTTGGCAACTTAAGAAAGAAATTGAGAAAATTATACATGAAGGAAAGCTCTGAGGATATATCAGAGGAGGACGAGGCGAAAACCAACGCCGCTTAGAGGAAGAGAATAATAAAGAGAACTGCAAATAAGACCCAAAGGACAGACACACCCTCAATACCATTTCCGGAGGCTCTGAAAATAATATTGTATTTTTAGGGTTTAACTAACTCGAGTACACGACGTCTTAAGTAATTGTACAAAAAGATCGAACCCACGAGGATTGTGGTGCTGCAACTTTTTGCAGCTTTTCAATGAGAAAAGTTGTTTGTGCAAAAACAAAATAAATCATTCAAGATTTTAACAGTTTAAAATAAAGTTTGAAAACAATAAAATGCTTAAAGATCTCGTATGACAAAGTGTGGTTCAGAACAAAATTCAGTTATGAACATATATTTGCAAAGAAGTGGAAAATTACAACTCCATACAAATTCCTAGAGACCAAGTGGTTACCATGCAAATAAGTGGAAAATTACTTTCTCGAGGTATGAGATTGTGAAGTTAACCATGCAAAATTATTAAGACCATATCTCAACCATTTTCCCTAATTGAAAAGTTAAGTCATTTTCCCATGACAAAAATATCGAGATAAACTTTCAAGTAGCCTTTCAAGGTCTTTATCGCTCTTGAACATAAAAATGTTTCTCGTATTAAACAAGTAGTTTCATTCTTATCCTTTTTCGAGTTTAAGAAATTTGGCAATAAAGATAAAAGTAGTCTCGTTTTACTTTACATATTGGAGTTTATAAAACTTATATAAATTAAGTTTAAGTATGTAACTAACCAAATTTACGTAAACATAATCAAAACCTCATCATGTATTAACCACGAAGTGGTTTAGCTCATGATGAGCTTAAACACAATATAAATAAGATAAGAAGTGAATGAAAACATAATTACAATAATCAATAGAAGAGTTTAAAGTTTACAAAGGAAGATTACAATTTGAGGTGAAAAGGAATGATCTTTTAGCATTACTCACTCATAACATTCATAAAACTCCAACTATTTGAGAGCTAGCATTCATACTCTCGTATGAAATGGATGAAGGGTAGAATATGGGTTGTGGGATCTCAAATGGTTGTTAGGGTTAGCATCTGGAAATGGCCCCATAATTGGATTAGAATTCCGGAACCTTGACGCAACAATGTGTGATCGTTCTTTTATAGTATAAGTCCTTTTATTTATCCTTGATGTGCCCTTTTGTAATTTTCATGTGTAGTTGTCATTTTCTTATCCATTGGGAATCAACGTATTCTTTATATTCTCTTTGTATTGTCGGTCATGACCCAACAAACTTCAGCTCCAAGCCTCGTCCTCGATAGACCCACCGATGTGCGGATTAGGCAAGTGTTTCAAATCGTTTACCAAGTAATAAAGTGATAAGTAGGGTATCGTATCCACATGGATTGTCGTTTCGTCCAAACAATTCGCGTTACTTATTTAGTTTGACGATAAAATAAAAGAGTTGGAGGTTAGAGATTTGCAATTTTTATCCGTTTGCAACATAGCAAGTTACCTGTTCTGGTTGTAGAAAAGTAAGTAGCAGTTAGGATTCTTCGAATCTCCCTATTTATATTGTTGGATGTTAAATAGCAGCAATGTCGCGTTTATTTATCTTAGGTAGACTATGCAAGTGATGAGGCCGTTGGGACGTTACTAACCTATTCGATCGTCAAGCTGCACTTGTCGATCACATCGTGATCCTTACGTGTAAGGTCTATACTATTTCAGTTGACTAGGTCACACGGTGGTCCTTACGTGTGGGGTCTTACCACCTCAAAGGTAATTGAAAGCATATACTTAAATTGTTGTTCTAAGATTTCCAAATGCATAATGGTCACACTAAGGTTATACACGCACTATCGTATAAGGTTATTAATCCTACATGATTCCGCCCTTCATAAGGAATATTGGTTTGGAGTCTGGCCAGTGTTTTTGTTGGTCTACCCATCTTTGAATCTCAGGACACTCTTAGCACACTCTCTCTCGCTCTTATTAGTTCTACAAACGGACAACCCTATTAGCGTCTACCTTACTAAGGGTCTAAGAGAATGGTTTTATTAGGCCACGTCTTATTTCTTTAAAGCAGACATTTGTTTCCTTAATTATTAACTAGTTACCTCCTAGGTTCAGCATATTTTACTCAATACTAGTAATGTCACCTCCTAAGTACTCACTAATAGGGTAAACTCGTTTTCGGTATCTTTCGTTAGCTATGACTAATTACTTCTTAGACAAATCGATACTAATAGCAAGATATAAATATCAAGATATAAGTATCATGATAGTAATATCATTATTAGGCCCTGTCACAATCTAGGTATCTAATCTATGGTTATGCTACTGCATAAATAAACTAAATTCCTAACAAAACTCAATAGCGAACATAAAATAAACGACATTAAATTAAATAAATATCCAACAAAAATAAATAGAGGTTTATCTTAGAACTCTAACCTAAAAATAATTAGTTATAATTGGTAACTAAAAGCAAATTACTAAAGATAAAAACATACCCTTGAAAATCAAGGAGAAGATAGAAACTCCTCTGAATAAGCAATCTTTTACCCATTTGTTGATGGAGCTTGAAAATCTCATGTAATCAAAGGAGGAAACTTTTAGGGAACATGTAGTCTAAAGGTTAAGGGTCTTTAGGTGAGATTCAAAGGGTCAAGATGTGAATATTGGAAAACAAAAAAAGAGGGCTTTTAGGAAAGGGTTAATGCCTTTTAGGGAGATATTCATGGCTTTTGAAAGTTGGGAAACACATGAAGGATTGAGCCTTTATGAGCAACTTGGGTAAATCTTATAGGAGACCAAAAGAGGAGATCTTTAAGAAATCAAAGGCTAACAATTGATTTCTTTTAGGGTTAGATTATGAATTGGGAAACAACTTGGAAATACCTTGGTTAGTGAATCATCGAGTCTTTTGGTCACACGAAGAGATTCGGGAAAATGATAAAAATCAGGTGTGCTCTTGGAGAACACGTTGAAGCTAATTTCTTGCAACTCGTTTGTATCTCTTTATAAATAACTAATTGATAGTGATGTAGAGAGATGCTCTCTTCTTCAAACGTATGTAATTTATGGGCCGAACTAGGCGAACAAAATTTTGGTGTGTTGTTTTCTATTCTTAACTCTATTTATCTTGTCGCTCTTTTATTTGATTATGGTTTTGTTATACACTTGGTTGCTAGACTTGCAATTATTTATGAATAAACCTAGCAAGTGTACTAAATGACTTGTTGAGTAATAATATTTATAAGTTTATATCCATAAGGATTGTGAAATTTCTACTTTCTGCTACGAGTTTCAGTTAGAACTAAGTAATAAAGGGGGTTGAACTTGACAATGATTGAGTTGACATGAATAAAGCGAGAAAACAATTGGGTCATGCATGATTCCCCTCTCTTTCCCTAGATATCAACTAGGTATCTTTTCTTACCATCCTCTAAATAGGACTAGGTTTTCAAAACAATCGGATCATCGTAGTATGATAAGAATTCCCTTGATTCTCAGGCTTAAGATTACTTAGTATAATAAGAATTTCCTTCTTCCTCACATGGTTCATCTTTTACTCTTGCATTCAATTTTTGTTTCTTATTACCATTTATATGTTGTTATTGAAAAAACCTATTTATCTTCTCTCCATGTCTCACCTTCTCTCTTGCTCTAAATTTTTATTAACCCATATTTTATTCAAATCCTTTAAAAATGAATAAATGAAGTGTATGAAATTCGAATTATTAACTCACTTTTACCCTATACCCTATCTTTATTTTTCGTTGATAATAATAGTAACAATCTTTTGTAAAAAAAAAAAATAGTAACAATCTAGTTTCTTTCATTATAATAACAAGAAAAATGTTAACGAGTGCCCCAGACACTCTTTAAACACTTTAAATATTAAGTTTTTAATAAAAATTGTATATTGAATGCATTGAAAATTTAATAGTTGACTTTAAAAAAAATGAATTACTAAATTTTAGATGTTTAAAAGTGTTCGAGCATTCGTTAAAAAGACCCTAATAATAATTATGAACCGAGTAACTTAACTCAGCAATATTTGATTTTTGGAGGGATTGACATAATAAGAGGAGATAGATATTTAGAGAGACAGACGTTGACGCGGTGGAAACCCGTGGCAAAACGTTCCCGGCGTTCTGTAGCACGCAACTCTCACACGCACGTTTCCTTCTTCTTCCTATATTATTCATCAACTCCATGCTCTATCCAATACTCTTCTTCCTTTTCTTATTCTGGTGAATCTCATTTTTAATCATTTCTTCCATTTTTTTTTATCTTTTCTGTTCGACACGTTTTTCAATTTTCATTTAATTAATCGGTTAAATGTAGGAAATAACATTTCTGATATGCTATATAGTTCATGATAATCAAATACTCTGTTGCTTTCTATCTGTATGCACCATTGACGTGGTGAATGTAAATTTTGTAGTATGTTAAATAAGATGTAATTATGTATAATTAGTTTTTTTTTACGCCTTTACATTTAGTTTTGCAGTATTGATAGATCCTCTGAATATTTGCTGATAAACAGTCATCCTTTTTTTAATATTTGGCTATCAGAGGTTTGATCAATGGCACTGTGTAGAACTGGGCCATACCCAATTTTGGAGAGTAATGTCCCAGCTTATTCGCATATAAATTTGTCGACAAGGCTTGTTTTACCCGTTCCCCTGCGTTTCACTGGACAATCATCAAATGCAGGCAAGAGAAAGCACAAGGTAATATGCAGTTCTTCACTACGGAGATCTGCATCTGCTTCTTCCATGGAGTCACATGAAGAGGTTCCAAAGACCTCTTCGGTTTGCTTGGAGGAGGAAACAGATCATGTTTTGAGGTTCAAAATGTCAGACTTTAAGGTTTTAGACCGTGTTAGCATTGGCCTTGGTGGACGGGTATGAAATCTAAATAACTTTACGATGTGTCATGACTGGATTAATTTTTTTAATTCCGGTGGTCTCATCGATTAAGTTTTGCTATAGGCAGATGAGGTGGTGTTTGAAGGCAAGGTGAAGGACAGTGGTAGGTAAGATAATTCTTTGTTTGTTCAGGTTATATGACTAGTCTTGATCACAGTATCTGTATTTATTCGTTCTGTTCTCTGCAGCCCTTTGTATAACACAAGAGTTATACTTCGACAGCTTTATAGTTCCCAAGCTCAGCGTCGAGGAAAACGAGCAATAGAGGTATGTTGACATTGTTTGTAGTATCTCAATTTAATTTTGTTCATGCCCCTTCACAATATTTTGTTGGTATCTTCAAGGTATTGAAGAAGCTGGTTCGCCGTAAACTTTTGTATCATTCCTACTCAATGCAAGTTCATGGCTATATCTCGTTGCCTGCAAGTGGTGGCAGTGGTTCATTTATCCTAGTCCACGGGGTAGGTATCTCAGTGTGTTTCATTATTTTAATTCTTTCATATATGTTTGATTGTATCCTGCTCTGAATGTTGTCTATTTGAGTATTTCTGCCCCTTTGCATAAAAAAACCACTGATGTTCTTTTTGGCTCAATACTTTTTCCTTTCAGTATCATGGTAGTTTTTCTCTGAGACACTGGCTTCAACAGTCAGATTGGCTTCAAACTTTAGAGGCCACTCTTGCACTGGACGAAGAATCTGTCAGGAAGGTAGGAGAAGACACAACTGGAGGTCCCGCTATTTCTAGGCAATTGCGACTAATTCGAATATTGATGAGAGATCTTCTAATTGGAGTATGTCTTTAGAAATTATAACCTTAATGTTTTCTGGAAGACATTTTTAACCATAAGTGCTCGAATACTTGCACAGCAACATGAGGAGTGATGTATTCTGCAATGGTTTATTTACTTTCAGGTGAATTACCTGCATAGTCATGGTCTTGCCCATACAGACTTGAGGCTGGAAAATGTGCATATAAGCCCAATAGACAGACATATCAAAGTAAGCATTGTCATTCTCTTATAAATAGAGTCATGTCTTCATTCATTTTTCTGTCTTTTATGTGAAGTGTGGATTATCTTGCAGTTGGCTGATCCCAGAGAAGGTGTTGTACATCACGTGTGCTGTAACCTCACAGCACGAGAGTGTCACAAAAAAATTAGAAATTTGTTTTTGTTGCTAGTTTGAACATTTCGGTTGTTTCACATAACAGCAAACAGTTATGCTAAGATAGAAAACCTGATAAGAAGTGCAACAGACTGTAGGAAGCTATAGCTAACAGATAAGATATATGATGATAGAACCCAAAATATCAAGGTAATGAATTGAAAAGAATTATTACAGAGACGGAAATCCCTATAATTCCAGAGCAAGAGCTCCTTAGAGAAGAAACATGTCTCTCTCTGCCCAAACCATACGGTTTCTAACTGAATAATACTCAATGATCCTTCTTTTGCTACACCTATCCTTCATATAATTGTCATTTTCCTCCAAGAAACTAGCCACATCAGCAAATATAACAAACTCTATTTAGCACATTTTTGGGCTTAGGCCTAGCCCGATACCTAACATATGACGTATCCTTTCTGGTTGATAATTTTCACTGGGCTGATAATTCTTTAGCCCTCAATGTGTGACCTACACAATCAAAGTTACTGGACATCAATAGTTGGTGTTTCCTCATGTATAGCCTGGTCAACCTTTCTTCTCATGCTTGGTTTGACCTGAAGTGTTTACTTAACAGGTAGGTACACTGGGAAATGCCGCTGACTTTTGCGAGGATGGTTCAAATAGCGGCTCTATGGAAAACATGGACAGGCGACAGATGATGATTGCATTTGACATGAGGTATGGTCTAGGATATCCATTAGTGAAGTTTGTGTGCAACTATATAATCTTTTTGATAACTGATTATCTGTGTTACAAAGATGCATGGGTTTCATAATGGCAAAAATGGTAATGGGAGAACTTATGGATCCTTTGATATTTGCAAAGTTCAAATCATTCCTCACAAAGGTATGGCAAGTTAATATTGTATTTAATTTTAGCTCCTTGACTGTTTAAAAAGTACAACTTTTTAGAAGGAAAAGAAAAAACTACCTGACTCAAATGCTTTATAGACTGCGAAGGAAGGGCCCAAGGATGCCTTCTTGTCTCTAATATGCCTCATACAAACTAAGCCCCCCTAAATAATTTGTTCCTTTTCCCCCTTTGCTGTAAGCTGTGAGTATTCATTTTAGTGTTATGAATAGCGGATCGCGAAAAATAGCAGATAGCAAAAAATCTGATATGAGAAATAGGGTATAACATAGCGGGCAAATAACAGTAGCCACAAAGCAGTTGAAATAAATAATTATATATAAAATAAAGCATGCTGTACACAATCATCTCTCAATCCCTCAAAAACCTACCAGTTAGAGGTTAATTAGCAGGAGCTGCACATCTGTTAGGGAATTTGAGATTAATATGCAACAACCGAGTGTCTTAGATGTAAGGGTCAACCCTTGTAAGATGGTTTATATATAAAAATAATGCCAGAAACATAAATTAAGAGTGAGTTAAAACTCAAAATATAAAATGAAGTATGAAGTGAAGAGAAAAGATAGGCAGAGGCAGTTTAGTGATGAGAGGTTACCTAGGTTGTCGGGTTATATAAAACCTCACCTCATCACCAACTCAACAGTATTTTATTTTTGATGTTTTAAAAAATATGTCATGTCTTCTTTAAAAAAAAAAAAGAAAGTCGTGCAGTTCACATGATATTTTTAATGTTATCATAAGGGGGAAAAAGCATAAAAAAAAAAACTTTCGATATGTAAGAAATAACCGCTATCGCTGATATGTAAAAAGTCACTGCTATTGCAGTGGCAACGAAATCACAATAACATATCAGCTTTTGTCACAGTTGCTCCAAATCCCGATATGTAATAGCGGTATAGGGGCATTATATTGGTTATTTAACAACACTTTATTTATAGCAGTACATAAACCATTATCGTGAAAATTTGAAGATTCTGCTGTTGAAATAAGTGGTCATTTGAGAATAATTCTAAATTAATGGTCAAGTCACGTGGCGATGATCTGTAGTAGTTTACTTGGGAAAGATTATTTGTAGGTCTACTGTAAGTGGACACTCATCCTCAAATTATTTTACTACATTTCTGGTATTAGCATAATAAATATTATTTCGTAGTAGAACTGATAATTCAAATTACACGTGGAAACAAGTCATGATATACAAGGAAGTGTTGAAACCAACACTAAAAGATAATCATAGTTACCGTAACAAATGTAGATATGTTGATATATTCTAACAAATATGTAGACAGGTGTACTTCAAATGTAAGTCGGTCATGCAATGATGCAAATTTCCTAATGATAATTCTTGCTACATTAAACTTCAGGGAAATGATCCTTCATGTTTGCGACAACTTATGATGGAAATCCTCGGCAGAAACTCTCCGTATGGAAATGCAGGCTTACAAGTAAGTATATGGCTACGCATCTTCAGTGAAAGTGGCTTAGTATTTAGAGTACCATTCTTGTTTTCATAATAACTTTTAATGCCTTATATTATTTTCTCGCAGATGCTTGATAGGAACTGGGGTGCTGGTTGGCACCTTTTATCTTTATTGCTAGCAACCAAACCTTCTCGGAGAATAAGGTATGCTCCGAAGCAGTATCTACATATTTGAAATGTTAATAATTTGCTTATTGATTCCCCTACATTGAGCTGTGATTATCTTGCAAATATGTCAAGATTTAAAAAATAAAAACTGTAGTGTTGAAGAAGAAAATTCAGCAGAGATACAAAAAGAATCATAAAGAGAAGTATTCAAGTTTCTTTGGTCTTTCAGGAGGCTTGATCTTTTGACAACATGTAGCTAGTTTCTGACAATTGTGAACCATGAATAGCATTTGATTACATATTAGTTTGATTTACCCAAGATTGAAAAATTACTGGTGTTAACCATGTGAAATGTTCTACAGTTGTTTGGATGCTCTAAGGCACCCATTCCTCTGTGGGCCAAGATGGCGAGTAGTCCCATCAATGGATATTATCAGATGGGGTCTAGGTTGCACTGCAATGCGTATTAGTGAGGAGTACATTTATCGTCAGCCTCAGGTATTCATCCAAGGACAGCCCATACACGCAATGTGTTTCTGTTACATTTTGAGTACCTTTTGTGCTTGTATAAGACATTTTTATATATTTGTTGATGTCTGATGTCCTCGAGTTTTTCCTTAATAATAGGGTTACATTTGTATATTGAAATTACATCATTAAATGCTGTAGATATGCGGTAGCGTTTGACTGATGGGTGCTTTCTATGTTTTAGCGCAGTAGGCTTGCCCACTTCATTGACTTATTGGAGATGTTGAATCCTCATCCAAAGCCAAAGGTAATTCATGAGTAAAAACTTTCTCGCATATTTTTCCTAGTATTGTTTCTTCTACTATGATTTTCTTTGAAATAGTTCTATTTCTTCAATCACTAAAATAAAGTACTTAATGCCCAAGAGCCTAAGCCATTCTTTCCATGGTTGTCATTTGTCAATCTACAAGACGTGATTCATGAAAAACTCATCATTGCAAGTTCACATTTAATCCAACTGGCCAATTAAAACAATCACCAAAACAGTCACAAATTTTAATGTTAATGTATTGCCAACTTATATGCCATAATTCATGTGTCCAGAACTGGCTGGAGCTGCTTCCAGGAAAATGGCGCCTATTGTATTGCACTGGGAGGCATGTTGGGCTGACCCTTCGCCAACCTCCTGTCCGTGTACTAGTTGGAGATTTGCATTTAACTGTTAGTAGAGAATCAAAGTTGAAGGCCAACCTTTCCTTCGTCTCTGACATTGGATTCTCAGTCATGATTGGTCAGGACTGGCCTCATGACAAAGCTGGTAAAAGAGGAAGGGTGCAGGTGAATTCTTCATTTATACTAAGAGCTGGGAGACGGTTATATCTGAAGCAAGACAATACCTCAGAGAGGCTCTCATTCCGCCCTTCCGGCAATGAGGAGGCTTTAGCTCAGAAATTTTCTAGCAAGAAATGGAGAAAAATAACCCCTTTCAAGGAGTTTCCATCAAGTCTCCCTGCAGCCAAGTTTACGTCGGGTGATATTGATGTGACAATGAATCTTGATGATCCTTTAAATCAAAACATTGATACTGTTCAAAATGTTCTTCAAGAACTAAGAACACAAATTCCCCCTGAAATATTTGATTTGTCAAAGATTGTGTGTGGAACTTATGTGGACTCAAGGTTGCTCGTTCTTCGAGGGGTTAATGGATCAGCTCTCCTATTTACAAGGTCTTTTGTGGACACAGACAGTTCTAGTTAATTGTTCTTATAGCAATTCACAAGAAGTTTTAGTTGTTAAATGTAAATTTGTAGTACTATTTTTTCAAGTAGTTTTGTTGTCGGGATAGGCATTCTCCAGAGCACTCTTTCATGTAAATTGTCATAGCATTGTGTATACTAAACTTAGTTATCTGAAATGCTTTTTCCAAGAAGTCTGTTCTGGTTAGGAACTGTAAGCATTCTTTTTGGATGGATATAAAAGCATTTCTGATAATGTATTTGCATGATAAATTTGTAATATCAGTGTATAGTAATTAAATTAAACTCTACTATAATGTGTTTGAACTGTGACAGTTATCATTTATTGACATCGTCTATTTTTGGTGTATAATTATAGTTTGACTTCTGATGACACATCTGGTTCTATCAACTTGCACTGTAAAGAAATTTTGTTCACAAACTTCAAGGTTTAGTTTATCGAGAGGCAAACACACGTAGCTTGAGTGTCGGCTGATTTAGCCAACCTTTCACATCTTTGTCGTTACCTTTCCAAGAGAAAGTAAAAACATAATACTTCCTCTGTCCCAAAATGTACGATGTTTTGGGCATTTCACACATATTAAAAAATGCAATTAATATTGTGTGGAAAAGATATATTATGACTTGTTTTACAAAATTGTCCTTAATAAATAATATGGGAAAAATAAATGAAAGAATTGAAAGAAGAGAGAGTAATAAATAGTTAAGGTTATAATAGGAAAAGTAACATTAACGTTGCATTGGTATTGTAAAACGACATATAATTTGGGACAAATTTTTCTCTCTAAAGCGACATACAATTTGGGACGGATGGAGTATGAGTAAAATAGAAAGTTGTTACAAAAGTTGTAATAAAATGGTTGAAATCTTTTCTCTTTCCTTTTCTATTACCATTACTATTGAAATGAAATAATATTCTTTTTCTTACAATCGAAATGAAATAATAATAATAATAATATAAACCTATGATCCTATATTAAGAATCATGTATTTGGATTTATCATAAACATTTTGATTTTATAATATTGAAGTTTTTCAAATTTTACATAATTTAAAAGGGTTAGTCATAGCTTATATTGAAAATATTTCTCATATTTTTAATAAAATATTATCAAATAAATAATGTAATAATTTTTTTTTATTTTTTATAATAATTTTGTTATAGAATTGACCTGCTTCATAAAAACTTAATCGAATTTATAGAAAATATTAATGAAGAGTATTTAATCTTAGTGATATTAAAAAGTGTTTAATTTGTATGGACCGACATTGCAATTTTTTTACATAGATGTTTAATTAGATCACTACTTATATATATTATGATTTTTTTTTGAAGAAATATATATTATGATATTTTTTTTAAAACTCGGTATCCGATTCAAGGACTGACTAATTTGAGAGGACCAATCCTACCGCCCACTTACGAATATATATTATGATGTTATTTCTTAAAATACCTACACAAATATCAAAACAGTAAAAACTAATTAGACATTTAAAATCATTTCAAACAGACAGTGCAAACAAATATATATATTTTTAAATTGAAAAAACCTATATACTTTCATATAAAAAAACTATATACAATTAGGAAAATCCCCTTAAAAAAATCAAGAAAATATTGAGTAAAAGTGATTTTTTTTTAGATTCTAAAAAAAAAAAAAAAAAGACAAACAAGAC
>Ga0228710_1009081_pt1 | contig 13966 bp, 7 predicted proteins | sample MedpolnodulmetaG_FD_177995 | JGI IMG/M metagenome (GOLD analysis project Ga0228710, IMG submission 177995) | Root nodule microbial communities from Medicago polymorpha collected in Santa Monica, California, United States - pink nodules | ecosystem: Host-associated > Plants > Roots > Nodule...
TAAATTTTTTTTTTAGGTTTTTTTTTTTTTTTTTTTTTGGGAATTTCATAATAACAGGCGCAAAATAGTCTAACGACACACATATCGTGGAACAAACAATATCTTTTAATTTTTTATTACTTACTTTATGCAACATTAATAACTATTATTTTGAATGTGGCACCACTATTTAAACACCTTTTCTCAGTGAACAGATAGAGGTAGAGCGTGAGTATCTTGTGAGTGAGTGAATTACAATGGCAAAGTATTGGTTTCTTAGTGTATTCATTGCTGTGTTCCATCTTTGCAATCTGCTAGTTGAAGGGTACCCTATTGAGGATCTGGTTGTTAGTCTTCCTGGTCAACCTAAAGTTGAATTCAGTCAATATTCTGGTTATGTTGATATTGATGTAAAACATGGTAGAAGTTTGTTTTATTATTTTGTTGAAGCTGATCATAAACCTCAAAATAAACCCCTCACCCTTTGGCTTAATGGAGGTAATAATAATTCACTAATATATTATATATCATCACTTTTAATTTTTATTATTATGGTTGCTGACTTAATTTTCTTGTTATATTATTTTCAGTATATTTTTTATCAATTTTTTTTTTTGTTGGTTTTTGTATGTTTGGATCGACGGTGAGTTTAGCAAAATCACGGCGGTATTGTAATTTTATTAATTTTACATGTTGTTATCTTTTGGTGAAAAGCATAGGTGGTTGTCATTTGTTTGTACTTGTGATGTTTTGTGTTATGTTGTGTTGTTGTCCCTACAAATTCAGATTGTGTTGTTGTTCTTGTCATGTTAGTACAAAAATCCTGTTTTCTTGAAAAGAACAGAATCTGTGGATCAAAATTGTTGAATGATTCTGCTTTTCCAACAGTTGACATTTGACAGAAAGTACCTTTACCTTACATGAAAGATGCCATTTTTTTTTTGTAGTTTTTTTTTATTTGTTATATGGGCGGCATCAGATTCAAATTCATATCCTGTTACAAGGCTCATAATCTGTATATTAATTGAGAGAGATTAAGTAGTAAGTTTTGTTAATTTTTCAGGTCCGGGTTGTTCCTCCATTGGAGGAGGTGCCTTTACTGAATTGGGTCCGTTTTTTCCCACTGGTGATGGACGTGGTTTACGAAAGAATTCAATGTCTTGGAATAGAGGTATCAATTTTGTTTATTATGGTTTTTGAGTTTGTGTTTTGATTGATATTAGATAATATAATTTGGGTTTATATATAGATTCCTGATTATATAATTGTGTCTACTTTTTCATCATAGCTTCCAATCTTCTCTTTATTGAATCTCCTGCTGGAGTTGGTTGGTCATACTCAAATACAACTTCCGACTATAACATTGGTGACGCCGCCACAGGTACTGGTTTAAACTTTCTGTGAACAAATTTATGTAGTTATTATTATCTATGCAAAAGAAAATGGTGTGTTATGTATGAAATTTGTTAGTTTTATCATGCATGGACATAATCCTTTAATTTGTTTTTGGCAGCCAATGATATGCTTTCGTTCTTCCTGAAATGGTACGAGAAGTTTCCTACTTACAAATCCAGAGCATTGTTTCTTACCGGAGAAAGCTATGCAGGTCCAAAAGACACATTAATCAGATCCCAATTTTAATTATTAATTTATCGGTTCGAAATTCTCAAAAGTTGGTCTCGTGTTACAAAATATTCTGTTTTGCTGACATAATTCAGTTATACTATATGATTTCTTTATGCATATGCACATAACCTATGCCATCATTCAGTTATACTATATGATTAAACTTCATATTCTGTTCTTTATGCTTATGCTTATGCATATGCACATAACCTTTGTCATCATTGCTAACTGATATTTGCTATACAGTTATTATCCCATTTTATTTTTACATTGTTTATTGAAATATTTTATTTTGTGAAACAAAGTTTTACTCGAAAACCGCCAAATGAATGTCCTTGTTTCTTTTTGTTCCTGTTTTCTAGTTTTATTATTTGTTTCCTATTACCTTTGTTCTCATGAACAATTTTTGTTTCTTTACTAACACTTATAATGTTATTCAGGACATTACATACCTCAGTTAGCTAATGCTATTCTTGATTTTAATGCTCATTCAACCGGTTACAAATTCAATTTGAAAGGAGTTGCTGTAAGATCCCATTCATATGATATCTTATATTTGGCTATTGATTGTTTAATTAAGAAATCTGGGAATTTAATTAAAGTAATCTAAGCTTTTTTCTTTGGCTTTGTTAGATTGGCAACCCACTTTTGAATCTGGATCGCGATGCACAAGCAACATATGATTATTTCTGGTCACATGGAATGATTTCAGATGAAATTGGTCTTGCCATTACAAAAGATTGCGATTTTGATGATTATACCTTTGCATCTCCTCATAATATATCTGCATCATGCAACACTGCCATCAATGATGCAAATGAAGTTGTCGGCGATTATATAAACAACTATGATGTGATTCTCGATGTTTGTTATCCATCCATAGTTGAACAAGAACTGAGATTGAAAAAGATGGTACTTTTTGCCTCTATCATTTCTATTGTTCTAGTGATGATATTTTTAACTTTTGATGAAGTTATAAACTAATTAATTTGTCTATTTCGTTACTGCAGGCTACTAAAATAAGTGTAGGTGTAGATGTCTGTATGAGTTATGAAAGAAAATTTTACTTCAACCTCCCTGAGGTTCAAAAGGCTCTCCATGCGAACCGTACCAATTTGCCGTATTCATGGTCCATGTGCAGTGGGTAAGTCCTATAAACTAGAGATATCATCTTAATATAGCTTATAAAATATAAACAATCATTGCCTTAAATGTTGATTTTGTTCGATTGAGTTTTGCTAATTGAGATTTTGAAACTTACTTGAAATCTTGACTGCTATAATCATAATAGATGTGTCTTTTTTTTCATTTTCATTAGTGATTTGATGTCTGATCTGCAGTTTTTCTTCATTGCAGTGTTTTAAATTACAGTGATACAGATCCCAACATTAATATGCTTCCAATTCTCAAACGAATTGTTCAAAACCATATTCCAGTATGGGTTTTCAGGTAATTAATTTCAACAAAAGAGACCAATTGGCTATTTAATTTATACATTTTGATAGAAAGCTATGTTACAGAATGCTAATTATGTTAATATCAATAAGTTACTATACTTTATTATTCATTTTACATCTTTTTATCAGAACGACTCCTTACAAGTTTTAGTCACTCTCAGGCTTCCAAATCTCTATTGACCATTTCTCTTGAAATCCTCTGATTACTAAGAAGCTAATCATGTGTTAAATTATTATGACAGTGGAGACCAAGATTCTGTTGTGCCATTACTAGGTTCTCGAACACTCATTCGTGAACTGGCTGATGACCTGAAGTTCAAGATTACAGTCTCATATGGAGCTTGGTTCCACAAAGGCCAGGTAATTATTTTTTTTAACAGTTTAACCATTTTCTGCATTTCGAAAAATAAGTTCAGTATTCTATAGTATGGTTATGCAATTTTTTCACTCCAGTTTTCCAAATCAACAGTGGTTTTCGTCACTGTTGTCAAATAAAGGCTATAGTGGCGCTATTGCGTAGTGGAACTTAAACAAATCATTATTGTTATGAGATACGCTATCTAACGGTGCTATAACATTGTAGCTTTGTAGAATTTAAACAAACCATTATTTTCTGCGATTCGTGGTTGACAACACTAGTTTTGATGAGTAAGACTTGATTGATTGCATTGCATATCTATGTGTAGGTTGGAGGTTGGGCAACTGAGTATGGAAATTTGTTAACTTTCGCCACCGTACGGGGTGCAGCTCACATGGTACCCTATGCACAACCTTCTAGAGCATTGCATCTATTCAGTAACTTTGTGAATGGTAGGAGATTGCCAAACACAACAAGACCTTCAATTGAAGGATGAAAAAAAAATGGGATGATGAGTCTGCCAACTCTATATAACATGCGGAAATAGCAGATTGTATAGTCCAGTTGATTATTATTAGATTTGAAGAATTCATTGCTTAAATGATGCAGCAATGAAAAAGAAAATGTTTAAAGAGTGTTTCTTTTTAGAACCATAGCAAATTGCATTCGGAAAAGAAATTTATAAGAGGAATTGGGAAAATACATTATTCCATTCTTTTTATTTTTTATGATATTGATTCTCACCACATTGTTCTTAACCCAATTTGTTCTGAAATGCCTTCAGTTTGGATCAGTTTTTGACCTGAACCAATCAACTTAACAGGTGTTTATGGGTTGGTCGGATTCAGTCTGTTGGATTCATTGGATTTATCCGGTCCATTCACACTCGAAATATTTTGAAAACACAATTATGCACAGGCAGAAGCCGATTAATGTTTTGAAATTCATTGTTTACTTAGGTTTTGAAAACCAACCTTTTTTTAAGTACATTACAGAAAAAAGTTCAGAAAGAAAGAAGCCTAGGGAAGCAATAACAGTGATTGATAAAGATATGAATCTGAGTTCACAGGCACAATTTTCTGTCTCATAGATACTAGTATTAGGCAATGTTGTAGTAGATAACTATTATGCAGCCACTCCTCCATTAAGTAGCATCTGATCAAAGTGCCAAACTCCTGCAATTCCACCAGTAAAAGTCAACCACTTCAATTTTTTCACCAAGTATGTTTGAATTATGAAAAACGCTTTGGTTCAAGTAAAATTACCATGTCCTTTTCCTATCCTTCTTAACTGAGCCACATATTCTGATAACTTTTTAATGTCTTCCACCTAATGCACAAAAGAAGTTTATTTGAACAATTTCTATTTCACCCCTTTTCACAGAAGTAAAAACAAGGACATAACATTACACAGCTAATGTAAGCGTTGTTCTTCGCTAAAAATGTATATAACTGTTTCATATTCAGAACAGCGAAAATGGATCATCTACGGTTGTATGGTGTTGCAGCTGTAGGTACCGTTGGATTTAAAGAGAAACTTTCTCGCTCTAAATTCAATAGTTTCTACCGCTGCGGTACCATATTGCAACTATAGATAATCCAAGTCCAATAACAACTCTTATGACACCCACCTCATGTATTTTTTGTGATAAGAAAGAAAGAATCAAATGAAAGTTGTTTTTACCTGATCAACCAGAAACTGGCTTTCAATAAAATCAGCAAGTTGTGCATCATTGTTTTCACTTGCTAACTGCATTAATTGGGAGAAGGAAAAAAACTAGTTATTGCCATTGAACAACAGTTTCCTACAAAGACCTTTAAAAATTACATGTGTAGAATATTAGAAGTGACTACCTACACTCTGTAAATTTAGAAGCTTTTGATTGTTTATCCTTTCCAATGACAAAGCAAGTTCCATTGCTGCAATATATATAATGTATTAGAACAGCAACCCTATTCAAAAGTAAAAGATATGAAAATAACACACATATGATATTTGATCACAGAGTTCGGTCAATTGTGTCTACGTCTCCGACTACAGAGTGACTGCAGTATCCTTCTATTATCGGTGAAAGGTTATTGTAGTTTACAAAGTATGACTATAACTTGTGTTTAAATACTATGGTAACCTTAAACCATACCGCACAACGAGCGGGTACTTCGCCCCACACTACACACTTATCGGTAACTATGAGTCATACCAAACATAATGAAACAAAACTAGCTATTGTATAATTAGAGAAACAACCTAAATTCACAAATAACTAAACAACTAAGCCTCACAGGTATTATCATAGTCATGCATGGTCCTCAAAATGGAGACCAATTTAGAAAACTCACGTGTATCGTACACAAAATTTATTAAATAATTTTTTTTAAGAAATAACATGCACAACTCACCATTTAATGCATCGCCCTTTTCTGCATGATCAAACTCTGAAATCGGTAGCAGCATTGATTGCAGCTGAACCCTTCCTCCTCTTTTATTCTGTATAAAATATTAATCATAAGAAAATGATGAAAAAAAACAATGCTACAAAAATTATAGCTTAAAAAAAGACAAGAAAATTAATTTATTAATATTGTAATATGAGAAATAACAATGCCTGATATTCCATCATCATCTCAGCATGTTGTCTTTCCTCCACACTGGCTTCCTTGAAAAATCTGTAAACTTATAATTAATGTGTGTCGCATTCATCACTTATAAAAAAGAATATGAAATATTATTTAAGGGGCCTTTTTCTTAAACTTGGTCTAAGATCCATAAAATGTTAGGAACGGCCCTATCTGTAATTGTATATGTAATTCAACATTTAGATTGTAATAATATTCATATAACTACAGAACTGGGTTTTAGAGGTTAATATATACCTGGCCAATCCTTTCAGAGCAACATTATCTCTGTCAAAATAAGCATACATTGCATGATACACGTATGAGACATTGTATTCCACGCTGAAAAGCAAGAGAAGAAGAAAAAAACTAAGAATGACATTTTATATTGGCATAAACATAAAACAAATTACGACTTATTTTCCGGAAATCAACACACTTAGCCCTCCATTTTCTAGTTGGTTCAGAATTGCGGTTGCAGAATGGTCTGCTACCGCAATTATGATTGCAACCAGAAATGTTTTTTTTAAAAGTCTTAAACTTGTCACCGTATATCGTGACAATGTGTATACAAAAGCCAAGAATCAATATGGTATGAGAAATGAGAACGTAAAGCTTACTTGATTTGTGCATTGAGTGCAGCTTCACATTGATCATTGTACTTATGTCGAGCCAATGATGCATGAGGCATGGTAGGGATGAGAAGAAGCTCCTTTTTCACTTCCTCAAAAGGTTCAAAGGCTATTTTCCAAACGGGCCGATTATTAGGACCCTCCATGGAGGCTTGAACAACACCTCCACCACCCACATTTGTCTTGGAGAATCTCACAGAAGAAGAACCGTTCACATGGTTGAAAATGGGCGCAGAGGAAGATAAGAATGGAGGAAGCTTTGGTTTATCAAAGAATGAGAAGAAAACGTGTGAAGAACTTTGTAGGAGCATTTTGTGAAAACTATGAAGTGAGAAGATGATAGTGGGAAACACAAGAGTGAAGAGTGAGATGTGGGAGCAAAATTTGCCACTGAACTCGAAGTATTTGTAAAAGGATATTTTTCTTTACAAAATAATAAAGAGACGTAAACTTTCCTTCACTCAAGGTAATCCTACTAGATATGGATGGATATCTTTCCCAACCAAGATTCAAACTTCCGTTCGCCACATTGTGGATAGCACAATCAACACTATCGAGCTTAGTGTGTGGATATATACAATGGTGGAGCCAGGAAAAAAAACTTGGGTGAGCCGCCAAAATTTGTAATAGTAATGATTATAAAGTCACCACGTTGTGGATAGCACATCCAACACTATCAAGTTTAGTGTAAATAATGCGTGGCCCATGATTTCAATTCGCAGCTCACATCCGCAATTGTGGCCGCAATATTGTTGTTGTAACAGCTGCATGTACGGATGGCATTGTAATTGCTACTGTCCATGTTAGCCATTGTAACAGCGGCATCAACCTGCCTCTACCCCGTTCGTCGAAGTCTTTTGAGAAAGGAAAAAAAAATTAAATTTTAGACCCCCAAAGGCCTTATTTACTTGAGATTTGAAGAAAGGTTTGACCTTTAAGTCTCTCAAGCCACTCTCAACACTCTATGTAGATCAAACTGAAATGTTCTTGTGTATGTGTATATTTATTTACCTTAACAGAAACTATAAATCATGAATTTTTTAGATTTCTTAAGAGTGTGGTGATATAATTCTCAAGGGATACTCTTCTACATCAATTCTATAATCCTAGTTTTGGTATCTAACAAAATCTAGCTAATTCTAACTAGCCAAAGGACATATACACTTACAATTTCTTCACTTGGATCATAGAACAAGTTTGGATACAAACATAAAGGTATGAAACTAAAATTCTCACTAACAATTACAATTTCAAGACTACAACAACACCTCTTACAAATAGGATGAGTCCCCTTGAGACTCACAAAATAGCCACAATACTTATAAACAAAAGAACAAATTTCAGAACATATATAGGTACAAACATCATATTTGGAGACAAACAAAAGAATAAAGTGTCACTTCACATATTCCACTCCACACACAAATTATTTTCTTCCAACATAAATATCCTAAATCATTGCAGTGTCTAGCCATTTTGAAGCAATAATAGAATATTGGTTGATTTAGATATTACTTTGTAGCATACTTGACAAGGCCAGGAATGTGTGTATTCATCATATAATTTGTCCAATCAATATTAGTGGGGTCAAAGTCTAATTCTCCATTTCCCGTATAACCCTCTGCTACCCTTCGTAAATTTTCTGTATTTGTGTCATCAAAGCTGAAATTAAAGAAAAAAGAATGAAAAAAACTCATATATTCGTGTAAGAGAATCAAATCAAAGTATATCAAATATAACTTGTAAAACTACGGCCATGGTGTCCCCTTGAGCATAACTCAGTTGACAGGGACTTGCATTATTATATGTAGGGGCTGGGGTTCGAACTCCAGACACCCCACTCATTCACTTTGAAAAAGGTGAACTCTAGCCGCTAGACTGTTGGACAAAAAAAATAGACTAAGGCCATGGGAATTTACTTACACGCCCTTAAAACACGCATATGGAGTGTATAGTTTTGCCAGTCCTTTAAGCATTCTTATCTTTTTGCCGTTGTCATCATAAGTGTTATCTTGGAATAAACGGAAAAATATTTTGTTCACAAAATTTGAGACCTAACAAATATGCCAAAATATTTGTGTGAAATTGATTAGTATAAATATTTTAAGAATAAGATTTGAAACATTTAATTAGGTTGTTAAGTTTCACATTTGACAAACCTTTAGGGGCATGACATAGCGGAACATCATATAATTGTTGAAAGCATCCAAACTTGTCAACCAAAGTCTCTTGGAGGTAACTATTGGTTTTCCATTTGCATTTATCCAAGGATTTTTCACAAAATAATCATATATAACGTTTATAAGATAAGAAACTTTGAAAGGATTCCTTAGCGATGAAGAAATATGGTAGATAAATTTGTTTGGATCTTGATCCAAATGAACAACAATGGTTGTTATCACACAATTGACGACTAAATCTGCTGGTATCTGTATATCATATTGTCCATAGTAAAGTTAGATTATTTTTGTTTTTCCTATAGAGATAACACATTAAAATGCTCGTAAAATAAAATAAACAATAAGAATTCATAAAAGTGTTGTGAATTCGTAATCAAAATCGCACCAGTAAACTTAGATGTGTGGAGCAAAAGGGAAGACATAGCAACTAATATTAAAGTAGTCTCAAGCAACAACAACAATAACATACATATATCTAATCTAGGAACCAAGTGTAAAGCACAAAATCGCAAGTAAAAGATAAAGAGAGAAGAGAAACAGATACATCAAGAAATGTTTATCTAGTTCGGTCCAACAATGACATGTTGAACCAAAATGGATTTTTGAATAATGTGTATGAAGTTTTGATGATAACAGTGTATGAAAGAACAGTTGGATATGCTAATGTGTGTTCGAGTATGCAGGACAATAGAATTAAATTTTGACTCTCAAAGATAAGTTTTGGTTCTTAAGTACCAAGACTCTGAACACAAAGGAAAGCACCGGGTACAAAAGAGATGTTGTTTTGCGTTTTCCTATCATGATTGGTGGATTCACCCTTTGTCTTGCATGGGTGTTATGATTTAATCTTATTGTTATTACGCTTTTATTGCGGTGATCTTCAAACACCGATGATTTGACTCTATAATTTTTTTTGGTGGTTCTCTTTTGCACGCCTTGTGCGAGATGAACTATTGGTGTTAATTTAATCTCATTTTGGCTTGTTCAAAAAAAAATGTGAAGGTAGCATTTTTGCTTGAAAGAAGTATTTTTGCTTGGAAGTTTATGACAGAATCAGACTCTGAAGTAAAGAAGCTTCTGAAGGTGACGTCAGTAGTCTGGGAGACTCTGACCTGGTTTGTCTTCTTATGATGGAATGTCACTATTGACTCTAAATAGTACAATTTGTCTTCTTTTGACCACATGCAAAAAGAAGCAAGAAAAGTCAAGGACAAAGAGAATGTAACAAATCATTCTATTATAAGCAAAAGATTTTCAAATGAATATTCAACGACATTATCCATTTAAGGCAAAGTTCCAACGACTTGATCAAGTTTTTCAAAGACAAATTCGATGTGTTAGAAAATCTTTAACAACAACTCTTTTATTCTCTCTTATATAAAGACCTAAGCAGTTGAAGAAACATAAAATATTTATGTCTTTTTTACCAGTGCCAATACTCTTTCAAATTCTCTAGCGCACAAACCTTGTTTTAGCTTTTGAATGTCGGGTCTAATCAGAGCATGTCCCAAAATTTATTATCATATTTTACTTTGTATTGCTAGCTTATCTATATCTAATTATCACTTAATTTTCTTGTTATTTGTAAAGAAATAAATATTAGTATAATCGGATATGTCAAAAGCCAAAACAAGGCTACATGTATTCAATAAGATTCTTTAAAAAAAATTACATCATCCGATTACAATTATAAGCAAAATTCTATTTCTTAGATTCATTTGAATAAATGATGTATAGGTTACCCTTATAATATTGATCACATATATCATTTATTCAATGAATTTAAAAAGTAAATTTTTTCTTATAATTATGACTAGATGATGTATTCAATAAGATAAGGTGAAAAATGCAAATATATGACACTTACTATATCTAGAACAGTGTTGGGATTACCGACAAAGCATGCTAATTTCCCGAGACCATATCCACATATTACACTATCCAGAGTTCTGTAATCACAAATTAGAACAATTTGCAACTAATGATAATTCATTTGTCAAGATTGTGCATTGATTAAAAATAATAGTGTAATGCTAATACATTTGGATGAAGTAATTGAGAAATTTTAAAGAATTTAAAATTCTAGGCAATTCAAATTATTCAATTAAAATGTTTTCATTTCTCAATACTTTTGTTTGGATGGAGTAATAAAAAATTTCATAGTCATCATTTTTGGGCAACTTTTATAAATTTTAATTTTTTTGGGCCAAATGTGAAAATTGAAATTAGAGGTCAATATGTAAATTTCAAAAAATTTGAGGGGTCAAAATATAATTTTTGAAAAGTTTTGGGGTCAACTTAGAATTTTTGAAAAATTTGAGGGGTCAATTTGCAATTTTTGAAAATTTATTGGGGTAAAATTGAAAATTTGAGGACCAAAATGTAAAATTTGAAAAATTATAAGAATGAAGAATTTTGAAATTCTTAACTTTTAGGTGTCATTTGAAATTCTTTAAATTTGACTTGAACAAAATACTTCATAAATTTCCATTATTTTGAAAATTCTACAAATTATTATCCAAACAATTGATTTCACCTCAAAGTATTTGAATTCCCTTAAAACATTACATTCTCTAAAAACATTCCCTTAAGAAATTTTGAAGAATTTAGAATTCTAGGTAATTCAAATGATTCAATTAAATTGCTTTCATTCCTAAATATTATTGTTTGGATGAAGTAATAAAAAAAAATATATTGTCATCTTTTTGGGCAACTTTTATAAATTTTAATTTTGTTGGCCCAAATTTGAAAAATTAAATTAGGGTCAATTTGCAAATTTCAAAATTTTTGAGGGGTCAAATTATAATTTTTGGAAAATTTGAGGGGTCAATTTGCAATTTTTTATAAATTTATTGGGGTCAAATTGAAAATTTTGGAAAATTTGAGGACCAAAATGCAAAATTTGAAAAATTATAACAATGAAGAATTTTGAAATTCTTATCCTTTAGGTGTCATTTGAAATTCTCTAAATTTAACTTAACAAAATACTTCATAAATTTCCATCATTTTGAAAATTCTTCAAATTATTATCCAAACAATGGAATTCGCATCAAAATATTTGAATTCCCTCAAAACATTTCCCCCATCCAAACACACTCTTAGGTTAATGGAAAGGACTAATATGTTTTTTTCAAGTAGTTTAGTGGCTTGATGTAATTGAAACTTAATCATTTATAAATAGGTCAAACGCATCCCATTACATAGGTCAAATGCATCCCATTACATGTTGATTCTCCTCTAATTAATTATTGGCAAACAAAGGAAATGGGTGGAAACATAGAGCACAAGTAAGACGACAAATAATATGCAAGTTACTCAACTAGAGAATAATCTATCTCATATTGTTGATGTCTAAAACACCAATCGAGCATCAAACACATTGTTGCATTAGGAGCTGGAACTGGAAGTCTAATGCTTTTTTGCAATTTGTTATCATTCCCCGAATACACACTACATATTGTAGATAAAAGACTGATGTCATACACAGAATTGTACTCATATCCCCATCTATTTGGATTGCTCAATGCATAACAGTTTCTCTTCAACCAATTTGTACCACAAAATAATGCAATGTCACCCAAAGTTTCCAGTCTGACGTAATTCATGGTTGAGAAGTCTATCTTGCACACATTACTTATTTCGTTGGACGTAAAATCAACCACTAAAAGTTGCTCGTCACAATTAACCAACTTTAGGTATGGGGAAAAATTTACAGTGGGAGTACTTTTCAGTTTTAGAAATTTAACATTTGGAGAATTCAAGCTGAGTACCCCTATGTTGGCCATGTTGGTCACAACATATACTATATTATGCAAAACCACAAAGTCAACAATCGTCTCTGAATTTCCCATTGTTGAACAGGTAACCCAATCACAATTTCGAGATTGATAGACATGCAAACAAGAGTTGCATAAAACAACAAAGACAAATTCCTCGGAGCATCTGTCGAAAGCAAACAAAGCACGGTTAGTTAAAAAAATAGAGTTTTCTGAGGCAGGGCTATTGATTACCTTTTTTATTCTTGTAAACGGGTTGATTAGAATAAATGGTCGGGTATGCTAATAAAGGAGTGTGATTCCTCGTCAAGATACAAAATTTGAAGTTGAAGAAGTAATGGTTCTTGAGATGTCAAAAAACTTCTCCAATATATTTTATGAAAAGCCCTCCAAGTCTTGCACACACCGGCAAATTGAAAGTGGTCATCAAAATCAAGAGTTTTGGAAATGATATCAAGCACATCCAAAGAAAGTTCAATGTTCTCTTCTACCTTCTTCACCTTTTTCCCTATATATGATCACAACACAACAATGGCAGTGTTAGGTGATTTCTAAAACATATGATATAGTATTATTTATTTATGAAACATATGATATTTTATTGTTTATCTAGGGTTAATAGTGTTTTATCCCCTGCAATATAGGTCATTTTCGGTTTATCCCTGTAAAATAAAATAAAACATAGATTTTATCCTTGTAATTTGAAGATTTCTGGCGTTGGACCTTCATGAATTTTGACTGTACAAAATCGATGATATGTCAGAGGAGCAAACTGAAATTTGCTCAATTTACAGGGGGTCAACCGAAATTTGCTCAAATTACAGGGTACCATAAATTTTGTAATTTGATGCTATGAAAGTCCAAATCCAAAAAAATCTTCAAATTACATGAATGGAATCTAATTTTTTTTTTTTACAGGAGCTAAACCGAAATGACCTATATTATAGGGGTAAAACACTATTAACCCCTTTATCTAATAGTATCATCAAAAATGAGGAGATGAAAATATATTTATTTATTACTTCATTTTCCCCAAACAAAAATCCAGACCAACATAAAATACAAATATATGTGATCCTTTATTTCCACGTTAGTAATTTATTTTCCCATTTTCGTGATCATGGATCATGCCAATGTATAGTGTAGGCCCCTACTACTCAACAAAAAGAAAAACTAAAAGGAATTTAAAACCTAGGAAAAGGTCAAGTAGTGAGAGGAAAAAAAAAAACAAATACACCAAGAATCATGCAATCTAAGTCATTGATTTGGTAGGAGAGAAAAAAAAATTGAGAACACTTAAATTAAAAAAGAGGATAAATATGTTTAAAGGTAACTAGTAAGTG
>Ga0228710_1009083_pt1 | contig 13964 bp, 7 predicted proteins | sample MedpolnodulmetaG_FD_177995 | JGI IMG/M metagenome (GOLD analysis project Ga0228710, IMG submission 177995) | Root nodule microbial communities from Medicago polymorpha collected in Santa Monica, California, United States - pink nodules | ecosystem: Host-associated > Plants > Roots > Nodule...
CCCCCCGAAATTGAAGTTTCGTCAATTACCCCCCTAATATTAACAAAACTTCAATTACCCCCTGAAATTGCACAACGTTAATCAATATACCCCATCCGTTAAATTATTATGTTAGTCAACATGACGTTTTGCAAATAGCTCCCTGAAGTTTTGCACTTATGTGCAAAATGCCCCCCAAACTTAAAAGTTTATATTTTTTTTTCTTATCCCCGACTTAAGACCTACGAGTTGTATGTGAACCGAATGATTTCCTTGGTATGTGAAAGATGATGAGGAGGCAAAGATTTCACAAGATTATTCTAACTTTGATCCTCTCTTATTAATGGTGACCACGGCCGGTAATTAAAGATGCAATTCAGAAATATGAATTTTAGATACTAGTAGTTCTAATCGTATGACGTGTAATAAGGATTGATGAAAGAAATTGATATTGGTAAAACTACAAAAGTAAAGCTAGATAATCATAGAACTCTAATAGTAGAAGGAATGGGAAATATTGAAATTGAAAAAATGAAAGGCAATATGGTTTATAACAAGTCTTATATGTATATGGAATGCAATGCAATCTGCTTAGTTTTGGAAAACATATGCAAAACGGTTATATTGTGATAATGAAGAATAATTCACTAAAGTTGTTTGATAGAAATCAAATGTTAATGTGGAAATCTCCTTTTGCAAAGAATAGAACCATTTAAGCTAGCATGAAGACTGCAAAGATGAGATGCTTGTTTGCAACTACCAGTAAAGATGAAAGCTAACTATGCATTATAGGTTTTGCCATCTAAAATTCAAAGTCGTATTCAATTAATTGAAAAAGAATTGATACTATGAGTGTCAAAATTGATTGTCTTAAAAGTTCTTTGAAGTTTTCTTCATTGGTAAGCAACTAAGGAAACCATTCAGTTCACATACAACTCATAGGTCTTAAGTCAAGGATAAGAAGAAGAAAAAAATATAAATTTTGAAGTTCAGGGAGGCATTTTGCACATAAGTGCAAAACTTCAGGGGGAGTCTTTGCAAAATGTCATGTTGACTAACAGAAGAATTTGACGGAGGGGGTAAATTGATTAACGTTGTGCAATTTCAGGAGGGTAATTGAAGTTTTGTTAATTTCAGGGGGTAATTGTCGAAACTTACAATTTCAGGGGGTAATTGTCTATTTACTCCATTTAAAATGAACTAAAGGCACCCAAAGGCAGAGGCACTGAAGTGTCATCCGGTCTTGACCCTTTTAAAACCCCTCAATCTTTGCTTTAATCCCTTTTTCTGACGTGTTTCGGCCTTACTTGCAAGTACCTATATCTAAAGTATGATTTTAGAAAATTGTTGTATACACTTCAAGTAAGGCCGAAACACATCAGAAAAAGACGTAAATGCTCATCAGCAGTTAACTGCCGTCGGTTAAAATTCACCGGTAGTTAACTGCCGATGATGTTATATTGGTAAATTACTAGTGTTTCCTAGCTATGAGTGGAGTATGAACAACAGTCTTCATGATTTTATTTTAAAATGTATACATTGTTGGTCTAGACTGCTCAAAGGCCCTGCTCGCAGTCCATAGTCCAATAATCAGGTCTAATCCACTTTGGCTCAACTCTTGCTACCTACACCCTAAACTCACAAGGGAGGTGTGGTCACATCCATTATTTCAAGGAGTCTCATTCCTCCATTATATAGATGACCTTTCAAATCCTTCAAGGTACGATTCAATCTACCCTTAACCCTTATTCTTGCTCATATACTACTTGATCGTTAGGGTGTCTGCATTTACACCCCATCCCGCGTCGCCCCAACATCTAGCTCGCAACAAAGTCACCACACGAGACGTCGTTCATCTGATTAGGTCAGATCAATGGCACCATATGTGGGTATTATTTTCCATTTTTTTTTCCTCAAAAGATCGAAGCTACTGAAAATACCAAAAATATTCATATCACTAGAATGGTTGACGATCTACAGAATCAAATAAATAGCAAGGTCTGTCGTGTTGAACACACAGATGATGGCACCACAACCCATTCTCTGGTGGAAACTTGCAGAGAAGTTAACACCCATCCTCAGCCTCCTTCCCCTAGTGATCCTTCTGTGCCCCATTGGAATCTAGTCTTCAATGAAGAGTTATCAATTAAAACATCATATGATTTGTTGAGAACTAGAAATAATAGAAAGGACAAATTGAATCTCATCTTTGAAAAAGTTTGGAAGTGGAAGGGGAGAGATAGAATTAGAGCTACTTTGTGGAAAATTTAACATGGAAGACTTCTCACAAATGAAGAAAGAGTCGGAAGATGCAAGAGTTCTATTATTGAGTATGGTAGATATATGGAAGCCCGTAATCAATTTTACACATTCTCAGATAGCGTAAAGACACAAAGGAGTTTTGTATCATGATCATAAAAGAATAACATTGGAGTATGTTCCTCGGTCTCACCCTTTTTGCTTGGATTAAATGGAACTTTACGTGTATGGAAATCGGTAATATACCTTGGAATTGATCTATATTTTTTTGGGGTTATGGTGTGGGCCATTTAGAAGGACATAAACATGCTCATGTTTTATCATTGGTCGGATGTGGGGGATATGCTATGTAATTCAGTTAACAATCATGTTCATGATATTGTAACTGAATTGCAACCACCAAAGTCATCTAGACGAATCAACAATATACATAAAAAGCTTAAGTGGGTCCATCCTCCTCCTAGGCAATTCAAAGTCAACGTTGATGGATCGTATTTTACCAATAATGGAAGCTCGAGTTATGGTGGTCTGGTTCGTGATCAACATTGTAAATTTTTTGGCTGGTTTTATGGTGAAAATTACTTGGTCAAATACTCTTTCAACTGAACTGTAGGCGGTTTTTCCAACCATTAGCTTGTTCAGTCTCAGCACTTGCAACATGTGTTAATCGAATCCGATTCGATAATAGCAGTGGATATGATTCAACGTGGTTATATCAATATATCTTATTCGCAACATGTACTTGCTGACATCTTTCATATTCTACACATTCCAAATATACACTTTGAGTTACATCATATTACATGTGATGCGAATAAATGTGCATACCTTCTTGCAAATCGAGCTCATTCCACCACATTCAACCTAGCTGTAATGGAATTTTTTTCCTTTATTAAATATTCTCATTTGTAATGATTCCCCTGACATGAATAACACATGTTTGGGTAGTTAATGCAATTTCATTATTAGCAACAAAAAAGTTCTATAAGGGGGCGTTTTTTCATGGATAAGAAATTTATATCCATGAATATTGTTATTGAGAATGTAGAATTGAAATCTTAATCTCAGGTACTTCTTAAAAAAAAGTGTTTGGTTAATATTTACCACGTTCTTAGAATTATTTGTAAACATCGTGTGCATGGGTAGTTATCTGGTATTCCCTCCGATAACTATTATAAGTAATAAACCACTTTTTAGATTCATTGAATAAATGATGTATATGATCTATAACATAGATTATATACATCATTCATTCAATAAACTTAATAAAAATGATATTTTGCTAATAATAGTGACGAGAGAGTAGTTACTTAAACTTTATTCCCATCTTCACAAGAATATTTTATTCTTATTTATTTTCTTGGGAATAAAAGCATGAGAAAGAGGTAGTTATTATATTACCTGCGATGGGTTTCTAACTATGTAACAGATATACGAATCCATCTTTATAACCTTTTTATTCATGGGGATAATTTTTACAACTTGAAACAAAACCTCTAAGCCATGTGATCTTAAATGAGTGCTTAAAGCTGGAACCCTTAACTAAATCAAAACGAGTAGGAATTTCCTATATTTATCTACTCTCTATTTTATTATCGATTTATTATAAAAAAAGAAAACATAAATGATTGATAAGTGGGATCCATTTTAATAAATAAACCCCACTAACAAGCTTTATTAATCATTGATTTGTGTCTATTTCTTTCATAAACGAGTGATAAATAAATGAAGCAAACCTGAACTCAATAAAAAATGTGTTGTTCATTTAGATGGTACCACTAATGAGTATCAAGGCCTACTGAAAAAATTGGTTTGATCATCCCATAAATAAATGAGAGTTTCTTATCCCATCTTACTAGCTTCTCGCGCGTCATATAACATTTCCGATTTTGTAATTCAAAAGTTGTTAAAATGTTCAAAAATCCTCCATAAACCCTATTTTTTTTCTTCCAGATTTTAGAATTGAAATGGATGAAAAAAGAACTCTTTAAATAAACTAGTCGAAGGGAAACTTGATATGCAACATGGCCTTTTTGTCCACCTCACCGCCAAAAAGTTTTGCTTACAAAACGGACATGTTACAAGAAGTAAAAATAGTCCAGCAAGTATGAATAAAGACCCATATCATATCATATAGGGAAATGTTTAACATGTGCCCTTAAGACATAAGTTTAGAAGTCAGATATAGAAATAATGTATTGGAATGCGTGCATTAAATTTAATTTTTTATGTTTTAATGAATTGAATGCACAAAGTTTAAGGGAATATTTCTTTTTTTAGATTTCTTAACATATGCCCTAAGGGCACAAGTTAACACTACCCTATCACATATATATATATATATATAAGAAGTTATACCCCACATCCTTGCTATTATACCGTGACCTCAACATTTTACACAAACTATCAAATTTACCCTTTACATACCTAAAACACAATCCACCCTTTCACTTGTTCACCTCACTTTTTATGGAAAAATCGGTTGCTAGAAAGAGAAAACTCTCTCTCCCAACAAACAGTAAGCTTTCTTTGCTGAAATCATCAATTATTGATTATTCTTCTAATTGTTTCTGAAAAATTTATATAATTCTTTGAATAAGAAACTATTACTAAAAGTAACAATTATTAAAGTTGTCCAAGATCATATTATTTTCAATGAGGCATTCAAAAGACACTTGCAAATTCAACCACTTCTCTAGGTGTAAGAAGAAGAAGCATAGACCTTAATCTCATGCTTTATTCTTGTGCTTGGTTTTTTTATAGAAAAATAAAGAAAAAAAATTATAGTAATGTTTTAACATTCTATAGGAGGATTCCAGGGAAAAGATTAAACCTAGATTATATATAGCTAGCTGCATAATAGCGAGTATATACATACATAGTCATAGATGCAACATGGAGTGATTTTGTTGCAGCGTGTGAGCTATAAAGTGTTGTGAGGATTTCACGTAACTCATGAACCGAAAGGATTTATTGAGATTTACGGTATGCATTCCAGAAAAGTTCAATATGAGTCTTCCGAATAATTTTCGAAAACGTAACAATGGGTATTCCGAAATACCTGGAAAAAATATCATGTAGAGGTGAACGCATACTTAATTGAAAAATGTTGAAAGTAAGGGTGAAAAATTAATGTGTAAAAGGTAAAATAGTAAAAGGGGTAATGTTGAAATTTTTAAAGATTTGTAGGGGTGAAAGTACATGTGTCTGGGTATGAGGTAAAATTTCCCATGTATCATATATCAGTGTATCTGAAATGGCTTTCTTGAAATCTATTGCTGGATTACGTGACAATTCAATTCCAACAAGGTCTTTATTTTCCTTTCCCATTGATAGGTTCCTACTTCCTATCATCGAAAATAATACTATCCGAGACACCCTAAGTATGGTCTTTTAGTGTACATTTGGACCAGCATAGTGTTGGGTGGATTAGAAATATAACTCTCTATTAGGAGAAAACTTAAGTTTAACTCTACATGTGTATAAAAACACATTGTCCTGGAGTCGACTCGGAATTTGGCCTCATAGTTAGTAAAAATGACTTAAGTTTGTGAGATAATCAGGATAACCCTAGTCGGCACGGCGGCGACGTAGTATGAGTGTAGTTTCTGCCTCTATTGTCCCTGTTTTTCTACAAAACACACGTCCTCTCCCTTGATTGCCGATGGAGTTAAAAATATGGATACCGATCCCCACGTCTAACCGGAATCGCCCTACACCGTTGTAAATGCATATAGCTTTTTTTTGTTAGGTTGAATGAGAAGCCTCTAATTAAACCTTGACATGTATTTTTTTTTTTAGGGAAAATCTTAGTATGTATTGTTAATAGATTTAATATAATGGAATTATAGTTATTGGACAACACTAAATTAAGTAGAAAACCCTCAAGAAAAACAAATTAAGTAGATAACATTAAAATAAACTAATTTAATTTAAAAGAGATTATAGTATTTAATATTTAAAAGAGATTATAGTAGCTAAATGACCTAATTCTTGGAACCTCTCTCATCCACATTGTTATAAAGTTAATGTTAACTAGATCATCTACCCGTGCTACCGCACGGGTCATATACATCGAAAAAAACATTTTGATGTAATATTATTTATTATTATCTATTACATATACAACTAAAAACTTGAATGATTAGTAACAAAGATTATTTTATTTTATATTACCTACAAATATCAGATAATATCTTTATATACTACATTTGAAGTGGTATCAATGCAATCACCATCTTCATCGTTTAACAAAATTTTCAAACCATTTCTTGATGTAATTCTTGATATTGCAACATATAGTTGACCTGCACTCAAATATAATAGGAAAATCACCACAAATAAAATTCCAAAGCATAAAAACCCACAAACTACATAACTAACATCTTGCAATAAAGAAGCAGGACTCAATCGATAAAGTTAAGAACAAACTACATAATTCATCTATGCTCACCTTCCTCCCTTAAAAAAAAAAAATTCTATGCTCACCATCTACTATACCAATAACCCAAACTAAATTTTAATTACTTTGTTAAAGCAATAAATTAGATAACAATTTTTTTTGAAAAATATTATGAGGAAGTGGAATGGAATTATATAAAAGAAAGGAGAGAGAAAAAAAAGAAAAGAAAAAAAAAAGAGAAGAAAACAAAAAATAATTGCATCTGATACATAGAATAAATGTAAACAGCTAGAAGATTTGGGTTAAAAGAGGAACAAATGAAATCCATCTGGAGTTACATATTTGTTAAGATAAAAAATGAGAGTTTTGAATCCTAATTCTTATACACTATGAGCCATATAAGCTTACACTGTAAGTATCCAAGCGAGACCATCCAGGCAACAACAATCATGAAAACATCCTACAAAAAAATATATAGAATGATAGCTATTGATGAGAATAACATAATATCTTTAAGATTTTGAATAAGAAACAGAGTTTAATATCAACTTGTCAAAAGAATATCTTAATCTTGAATTGAATATTTCATATAATATGAATAATATCAAGAATCTTACAATCTGAGGTTACCTTTAGAAGGCAGTAGTGAAGTGTACACTGTGAAGGTCACCATGAAGTCTACTTAATAAAAATAATAATCCAAGTTTGTAAATTAGTGTTGAGAAAAAAAATTGAAAGAGAGACAACAAAAAGAAAGGTAAACTAAAAGAATAGAATTAAGATATGATGATGGATGGTGAAACAGGAGGAAGGTTGTTTAGCAATGCAATAAATCTTATTTAATCTCCTCTCATTTCCTTCTTGCATAGATATCTTGCTTTGAAGATGTGCACCGCCCATGGTTTTATTTTCAATAAACTTGAATAAATATAGTGGTCTAAGACTATTATAGTGTTAGTAAAAATGGAACTTTTATTGATAATTGTACAGTTACACGTTTGCTTTGAAAATATGCATGAAAAAAATGTGTGTTGCCATACCACATATATACAACTCGTGACTTATGTATTTCCTAGATCAATGAAATGGTTCATTGGAAACTCCTCAAGCATTAACTGTAACAGGTTACAATCATGAATGGCGCTGGAAACACACAAAAGGAACGGAGGGATAAAATCAAATTTGAATTTGAATGGCTTTGGAGAGAAAAACTTAGGGTATAGTTGTCTTTCACAATGTTCATTGAAAAGTGATGAAACTTAAAGCTTGTATTTTTTAAAGCAACTCTAGTAAGTAGGCACTATTTTTTAAAGGTTTATGGAAAACGTGTATAATTAATTGGAGTGTGTAGGGTTTAGGATTAGATGGACATTTAATGATAGTTGGTATGCATTTTCCCTCCAAAAATATAGGGTTAAGGGTTTGGTATTAGGGTTGCATTGTTAGCAAAGATTAGATATAAAGATTAGGTAAGGTTGTTTATCTCTTATCCAACCCTAATATTAGATTGGACTATATTAACCCGATAAAATTCAATACAAACTACTTTTAAAGTTTTTCCATGAGAATAAACTTTGACAAAACATATATGACAATTGACACAAACACAATAAAACAAGGACACTTTCAAAACGAGTTCGTTAAAATAAAATATATAATCAAATGTATAACCCCACCTGACTTTTCAACATGATAAACAAAGCTAGGGATTTCAATTTATACATGTATGTGGCGATCTCGGTTGACTTTCTTGTTAGGGGTTTCGAAGGTATGCAATTTTACTCTTTGAATGAGGGAGAAAATTCCCTCATTTTGAACTTGGGGATTGAGATGAGATCTTATCCCTCTACTGCGGGGACTTTGACCAAAACACTTTATTAAAATAGCATTTATGTGTGTGTATTCAAGTACTATATATGTCATATTTATTTATATTTTCACACAATGTATGTATAAATTTGTTTATACATGTGATGTTTATAATTGTTTCATGACCCACAATAATGTCTTAATTTTGCTAATATTTTATGATTAAACTTCAATTTTTTAACTACTAATATGAGTAAAAATAATAGAAATTTGATACTTTTTTTATTGGTGATAGGATCTCCACATGGACTGTGGGGATCCACGTATGGGAGAAGGACCGGAGATACATGAACAAGGGCATTTTTTATGGCGGAGATGGGGAGCAAGAAAGTACACTCCACTCCTACCCCCACTCAGTTGACATCTCTAAACGGAACAATAACATAAGTGGTCAAGTTCAAAACTTCAATTCAACTCCATCTAAAAAAAACTCATTAAACAGAACGTCGACGGACTCAACTCATTTTACCACCTTTAGAAGTTTGGAAAGTTAAATACTGCAGCATGGCCTTAGTTGCAAAAAGGCTGCGCGGTCACATTTCTCATCTCATAACTCATATCACAAGTTGAGTACAAAAAGTGATAAGGAAGAATGCTGCACTTTCTTTCTAATCCCTTTCTATCTTTGTTTTTTTTCTCTTTCCTTAATAATAAAGTAGATAATTACTAATATTTTCTTTTATCTTTCTCAAAAGGAAGTGGTGGAGGTAAAGGCAGAAAAACTTGCACATACCAATATGTCACTAACAGGTTATGGCAGCATCCAATAGTTCTTGCATTACGTGCCTCACACAACACAACTTACTACCATTAATTTGCTACGCTAAGAATCTGCCGTCCATTTTTGCTTCATAATTTCTATTCTTTTTATTCCGCAAACTTCACTGTACATTGAACCTTTGCTGTAAATGCATGTCACTTGCATATACATCACTCTCTTTTGATTCCCAGTTGCCTCATGCACTTTGATTGAATCTAATTGTTTTTTGAAAAAAAGAAGTATATAATATATCATGTGGTTGGTGTGTATTTTGAGATATTTCAATCCACATAGGATAATTTGCGTTCTTTAAAGTCTTTTATATACAAAAGTTGCGATATGGTCTTCTAAGTAAGCTATAGTAAGAGGACATCATTTGTATGCACAAGATTAAGCCAAAATCCTCCGATTTGTTCCGCCCATGCATGAGCACACGATAAAACGGCATGATAATATTTTACTATGGACCATTAAAGTTGGGTCTTGCTAAGGGTAATGGTTAAGGAAGCCAAAAGTAACATGTTTGTATTGGTTTTAACAACATTTTAACTTTTAAAAAGTTAAATTTACCACTTTTCACCATTTTCTAATACTATATTTATATTTTTATCCCCTTATCCAATGCCCCAAAGGCAATGGTTAGCATTCTCCTTGAATGTTTAATTAGTATACTCAACTCTTAGTGTATAATTATTTTACATAAACATTCAATAATGTTTTTATATTTATTAATTGACGTGACAATACATTATTTGTTGTTGTGTTAAATAATTGTAAGCTGACAGAGTATATTAATTAAATTTGGATCATTAATTAGCTTTGATTGAAACTTGAAGTATGTTTATCTTAATTGTCATTTTCTTTTTTTACTTTCCCCCTCTTCACTTAACATTCTTCCTAGGGTATATCTCCTATATTATATATATATATCAGAAAATGTTAACCAGTGCTTTCGGGGCACTAGTTAAGAAAATAATACTCCTTCTGATCTCAAAAATAAACAACATTTTACTTTTTAGGTTCATTAAATAAATGATGTGTGTGGTCTCAATTATAGACCACATACAACTTTTATTCAATGAACTTAAAAAGTAAAACGTTGCTTATATTTGTGACTGGTGAAGTATATAATAAGAATTTCTTGAGACTTGTGTAATTAAATATTTAAAAGTGTAGAAATGTTGGTTTCAATGCAAAACTTACATTTTTTGTTTTCTTAATTAGTGTCATGTAGATACCGGTTAGCATGACCCTTTAAAAAATAGGCCTAATTCATCTTTTGGTCCCTTTATTTAATTCTTTTTTTCACAATGGTCCCTTAACTAAAAAACGTTTCAAACTGGTCCCTTATGTATTCTGCCGTTATCTATTTTTGTATTTTTGAAAATGAGAAAAATAAGTATTGAGTTTTTTATTTTATTTTTGAAAATGAAAATAATGATAAAGTTTATGTTTTTTTTATGAAGAAATTGGTTCACCTTAGACATTTGATGTTAAAAACTAACCGCGAGCACCAAAATAGATAACGATAGAATACAAAAAGGACTAGTTTGAGACGTTTTTTAGTTAAGAGACCATTGTAAAAAAAAAAATTAAGTTAAGGGACCAAAAGATGAATTAAGCCTAAAAAATATTAGACAAATAAGAAAGCTAAAAAATGAAGTTTAAAATTAAAAATGACATTTTTTAGAATTTTGAGACATTGACTACACATTTCCAACGTAATACCACTATATTTGATTTTTTAACCAGTGTCTCGTTAGATTTGTTTTAATATGATACTTGATCCATGTTTATAGGAAAATATGTCTTGATTCAATTGTTAGAAAAAATGAGTGAATAGGAAAAAAAAACCTGAAATTGTAACTTTCGTCAAAAACCCCCTTTAAAATTGTCAAACGTTAGTCAATTACCCCCTCCGTTTGTTTTGGTTGTTAAATGACTATTTTTTAATTTTTTTTTTGCTTTCTTCACCTTCTTCATTCCACTTTTTTCATCATCTTCATCAATATTCATAAAAAAATCCAGAAAAAATTTAAGAAACAACAACCATTAACAACAACATTAAAAATTCTGGAATTTAATTGCATTGTGAGACTAGTGATTCTGGTGCTGAAGCCTTTCTTCTCTGCTAATGCAAGTTCCTGATTCGATTGAGGTGCGAAAAGATGAGATCGGGGTTAGTTTTTAGATTTTTACCATGATTTATGGATCTTCCCATTAATTAGAATGTCTTTGGAGAACTTTTTTATAATTGTTCTGCCATATCTCTTTCTAAATTCAGATTTTAGCTTTTATTAGTTTAATGAAGCATGAAACATGATTGTAAACAATATGTTGTGGTGTGCATTCATAAGATCATTTTAATTTCTCTGCTTTCGCTTATTACATTTTGAGACTAGTGATTGTGTGATTGAAGCCCTTCTTCTATGTAAATGCAGGTTCCTCATTCGCTTTGGGGTTAGTTTTTAGACTTTTACTATTATTTGTGGATCTTATGGTTAATGGTTGATGTTTCTTAAAATTTTTTTCTGGATTTTTTGATGAATATTGATGAAGATGATGAAAAAAGTGGAAGGAAGAAAATGAAGCAAAAAAAAATTAAAAAATAGTCATTTAACAGCCAAAACAAACGGAGGGGATAATTGACTAACGTTTGGATTTTTGAAGTTTCTTAAAAATCAGAGGGGTTTTTGACGAAAGTTACAATTTCGGGGGAGTTTTGCCTATTCACTCTAGAAAAAATTATGGGATGTGGAACTTACCTTGGAAAACAAGATTTGGTATTAGACAACCGTTTGAAACAAGATTTTCAAAATTATGAGATTAAAAGATTAACGGATGACATATTATAAAAAATTGTGGACATTAGTTTTTCTATAGAACAATATTAGACACTATTTTTTTTTTTTGAAGAAACAATATTAGACACTATAAAAATACCTTATTTTAGATTTGTATAAAAAAAAATAGTGTTTTGGTGTAACACTTTTACTTTTAATTACCACTTATAGCAATTGTAAAGTACTTTCTTGATTGTTCTCTTAATTTAATGATCACAATTCACAACCAGTCGATCAAATGTAATTATGAAAATTTGAACCTTCTCGTAACATGACTATCTTGTTTGAGTTTTTTTGTACAAACACACCAATTATGAATATGATTAATTGAATTTTTTTAATTATGTTCAAAAGTATATATATTTATCTTACTTAATAGTTTCTACTATTCAATTCAAATTCAACCGAACTTAAACATATTTAGAATTTAGGGATTTATTTGGACCAACTAACTTGCTTTATCTTTGAGCAACTCCAAATTAATTGATATCTATTAGCTGTTGCATCATAATAAGATGTGGGTCAACGGTACATTAACCAAATAAGGACTACTTTAGATCTAAGCCATGAAACAAACCATCTAACAAATAACATATAGTAGCTAGTATAGTGGTATTAATAATGTCAAAGAGTGAAGTGGATTTTCTTGATATGATATGACACTAGACACCAATTAATGGATGATGATATAGTGTAATCAAGTGCTAGTTAGATGAGATAAACTTGTACTCCCTAACTATATATTGATTCGCCAAATGATTTGATCAAGATTTCAGTTAGCTAACTACATTATCTATCGACGAAGAACATATTTTACTTTAACTTTTTATGATGTATATATACTGTTCTTTTAATGGTATTATTACACATATTGCTCACCTACTGCTGGACCGTTTCTTAGTAAAAACCAAGTCAATGATTTTATTTTATTTTTATAAATAAAGTAATTAAGTCATTGATTTGAGATATATTTAATCACTAACTAATTAATTTTTTTAATCAGCAAAAGATAAAATAGGGTAACTAACATTTTATTAAAGGAGAATTCTCGATACTCAGAAGTAAGGGAGGAAATATGTTATGTTGAGTTAGATTTTGCATGACCTAAGTCTGTTCTAATTAAAAAAATTCAAAGTTTAAATATATCATGTTATTTGTCAAAGACTTATATAACTAATCTGACCATATCCGGGTGTTAGTCAGACCTTTTCTAAAAGTCTTTTATGTGATGTAACTCTACTTAAAGGCATGCTTAATATAAATTAACATATTCAAATAAGTAATTTGACCGTATTTAAATAGATCAACGAGCTAACTTTTTTTTTAGAGAGATTAACGAGCTAACATGTTCATTAGATTAAGTGAACACTCTGGTGCCTGGAGTTGATTGGGTACATGTTCTTCATCTAATTATTTAGTCCTATCATGTTTTTTATATTTAATTATTTCCAAATGAAACTTAATAAAAAGTAGAAAGGTAGAAGGATAAAAAATGTGAAAAAAAAACTTATTTGATTAATTGTATGTATTAATTACAATGTCCGAACATATTTATCGTCTAACTATTCTCTATTTGCCAAACAATGTGGCCTATAGTGTTTAAACCTCCGTTCAACTACTTTAACCGGTGGTGTGCAATAACTCCATTGTTGACGGAATCATGACACCCACATTCGGCTTCAACCTCTTCTTCTCGGCATTATCCATTGACATGTCATTATATCCGAGTGAACCATCAACTTCGTCCCTGAATTTTCACGGGTCGGCCAACTTCGTCCCTCAATTATGCGAAATATCAATTTAATCCCTGAATTTGTTAAATGTCAATCAAGTTAGTCCTTCTGTTCAAACG
>Ga0228710_1009084_pt1 | contig 13964 bp, 6 predicted proteins | sample MedpolnodulmetaG_FD_177995 | JGI IMG/M metagenome (GOLD analysis project Ga0228710, IMG submission 177995) | Root nodule microbial communities from Medicago polymorpha collected in Santa Monica, California, United States - pink nodules | ecosystem: Host-associated > Plants > Roots > Nodule...
GGGGGGGGGGTCGGGGGCCAAGCAGGGTACCAGAAATTGGGGGGGATAGGGAGCATTGGACTGAGGTGAGACGGCGATGGCAGGGAGGTTTTGGAGTGCAGCGAAAGGATAGGGATTTGATTTGGGAAGACAGACATCGTTCACGTTCTAGGTTCCGAGATAGAGGATTGTCACGTTCTGCTTTTTCAGACTCAGAAGCGATAGGTATCAGTTTGATGACTCAAGGTTCCAACGTGAAGGAAGATTCAGGTATAGATCACCTGCGCACCATCATCCAGTGGCTGTGCGCGATCGTGATAGGTTGGAAGGAGGAGTGCAGAACAGCCGTGATACATCAGTAATCCGCAGGAAGCAAAAGCAGGCAGGAGGGCGTCTTCCTCTGAGACCGCAGTCACCATTGTTATTGGAAAGATCAGAGGCTGTGTATGACAGAGAATTTCCGCGGCTACGGAGTGTCGGTGATCGTTACAACAAGCAAGCACTTATTGATAATATTGCAGACACGGAGGTGAAACGGTTCGTCTCTTTCTATTTCACTAATGTGCCTGAATTTATTCCATATGTAAACTTGCGACAAGGCTTTGAGGTATGTGGTATTTTGGAAGATTTATATGTCACAAAGAACTATAATGCACAGGGAAAGGTATATGGTTTTGTTCGGTTTGGCAAAGTCAAGAATGTTGCTAAATTGACAAAGGCATTGAATGAAGTTAGGTTTGGTGTGTATCGGGTGTTTTCCAAGGTTGCCCGGTTCGATCGTTTTGCAAAGTATTCGGAGGAGGGAGGGAACCAGAAGGGGAAGGAGAAGCAGGTTGTTGAGGGAGATAAAAAAGTGAGCGATGGGATTCCTATAGATGATGGGGGAGTTCAAAAAGAGGGGAAGATGAATGTTACGATGAAGACGGAGTCTGAGAGAGGTAGGGGGCGAACTAGGGGTGTCGGGGGAGTGAAAATAATGGTGGGGGATGTAGCGTGTTTAAGAGAAGGAAAGAAGGTGGGGGTTTTTAAGAAAGATGTGGGCGGTGTGGCTGATACGGTGAAGTTGAGAAAGGTGACGGAGAAGGTAATCATGCCGGCTGTTTGGAGTCATAGTGTGGGTGCCAAAGTGAAGATTGTGGCGCTGGCGCCAACCGATGAGCACGGTGGTGCAAAAGGGGAGGTAGGTAGCAGTACAAAGTTCATTATTAAATACCGGCCTAATGTTAAAGACGTAGATTGGGATCAAGACGGTGTGGTGGCGATTGTATCGAATGGTGAGTCCATACCAGTGTTACAACAACGTATCTTGGACGTTGGTTTCAAAAATTTAAATATCATTCCCATGGGGGCGGATAAAGTTTTGTTGAAGGCTTCTGGTATCGCAGAAGTCAATTCTATTTTATCAGGTGCAGCTGAATTTTTTAATTCTTTTTTCTCTTCCACTATACCATGGAAAAAAGATTGTGTTAAATTTGAGCGTGGTGCATGGATTCGCCTATATGGAATTCGGTTGCAAGCTTGGAATGATAATTTCTTTAGACTCTGTGTTTTTGATTTTGGCCGTGTCATGCGCGTGGATTTAAGCACGGTCGATAGAGATAGATTGGATTATGCTCGGATTTTAATAGCTACATCTTCTTTGGATATTATTCATTCTGCGATAGATGTGTTGATTGATGAGGATTTGGTGAATATTAAAATAGTGGAGGAAAGGGGTTGTTCTATCGGTGATGATGTTTGTTTATTTGAAGAAGAATCTGTTATCGACGCAAATGATAATATGGAGGAAAATGTCAATTTCATAGAGAACAATGACGGGAGGGATGGTGATTTAGTGGATAATCTGGTGAATGATATTTCAAAGGAATTTATGGAGAAGGAGCGGTCTTCATGTCATAGTGATGAGAAAAGTGTTGTTCCTAAAGCTACTATGGATGTGCAGCAGCATTTTCAAGCCATGGACAAAGATGAGGATCTCAATGTTACACCACCATTATGTCATGTTTCACGTGAAACTGATGATAACAATTTGATGGCAGCTACTACGTCATTTCAGTGTGATGAAATAAACAAAAATGCTGAAGCCGGATTCCTCATGCAATTCCGCTGCGTCTGCAAGTCATGGAATAATCTAATCTCGAATGATCTCAGATTCGCTAAGAAACACCTTAGCTTATCAGCCAAACACAAACACATCATCACAACCGCGTGGAGCCCCGTCAAAAAGTTAGATGTAATGTCTTTTCCATTCAATCCTCTTCAACTCGACTCTATTTTCACCACTTTTCCGAGGCAACTCGAGTATTCTTCCATTAGTCCAAAATATTCCAATAACTTCATTGCTTCTTGCGACGGTCTCCTTTGTTTCGCAATTGATCAACGTCTTTCTTTTCTTTGGAATCCTTCCATTAGAAAATTAAAGAAATTACCTCATTTAGAAATTCCTCGTAAAAATGGATACACTAGATATGCTTTTGGCTATGATCCTTTCATTTGTTTGCATTGTTAGTTTGAGTTGATGGTTCTTCATCATGCCTTACAATTTTACATTGTTCACAATCACACGTTGATTTAGATGGTGCTAGTTTGATTTATAAGAGTGGAAAATTCATTTTCAGAGTATGTGTTGTTGTGTTTTGCCATTGTCTGAGTTGGATGTCATGGATTTGCTTCCGTTCGGCATGGTTTTTGTGAAGTATTGTTATCAGTGTCGGATTCGCGTCTTCTATTTTTTTGCATATATGCAGAATTTGTGTCTATTTCGGCTCTTTTCTGTTTATTGATTGATTGAGTCTATCTTAATTATTTGCAAATTTGACGCAAAGCACATTAAGTAGACAATAGTACTTATATAGAAAGAAAGCATTAAAAACTGTAAAAGCAAGCATTTTCATGTAAACAAGAAAAAAATTACCACCCTAGAAGTATAGCTCGATTAGGAAGAAGAAAGCCTTCAATGTAACTTATTGAAATATATGTCTAAAGCTATAACAACTGATTTTGCTTAAAGTGAGTGAGATATGGTAACCTTTTTGGGTCTATGTTTCGCAGCATAATTAAAATTCATGCATTGTTAGTAAAAAAAATTAAATCTTGAGTTTTATTATTTCTTACCTTTAAATTTTTTATCCAAAGAATGCATGAACTTTTTTTTTTTTACCAATGCATGATGTGAGATATTTTTTTAGGCTAAAATCAAATATTTTGGTTATTCATCATGGAATTGTAGAACAACAACATATATGAAGAATTTTTTTTTGAGAAAAGATCCAAATATGAAATTGAAACCAGCAAACTTTTGAAAAGATAGACAAATCTCAGACCCAAGAGTAGTATGGACCAGACATTATATATATTTTTGTGAAATAAACTAAATAAAACAAATATTAATCATTCCACAATAATTCCAAAATAAAATAATTTTTGGTTTTTTTGGATTTTATGATTACGGTGATCGAGAGAACATGAATCAATGAAAAGAGAAACAAAAGTTTATTTTGGCAACTTCATTCCATAATCAATTATCCAAAAATAAATTTCTCAGTGTATATTTTGTGGAAAAAAAACTGAACATATTTTCATATCGTGTTTGTTACATGATATATTTTGTGGTAATCAAAAAATAAATATTGTGCTTGTTACACTTTTTTTAATACTTGAACTCACTCTCATCCATTATCTTTTTTTAATTATATGGAAAAAGCGGACATATAGAGTTTGTTACATTTTGTTTTAGTATTTGATTTTTTTTACAGACATCAGGAGGCCACACCGACATTCCAACTAGGTTGGCAGTCCTATGCCTGGCAAACTCTAAAATTTTATTAAAAAAAGGGGGAAAAATATATACAAGGAGAGGGGGGACAAGGCCAAAACCCTCAAAGAAAAAGCAAAAGTAAACTTACTAAAACGACTACGGAAATCTATAGTTGGGCATGCCAATTATGTCTCGACAGAAATCCATATGCAACTCCGCTGGAAGCGTGTCTAACCAAACAGAACCCTGAACTCGGACATTCCAATATAACAATCATTAGGAAGTTGGAGGATGACCACCCTTTGCACGGGTTTTATAATGCGGTTTTCCGATGACTTGTTTTTTCATAGCTTGTTGCTGCTTCTTTGAGAGTACTTGCGTTAATCCTTCTGCAGCAGTCCGTTGGTCGTATTCGCGGATTCTAGCCCATAATTCCAAACCACTCTGTATGTTTTCGCTATGATGTGTTTCGTGCTTCACAATTGGAACCTGAGATGTTTTGCTAGTAGCTTTTGCGCGTTGGTTATTAGTACCTTGGTGCGCTTCTGATTGGATGTCAAGAGGTGTTGGTGGTGTGCTATGTTCCATGTCCGAGGACTCAAAATCAGTAGCTTACAAGTCAACGTGCACTTCATCAAAGATCTTTTCCAGCACATGAATTGATGTACTGGGCAGCCGGTCCTTGGGAATTATATCAACATCATTTTGCAATTCAATATTGAAAGTTGCGGCAGTAACACCATTGTCAATAGGCTGAGATGCAGCCAATTGTGTAGAGTCCTCAGGTGTTTCCTTGTGTTGAGTTGGAACAGTCGTGGCACCCTCCAAATCATCTCTATTATCATGATGAGAAGTTGCCGAACAGTAGGGTTCTACGCGTGAATCATCTTGCTGTATGGGAACAACAGTAGCACCAGCCAAAATAGTGGTCACATGAATTGTATCATTGTGATGAATGGGCGCCACAGTTGCAAAAGCCTTTGAGGAACCAATTCCCTCTAGATTATCCTTCAGTTTCCACCCTTGGTTTGGTTTTTGTGAATGTACCGGCTCCTTTCCCTTATCAATTGGCTGTTCCTGAGTACTTCGGGGATGTAACCAACGACATGATGTAATATTGTGACCGATACTTTTACAACGAGTGCAAAAGTATGGGAGACCCTCATATTCAATAGCAACGGGGAAAGCATAACCCTCCCGTTCAACCATGACCTCATAAAAAATATTCTTTGAGAGATCCAAATCCACAAGAATCTGTGCATAGTGGGCATACAATCTATTCCTTGTTACATTGTCAATCAGTAACGGCGTTCCAACCGCTCCCGCAGTTTCATACAGTGTTCTCTCCATCCAATACTCTTGCGGTAATTCCCATAGTCGGATCCAGACTTGTGTGTGAGTTTGTCGTTGTGTATATAGATTAAAGTCCTTAGTCCATTCAAACAGTCTATGCACTCCCGACTTCAAGCTTACAGTACCGGCTGCTCAAACGGTGCACATCTTCTTGTGAGGCAAAAAAGAATTCATAAAACCCTCAGCCAAGGCAAAGCATACGCCATGGCCCGTTTACTTTCCATAAATTATGTAACTTGACAGTGATATCTTTGGTCGCATAGGGTTTGTCTCCTTTGTTCAGAACCAATCGACCACAAAGGTTAATTTTGCAGAAGTCTAACCCTCGAGAGTAAGCAAAGTGGAAATTGTAATGGACAGTGTTTCTCCATAGATAGAAGGCATAGGAAGAGGTTCAGTCTGGACCTGTGAGCCACGAAGTGCCTGTACAAAAGAGGGTTTTGGAATTGCAGCCCGTGCATGTGTAGAGAGCAGAGCAGACAGAGCAACATGTTCCACCGCGGAGACAATCGCAACAGCAGGAATGTGACTTGATGTCGCAACTCGTGGAGCGGCAGGAGGTGCGAGCTCCGCCTGCCCGTCAAACATGGCAATGCGAGCAGAACCACAGCAAAACTAGGGCCTAATATCAAAGGCTAAAACCAACAAAAAACGCACTTGGTGGTTGTACAACAACGTTGAGCTTCCACCGATTGAACAAAATTCACGTGATGCAATTCAAGTAGGTATAGCTAATATGTGCAAATTCCAATATGATAGCAGCAGCCTTACGTGATGCATAAATTAATTCAAAGGTGAAGCAATTAGCACAAGAATCAACAAAACCTGATGATGCGTATCTGTGGGCAAATTGATTCCACCAAAAGCCATCAAATGGATGCGTATCTGTGGGCAAATTGATTCCACCAAAAGCCATCAAATGGATGCGCCGCGCTCATGCCTTAGCAGTTATAAGGAAGAAAGAAAAAGAAAAAAAACTGACATATACAGTTACATTTTATTTCTTTAATATTTGAATTTACTCTTGTCTATTTGTTATATGTGTTATTTGTATTGAATGTAATTTTAGAAGGAGAAAAAGTTAACCCAAAAGATTCAAAAGAGCCTAATTTCTTTATATATACTAGCGGAGAGACAGACACTCATGTACCCATTTTTTGTTTTTTTTATTGCACTAACATGGGTAAATTGTTAACGATATTTTGCGTGTAAATTACAAACAATATCTTATACAATTTTTTTGATATAAATTAAAATTATACATATTTGTGAATTTCAAATGTAATAAACCATATTTATTTTTTCAATAACAATAATAATATAACAAATATAAAAAAATTCTTATCTTTTTAATAAACCAACAATATAAATTATTATAAAAAATATGTTTAAAAATATAATTGGAATAACAAAAAAGCTTTCTATTTTCTTTATATATAGTATAGATAATTTATTTAAGATGAAAATAATTTTAATTAAAATAAATAATAGACGGATGGAAATCACAAGTTGTTACAAATTACAAATCCTACAACCCTATAAAACACCGCAACAAATTTCATTCACTGAGAGACCGCCACCAAAAGGCAGCAGACTGATTATCAAAACAAACTCTCAACTCTCACCAGCCATCTTTTTCTGTGATTATCAAAACGCCGTCATTGATTTCATTCACCGACGGAGGAAAACACCACCGCTTTTTACTTAAACGCTGCTGCTTTTGCTTCTCAATAACTGATGGAAGAAACTACCACCACCACCACAAAGAGGCAGCGACTTCACCCGCCACAGGTGACTCATATTCCGTTGGATCTTGTGACTGAAATCCTGTGCAGACTGCCTGTCAAATTCCTCATGCAATTCCGCTGCGTCTGCAAGTCATGGAATAATCTAATCTCGAATGATCTCAAATTCGCCAAGAAACACCTTAGCTTATCAACCAAACGCAAACACCTCATCAAAACTACATGGAGCCCCGTAGGAAAGTTAAATGTAATGTCTTATCCACTCAATTCACTTCAACTCGACTCTATTTTCACCACTTTTCCGAGGCAACTCGAGTATTCTTCCATTAGTCCAAAATATTCCAATAACTTCATTGCTTCTTGCGATGGTCTCCTTTGTTTCGCAATTGATCACCGTCGTGCTTTTCTTTTGAACCCTTGCATCAAAAAATTAAAGGAATTACCCTCTTTAGAAATTCCACAAGAAAATGGTTACACTAGATATGCTTTTGGCTATGATCCTTTCATTCATAATTACAAGGTTGTTTCTGTTTTTTCCTATGATTTAGGATATGATGACATTCACGCAAATGGTTGCAAAACTCAAGTTAATGTTCACACTTTGGGCACACATTCATTGAGAAGGATTAAGGATTTCCCCTCTTTGTTCCCTCATAATGAACCGGGAATAATTGTCAACGGCGCAGCTAATTGGTTTGCTTATTCTATGTCTGGTAATTTCTCGAGTGTCATTGTTTCACTTGATTTAGAAAAAGAGTGTTACCAAGAGATTCCACAACCTAACTATGGAATTGAGGATAACTTGACCTTGGGTACGATGAGGGATTGCTTGTGTGTATTTTCTCGTTCTTATTCTTTTAATGATGTTTGGCTTATGAAGGAATACAAAAACAAAGAGTCTTGGATTAAGCTGATCCGGCTTCCTCGCTTTTCTAATCCTCTTTTATTCCATGACGATGCCACGATAATATACATTTCAGAGGATGACAACCATGTGCTGCTCTCAGTTAACGGGTTTCCTAACACGAAATGGCTTGTTTTTTATATCCATTTAAATAATACCATAAATAGTCTCCAGATTCCAATTGAGCTTCGGGTAAATTCAAAAGTCTACGTTGAGAGTTTGATATCACCTTGATTTTAAAGCTAGGAGTTGGGTGTTGATGTTATGTCCTGTCATTTGAGTTTGAGATTCAATCTCAACTTTTATTTTAATTTATATTTATTGTATTTGATGTTTGTTATGACTGCTGTAGACTTCATGGATCATTTTTAATTAATCAAATTTGCCACTTTTAGAAGTTGTTATGTTATTTTCATTTGCTTGTTAGTTTGAGTTGATGGTTCTTCATCATGCATTACAATTTTACATTGTTCACAATCACACATTGAATTAAATGGTGTTGGTTTGATTTATAAGATTGGAATAAGGATTTAGATGTTATGTCAATTCACTAATTTGTTTGTTAATACATCTATTTCTAACTGCTGCATATGCAAATTTCATAATGTTTTCTTAAAATCAACTGCTAGCTTAAGTGAGAATGCAATCATACTACTGTGATGTGTTTCTTTTAAGAATACTAATTTTTGCACATATGTGTAGCCTTTTGATCAACATTGCTGTGATTTTCATCATGTTATACTAGTAAGAAGGAAAATTCATTTTCAGAGTACGTGTTGTTGTGTTTTTTCGCTGTCTGAGTTGGATGTTGTGGATTTTCTTTTGTTCGGCATGGTTTTTGTCCAGTATTGGTAACCTCCAATCAGCCGAGGAGTGTTTTGGCAGTTTGTTATCAGTGTCGGATTGGCATCTTCTATTTTTTGCATATAGGCAGAATTTGTGTCTATTTCGGCTGTGTTCCTGGAAGTATCAGAACAAAGTCGGTCTTTGAGTTGGATATTGAGTTTCCAAAAAAAATAAAAGTATCAAAACATGGGTTTTATTTCTGGAGTCACTTTTCTGTTTATTGATTGATTGAGTCTATCTTAATTATTTGCAAAATTGACGCCAAGTACATTAAGTAGACAATAGTACTTATATAGAAAGAAAGCATTAAAAAATGTAAAAGCAACCAATATCATGTAAACAAGAACAAAAGTACCACCCTAAAAGTATAGCTAGAATTAGGAAGAAGAAAACCTTCAATGTAACTTATTGAAATACATGTCTAAAGCTATAACAACTTATTTTGCTTAAAGTGAGTGAGTTATGGTCACCTTTTTGGCCATGACTAGAGTGTTTCTTTACATGGTAAAATACAACCTGCTAAATTCATTTTAAAGTGAAAGTTCCCATGGAAGTCGATTCTTATTGACAATGTTATGTGATATTGAGTAGATAAAAATGTTCAACGTAGTACAAAAACTACAAATATCTTTTTTCTAATGAGGTGATCTTTTGAGTTGGAATTTTCTCATAGCCAGTCATGAGAAAAAAATTACGTAGTGCATGACTTTTATATTTTGCAGTTGCCTCTAGCTAAAGAGTGTGGAGGAATAAAACCACGACTCATAATTGCGACAAATATATACTGATCCCTAAGTAAAAATGGGTTAAAGAAACTTGGTATATTAATTAGGTCCAAATTTTGCTAATACATCAATTTTCTTTAAATTTGGGGAAGGAGATGGAGGGAGTACACTTTTTCACCTCCTTTAGGAAGGCAAGGCAAGGCAATCAAGATCGAAAGTATCATTTGATTAGTAAATAGATGTATTATCAATGAGACAAAATTTCATTAGTAAAATCAAGTAAAAGACTACTAATTGTTGGAAAAACTCAAGTTTACATTTCTGAAAAATACAAGACTTCAGTTGAATGCCCAAGTCCTCTATAAATCAATAGCCATACAAACAGTTTTACTCCAAGGGTGTTGAATTAAACTATTTAATATTCATTACTGCCTCAATATAAACTGCAGTGCAAACATTTTTCCCTTTATCATAAGCTAAGCAATACATAAGTGAGGCATTGAAAGGGTCATAAATATTAAGGTCCCGTTTGGATAAACAACGTATACAAATGCTTATAGGGTAAGAGTTTATAGCATGAGAGTTTATGGTATAAGCTCTTTATGTTTGGATATATATACTAAAAATGCTTAAATAAATTGAAGTGTTCAGATGTGTCATTAATGTTAATATAATTTAAAAGTGCTTACATAAATTGAAATGTTTGATTGTGTCATTACATAAGAAATGAATGTACGAGGTTGTACAAGTCTTTTATATTAGAACAGTTTATATTATATAATCCGAGCAAAATAAAAAAACAGGATGCATGTGATTAGGCTGGGAGGCGATAAGAAATTCCATTCCTTGAGACTTGGAAATCCAATTTTTGTCTGTGGGCTGGTCCTCATCCATGAGCTATTGACAAATTTGTTTCAATAGCTAATTTAAATGAAGTGGTTTTTTTCGAAAATGAATTTTAAGAGGATATTTTCTGGCCCCCTAAATTTCCATTTTACCCCTTATATTAATGTTCCGTAGATATATTCGAAGCTTCCGGGAGTTATCTTCCAGATGGTTCATCTAATATGCCAGAAACTGCTGGTTATACTTTCATTTCCTCTTTTGCATTCAACCTCAATCATCTCTTAAACCTTGCAATTTTTGGGAGATTCTAGGTTTTTTTTTTGTCACAATCATTCCATCAAATATGGTCAATCTTCACTCTCGTGATTAATTAGGAGGTAAAGCTTACTACATTCGTTTACATTTTGTTTCTTCAGTTTTTTTCTCTGTCATGATGCATACGAGAGTTATCTCCCAAATCATAATTTCTATGAATTTGGGAGATACGTAATGAATCATACGTGTACAACAAATTTTCTAAGTTATAATGGACATTTGATTAGTGTTTTAATGTTTTTTTTTACATTTTATTTTGTGATATATACATAGATATGGTTGAACCTCCAGTTGTTCCAAAGCCAGATCCAAAGGTCTATTTCATTGATGTTGCAGAATAATTTGTTCTCGAAAAGAAATGTTAAAATCGAGAAGAGATGATTAATTAGGCTCGTTGTCAAGCAAGAAATAATGCAGGATTTACGCTTATAATAGATATGTCCGATAGTGGTTTCAGATGTAGAAAACCGAAGCTTGTTTTGGGGTGTGAAAGAGCTGATGAGTATATATAAAGGAAGAATGAAGAAGTTGAAACAAGAAGTTACGAGTTCAAGGAAATGTGAATCTCCATTTAGGTTGCGTGGTTATTTTAGCATATCACAACTATGAAGTCTGAGTGTTGTTTCAAGATTGCATAATCATAAGATGGAGTCAAAGTTAAAAGGTCATATGTTGGACGATCGTTTGAACGAAAAAGAGACAAAGATTGTTGGTGATATGAGAAGGAATTTTGTGCAACAAAAAAAATTCTGTTGGATTTGAAAGATATATGGAAAGACAATTTGACGGTTACAATGCACGTCATAGATACAAAAATATATTAGAGGTTAGAGACCACAAATGCAACATGTTGAAGTGTTTGGAAGGCAACGACTGTGTTTTCAAGTATAGAACGGTTAATGGGTCAAAAACTGTTGAAAATATATTTTTGGCACATCTTGAATCTTTGAAATTATAACGCATTTCCTACTGTTTTGTTGATGGGTTCTACTTATAAAACCAATGCAAAATACGACTGTTTGAGATAATTTAGGTGGCCTCAACAAAGAAGACATATTATGATGGGTTTGCTTTTTTGACTTTTCAGAAAGAGGATGATTTCATGTGGACTCTACAAGAGTATATTAATCTTTTGGTGTGTAAAGAAAATATGTCGAAGGTAATTGTTACTAACATGCATACCGCACTGATGTTGTTGCCAAAACCTTTCCAACATCCACTGCTTTATTAAATAATAGCATTCACAAAGATTATTCACAAAGAAAATATAAGTGCTGGAATTTAACTTAATTACAAAATCTAGTTTAAAACCTTTTTTTTGTTTTATAAAACTCAATATTATGTGACAGAATGGACTAAATTATTCAACCGTGAGTATCGTTTTGAACCAATTAGAATTTCTATTTTGAAATAACTAGTAACTTTTATAACATAAGAGACTGGCTTGAAGATTTTTTTTACAAAGACTCAAAGCTTTTAAAACATAAAGTATCAATTTTTTTTTTGAGTAAAAAATATTGAGATCAACTTACATAAACATAAGAGTCCTTGTGAGCTTAGCTCAATTGATGGGGACAATGCATAATATATGCAAGATCCGGAGTTTGAATCCCGATCACCACAAAAAAATAAAAATAAGACCTTCTTTCAAAAATAATAATAATAATAAATAGGCCAAATATGCAATCAAGCCTAAAAATAAAAATCTATTTTTGAAAGAGAAAAATAAAAATCTATTAAATATTTAGAAAGGAACATAATGTTATGATTGTTTAATTTAAAGATGAAAAAAATTATACTTGGACTAGGATGTAGATGCTGTACTATGTCATTTGAGTATGAGTCTGAGATTCAATCCCAACTTTATGTTAATTTTCGTTTTTGTTATTTATTTTGGTTCGTTCTTGCTTTGATTGCTGGTGACTTCATGGATCATGGTTAATTAAGGGGTAAAGAAATTTTCACGTTCAGAAATTGATGTGTTATTTATTATCATTAGTTTGTTAGCTAGAGTTGTTAGTTCTTACCTGTGCAACCACACATTGCATTATATGGTTTGATTTTCTATGATTGAAAATGGGATTCAGATGTTATTTATTATCAGATGTTTCTACAATTTGACGGTTACAATGTACGTTCATTGATACGTCTGCTAACTGCTAACCATGCAAATTTCATAATGTATGCTTCATATCAGCTTCGATGTGAACTTAGTTTGTTACAAGAATGTTCAGTTTTTGCACACATGTAGCGTTCTGACAGTTAAGAAGGTCAGTGTACAACCCCTCAGCTTTTTATTTGCCTTTTTCCTTAATTTTTTTTTTCTTTTTCTTTTCATTCTTTCTGGATTAATAGATATTTCACTCACTTTATTGTCTCTTAAGCTTTAAATAATCTCCTCAGAGTTAATTGCTTGTTTATGAGTTGTAAGAAAACAAAGCTGGTGTATGGGGTGGTTAAGTATGAAACAATTTATGGCATGTTCGTAAGCTATTGTGAGAACAATTTGAATTTATTTTATCGTTTGTTATAGAAATTATTGCTTATACATAGTCACTTAGAAGATATAAGGGCTAATGCTTTAAGTGCTTAATTAAGTTATTCATCCAAATAGGCTCTTAACCTCATAAACTTGTAGTTTGGTTCATAAAATTGGGGTTGGCTCAACATGCATAACCGAACAAAGTTGACAGAAAATTCTCATTGCTGCCATATTAGCTTGGGCAGACATGACTTCTCAATTTAACAACAAAATTGGGTTCAAGTATGATGCAGATTGCCAGATTATATTAGTGTATTTTGTATTATACTTCAGTCCATTTTTATCTTGTGTTTCCCAATTTTTAGTGTTCGTCATGATAATTTTATATAGTTGTGTTTAAACAAGTTAACAAGCCACTTTTTATTTATTTATCGTAATCAAACACAATAACTTTTTTTTTATATATAAGTCCTCTAAAAAATATTACTTTTTTATGTACAATCTCTAAATTTTTAACATCACTTTTTTTAAACAAAGTCTTATTTAAAGTTCCTAATATAAAAATCTAATATATTTTTAATTTATATGTCCCGACAATGTACAAAAGTTTTAGATATAGAGTTTAAGACTATTACTTCTTCAAGCCTTAATGTTTCTCGTGCGCCCTACTTTTTTTCTTTCAAAATATCATTTGTTCAAATTCTATAATCCAAACAAGTTTATAGGTATTTCGAATTATAAAATCTAAATCCTTGTATTGTCCACCAAGAGGTTGTTTTGAACTTGATCTCGTTGCCTAGACAATAGGAATATGTCACTTGGCAAGGCAGCAAGAACAAGTTCAAAAACACTTTTTGGTACATCTTGTCTTTCATCGTTATTCTGCGGATCTGGAAAGAAAAAATAAAGGTTGTTGTGAACTTGATCCAGTTTTCCTATCGATAGAAATATGTCAATTGACAGGTCAGCTGGATCAAGTTCAAAAACACCTCTTGAAACACCTTCCCTTTCA
>Ga0228710_1009085_pt1 | contig 13962 bp, 3 predicted proteins | sample MedpolnodulmetaG_FD_177995 | JGI IMG/M metagenome (GOLD analysis project Ga0228710, IMG submission 177995) | Root nodule microbial communities from Medicago polymorpha collected in Santa Monica, California, United States - pink nodules | ecosystem: Host-associated > Plants > Roots > Nodule...
CCTCTATATATATATATTATATATATATATATATATATATATATATATATATATATATATATATATACACACACTACATTGTCAAATATACCACATCTTCAAATATATATATTTATATATATAGATACTACATCTTCAAATATGCTTGACAATAAATGTAATGTCCCTAACTCGACTCTATATGCATGTGGTACCAAACCTATCACCATCGTCAAATATTTTGGACATCAGAGTTATGTTACTGATTTTGTCCACACCATCGTCAAATACAACATTGTCAAATAGGACTGACCATGAATGCATGAACACCAAACAATGACTCAACATATGCACATGTTTAAATGACCCGACAATTACACATCTTTAAATAGCATCATCGTCAAATATCACATCTTTATATAACACATCTTGAAATCACACATCCTTAAATTACACATTTTTAAATCACACATCTTCAAATAACACATATTGACAAGTAACTATGGTATCACAAACACACCAATATGGAGCATAAAACACGTCTCAAAAACATTTTAAAAATAATAGGAATAATTTCATTAAAACAAGCATCTATATAAAATCACTTTAAATATAAAATATATTATTTGAGATAAAATAGTAGCAATTCTTCGATGCACATGTATACATGCATAATCTCTTAAAAGTGTATTCATAGAATGAAAATTAGCCAAAGAAGTCACAAATAGAATTAAAACACTAAATAAATATATGGGGGGGGTTAAAATATGCATCCCATAAAACGATTCATCTATAATTCAGTATCTTTACTAAATCATATTTAAATTTATCCTTCTAACCTATAATGTAAATACTAATTTATGTATTTAAAATCAATATATGCAGCTAACATCAATAACTTAGTGAAGAGGTAATCGAACAACACATGTATATGTAACCAAAAATAAAAGAATAACACATGTATATATATATTGGAACAGTAACTCGGAATTTCAAAATCATAGCAGGCATCGCAAAGGAATATATATATCATAATTAATTCATAGGCAATCAAGAAACTAACCGGCCTCCATAAGACTAATTATTTGATTTTCATAAAATCCCCAATGTTAAGTTTTCATTAATTTAAATCACAACATCAAATTAGAGCATGAATTTGACATGAATTAATAAAAAAAATCATAAAAAAATAGATAATGGAAAACAAAACCTTCACTACTCATATGTTCATACAACCCTTTATGGTGAATAGAGACTCCCTCTTACCTCTAGTTTTATCGAATAGATGAATTTCTACGGTTGAATCTCTCCCTAAGCTCTTCTCTCTTTGCCCATTTTCTCCACAACCTTATTTTTCTTTGCCACTTTGTTTCTCTCTTTCTCCGTAACCTTTTTTCTCTAATTCTCTTCTTTATTTATAAGCTGTAATTGATTTGTTACCAATTTTTTTCCAGATTACTATATGTTCTTTAGGTTTGTTGCTAATCTTTTTTTTGTAACTACGCGACCTTGCTATTTACACTTTCCTCTGCTTAAATCATTAAAACACTACTCAGCTCACTAACTACACCTCTTTTCTATTCAATTTTTCTAATTCACCTCCTTTCGCACTCTACTTTCTTTTTCTCAATAAAAACTAATTTTTTCCTAAACGTTATTTTCTCTCACTTTAACCAACTAACCAATCCATCTAATTTCCCCTTCCCTATTCTCTCAATAAATACGAATAATTAAATTAATAATATCAAACAAATCAATACTATTAATAATATTAATATTAATATTATCTAATAGTAATACTAATAAACTAATATTAAAAATTGGGGTGTTACATTAGCAACTTTAGAGTCCTCACTTCATCTCATCTTTTTCATAAATGGGCATCAGTGCTGGTTCTTAGAGTATTAGAGTTAGATTACTTGGTGATGCTTTTAGCTTACCACACTCCTTCAAGCATTGTAATCTTGTACTACCTCTAGTTAATCTATTAATTTAGCTTTTCATGTTTTCATTTATATTTTTCTTCTTCATCATCTCCAAGGCTCAGCTCACCATGAGTTGAACCCCTTCTCGTGGTTTAAACATGGTGAAGTTATAAAACCCTTTACTGACGATATATAAAGCTATAACGTCATGCTCCTTTCAAACAAACTAATTTAACTCAAAATCTTTAGGAGTGAGAATTGATCACCTTTACTTCTTATGGTTCCTTGAGATGGAAAGGGTGTGAGAATGAAAAATGTTTGTTTGATGTGAATTTGTTCATAAGCATCGAAAGGTGAAGGAATTAAGAGAGACTACTTTGCACGAATACTAGATCTTGTAGGAGGCTTCAAGCACTAAGATCTAACTACGACTCTTTTCATAGGCCAAAGGCTCAGCATAATAACACTTCGGTGAGAAATGTCGAGATCCTAACCTAGCAATGTTGCGTATTAAATTTTGTGTGACTGTACATCAAAAGTATGTCTTCATAGGATTAATACGAAGGCTGAGTGCAAAACACTTTCAGTGGCCACCAGGTTGCCAAGAAGCCGTAAAAAGGTATATCTCTGTAAATCAGAGTAAAACTCTGTCATAACTGAACTTAGTTTAAACCACACTTTTCACTTTGATAATTTCTAAATCTTTTTAATTGTTCCCCAACTTTTAACTTTTATATTTACTGTAGTGACATATGATCTACTCCCTCCGTCCCATTTTAAGTGAGCATATTGTTCATTTCACACATGTTAAGAGAAAATGTATAAGTGAGAGAGAGAGAGAAATAGTTTTGAATGTTTTTTCAAATATTAGTGCATTCCACATTATCATAAATGCAAATTAAAGTAGAACATATTGAATTGAGAGTAATGAAAGTAATATTAATAGAATTATAATTAAAAAAAGAGTAATTAATATTGTATTGAAAAGTGAAACGAGTCAATTATTTTAGGACATTTATTTTTTTTTGCAAATGACTCTTTATTATAGGACGGAGGGAGTATTTTAGTTTTCTAGCATCATGGAGATACTTGAGATACCTGTTCATACTCTTATGAGTGATTTATACAATAACTTTATGTAAACTAAAAAAAATTATAAATAAAAGAGAGAAAAACTATTACTTTTGCTAAATTAACCTTATATATTTACTTGAGACTAATGCAAATGATATTCATTTTGTATCCTTTTTATGGATATAGACAAACACAATGTTCATGACAACAATGTAAATGGGATTAAAAAAAAGGAAGAAATGAAGTTGTTTTCATTGCGGAAAATCGAAACATTTCAAGAGTGATCGTAGGTTCTTTAAGAAAAACTCTAATCCACAAAAGGATCATCTTGTTGCATAGAAGTAACTATTAGAATATGTAAATATAGAAATTTGACTATTAGTATTGTGATTGATTAACAGAATCACGAGTAGATACTTGCATTATGTGTATTGGAAATGGTTGAGCTGGACGTGGAGTAAAAGTTAGATTGTTCTAGGGTGGAGTGGTATAGGTTTGGGATGGAAGGAAGGGTGTATCATTATCCAAAAAATTATAACCAACTGTTGTAGGAACATTTGAATTAGTTAAAAGGAATGTATTTTCTTCAAAAATAACATGATTGATATTAACTAAATTAGAAGTAATCATTATTATTAAAGTTGAATATTTTTAATAAATTGATGAATATGATTGATTGAGAAAACAAATATTTACACTATGTCATTTGATTGAGAAAATACAAATATTTACACTATGTCATTATATCACACATATGAAGTGATAAAGACATATGTAAGTGGCTAGAGTTACCCCAATGGTTACATGAATTTAATATGTTCTCGTTGAAGAACATAATAATCAGCTAAATGAGGTGTAATGAAAATTCAACGATGGTTGACAGTTGTTCTTTGCGGGGTTCAACTTGCAAAAACACTCTAACACTTATGTTAGTGAGATCTCAAGATGCTATGAGGTGATTTATCATAATGAGAGTGCGTACATGATTTCGGTGTAGGCCACTCTATTTATAGACCCTTTAAGTTAATAAGTTGGTTATACCCTTATGACTCAATAGTTAAACGACCGTTTGATCATACAAGGTATTCATATGTTCTCTAAGCATATTATATGATGTGGATCTATGTCAGTGCATGTGATCAACAATTGCGGGTGGACATCCTATAAAACCTAAGTTGAAAAATGGTCTCTTGGTCTTTGAGGATAGAGCTATGACCTGGTCCAGAACGAAATCCATTAGTAATCCTTAATGACAGTTTTTTATTTAACCCTATTAATTTCTCACGTGCTCTACAACATCTCATATTATATAATCCAAAAGGTGTAAAAGCATGTTAAAAACAGCCTCCAACATCCTACGACATTTCATATTATACATTCTAAAGCAAGTGTGGAGGGTGGAAAAAGAAAAACTCATCGATGATTAATATACGGGCCTTGAATGAAATTGGCTAAGCCCAATACCCATTTGTATATATAAATAGATCCATCCCAAAAACCAAAACCCTAGAGGCAGTGTTACACTTTCATTTCACTCGCCGCATCTTCTTCTCTGCGCATCTCACACCAAACCTTCAACAATGGTGGCCGCAAAGAAGACCGTAAGCTTCTATCATTCAGCATTTCTTGATTTTCATTATGATGTCGTTTCAGATTTAGGGTTTTTGATTCTGAATCGAATTTTTGATTGATTTTTACAGAAGAAGACTCATGAGAGCATCAACAACAGGCTCGCTCTTGTCATGAAGAGTGGAAAATATACCCTTGGGTATAAAACCGTTCTCAAATCCCTTAGGAATTCTAAAGGTAATTTTTTTATCCATTTTGTTGTTGAAGTATGTATTGGGTCGTTTTTATTTTGCTGATAAGCTATGAATTGATTAGATTGTGAGGACTTATTTGAAATTGTTTAGATGTTTTGTAATTTGAACTGTTGTAGATTGATTTTGTAGTGGAAATAAGTGATTAGTTAAAGTGGTTGAAGTTTAGTGTTATGCATTTTGATGGAATTAAGTGATTTTGGAGTTTTGAATGTTGATTTGGTAGTGGAATTAAGTGATTGGTGAAAGTGGTTGAAATTAAGTGATATGCATTATTGATAGAATTAAGTGATTTTGGAGTTTTGAATGTTGATTTGAAAGTGGAATTAAGTGATTTTGATTTGATTATTTGTAGGGAAATTGATTATCATTGCTAACAACTGTCCTCCTTTGAGGAAGTCTGAAATCGAGTACTATGCTATGTTGGCAAAGGTTGGAGTCCACCATTACAATGGAAGTAAGTTGTTTATCTAGCTCCTATTCTCCTCTGTGTCGTTTATTTTTTCGATGTTGATTTGCAGTGAGTGATTGTTTGGAATCATTTTTTATCATGTTGTGTTTTTTCTTTATTTTTGATCCTGATTGATTCAAGCTAACTGAACTTTAGTGTATGTTTGTACCTGGTTTATAGAATGAAATCCAATGTAGTAGATTAAAATGAACTAAGCTAGTTAATATACGTTAAAAATTGATGTTATTTCCTTTATCCCAACATAACATTACAGTCACGTGTAGTAATTGTCTATGCATTGATTTGTTAGTATGTTGAAAGAATATTGTAATATGTGTCTATGCATTGATTTGTTAGTCATGTTGAAAGAATATTATACATGGTTGAACGAATGTGATACGTTGAACCCTGTTTTACAATAATGTCATTTGACTTAACTTCAAAGATTCTGGTAAATGAATTAATATGGTTTACGCTGCTGATTGGCACGCTTTGATTGTATTAACTTTTCCAATGTCTGTTAAAAATTATAATAATTTTTCAACACTTGGATGTGGAACTAATTTTGAAAGATGCAATGAATTTTCCAAATATGCTTCTGTTAATGTATACATCCACTTGTTACTGCATATGCATAGTATGATGATTATGCACATGCATAGTTAGATTATTATGCATATGCTATTGCTGGCCGACCTTGGTTAGCACTTGTTACTATTGTTGTTTCTCCAAATTGTTGGAATTCTTCCTATTGATGTTAATTGTCAACTACAATGATGTCTTTTATCAATTGACTCTTTAAGGTTCTGCATGTATATTTGTAAGTCACTTATATTGACAAGTTGAACTTTTGTGTTATCATAGACAATGTTGACTTAGGCACAGCTTGTGGAAAGTACTACAGAGTGTGTTGCCTCAGCATTGTTGATCCTGGTATATATTGCTTCCTTTAACTGTGTTATTTAAAACTAGTTTTTTTTTTCTCCTCTAATTTTATTTGTTATTTGGTGTTTTCAGGTGATTCCGACATCATTAAGACAGTTCCTGGAGATCAGTAAACGAAGTAAAGATTTTCCCATGATGTTTTCAATTCTATGTTGTTTAGACATTGTCAGAAAGAAATTCTAGTTGTAGACTATGGTGTACAATGCTTGTTATTTTGGGTATCCCAGCTGATTGAGCATTGAGTAATTTTGACTGCAATTTTTGTTCCATTGTGCTGATTTCTATATAGATAATATTTCTACTTTGATCTTTAATGTCTGTTATCTGTGTTGGCTTGCAAAAGTATCTATTTAGTTCAGTGGAGGAAGAGTACTAGTGAAATGTTGACCTTTTAATGTTTTATGTCAAAGGAGGAGGATTTAGGATGTATGAGAAATGAGAATTAATGTGCTTCATAGAATTAATGAGTATGAAGGATGAGTGATAGGGAGAAAATTAATAAAATCTTGTTGGCAGAAATATCCTAAAGTAAAATCAAGTGAAGTAAAGTTGAATATATGACTTGAAATTTTAGTATGTACATCATTTTGGTTATGTGGAATGTTTTATTGTCGCATCGTTTGATTAATGTGGGAAACTGATGATAATTCGTAAATACCACAAGTGAGTAGAGTTACAATTTTAGGGATGAATGAAGTTGTCTTATGCTTGTCTGATTTTGCGTTGACACGTGAAAAAAAAAATTAGTTGAAAGACAATCCAATTACTCACTTAGTATGGTGCAATTCAATAAATGCATCATGATTACTGATTACAAATACAACGAAATTTCTACAAAAAATGTAGTAATCGATGCTAACATGTTATAGGTTGTTGTTGCTGCTTACGAAACCCGTAATAAGGCCATCTCCATCTTATGTTTCTCTGCATTGTGTACTTAAACGATAAGAATAGTTTTATAATTTTGAGTAGTTATCAAGTGAAGTGCCTCTAATGTGCATTGAGGGGCAAAAACTAAGGGGACAGGCTAAATGGTCTCTTTGTCAATAATCTATAACTTTTCAAAACCTTAATCAATTTGGTCTCTTTGTCACGTTAGTTGTGATCACATGTCACATTAACTGCCAAGTTGTTGCACATTGATTTAACTATCCATGTAGGCTCTATACTATTTGATTATGAAGATGAAAATGCCAGGAACAAACTTGAAACATACCAGGTTTTGACATTTTGGCTACAATATTTCTCTTTGCTCTCTTCTTGCTCATTCTTCCATTTTCTTTTAAACCTGACTAAAATTTTCCATCCATTGTGAAGCTTATCTTTGGTGTCACTTGGGCACCAAGTTGGAATTCAAAATGTTAAAGGGAACTAAACTGGCTGGGTATTTTTTTTCTATTTTTTTTTTGTAATATAAATTGGGTACAACTAAATACATAACCAATTAAGAGACATCATAACAATAAGAAAAAAACATATTTAACCTTTTAATTATTTTTACAAATTTTAAATATAATTAATAAAGAAAATATTAAATATTTCTTAGTTTAAATTAAAACCCAATAGATTTTAATTATAAAAATAAGCATTGAACTAAAATTGTAGGACTTTACCCCTAAGGGAGTCCTTCCAGAAATTCTCGAAGGCTTAAGTTTCCCTAAGCCTAAGAGGGGGTTTGGAAATAGTTTTCAACCAGCAATAGACGCGCCTCGGTTAGTACCTCATTAGCTGCGTCATTGCCCCAAGCGCAAAGATGGTTTAAGCATCACCACTATGCTTGTTTATATATGGACTTCAGCCTCATCTTTTTTCATATACGAGCGATGTGGGACTAAATATGCAGAATTTCGAAACTATAGTCACCACTAGCCACGCTTTTGCCTTCAACACAAGTCCATTATATCTCATTCAACAATCTTTTGACTTAACAAAAAACACTTTAAAATACAAGTTATTCATGAACTTACGTTTAAGAATAATAAGTTAACACCTACAACTGTCATGCAAATAGGCTGTTGCATATCAGTGATCTAAACTACCAAATGAAACAGTTAAATAAGCCACAAAGAGTTAGAGTATTTGTTTGGACATCAACTTAATTAAGTGCGTATAGGATAAGTGCTTACCATATAAGTGTTTATCTATTAGATATCTATATAAAAAAAGATAAAATAAAGTTAAATTATTTTCGATATAAGTTATAAGCTGTTTTTATAAGCTATTCTGGAGTGCTTATGAAAATAAGCTGAGAATAGCTTATGAACATTTTATAATTTGTTTTCATAAGTTCTTTTAAACGGTCTCACAAATACTTTTGCAAGTAGGTAATCTCAAATAATCCAATGTGAAGAGACTCATAATAACAGAGCCAAAAGAACTCATACATATGCAAGCACTTTTTGCTTCTGAAAATACTCTCACCTAACAAGAAAGTTTCATTTTTTTCCCAGAGTCTTTACATCTGAACGTTGAACCTTTAAAACAGATGCTTAATCAATACTTTTCTAGAAATATTGAATTAGACACGGACACCGGATATGACACTGACATGGATACGTCGACAATGATAACAATTTAAAAAAGATGGATTAATTGAACACAATCACATGTATCGGTGTTGTGCCGAACACTGACACCTGTCGAATATCAACATGCCTTTCATCACAAATGTTGGTGCTACGTAAACTCTTTTACAAATGTAACTAATTTCAGGGAGTTAGGTGCATGTCCCCCATGTTTTTGTTTTGTTAATTCCATTAGATCATTGGTAGTTCCTGAGTACCAAGTATTAACATAGTTCATATTTGTGCTACAATGATGCATTTGCATGTAAATTTTCTTAAAATATGATTAAGAGCATGAAATTACTGCACAATTACATGTCACAGCTTTAATAGATGAAAGGAATGTAACGTGACAAAACAAGGAAAGGAAATTTCTTCCAATTAACACAAAAAAAAAAAAAAATCTTCTTGCTTGAGAACTTTACAAAATTGCCTACACTTGAAAAAGGACTTCCAACATAACACTAATCAAAATTCTTCTGGTAGAGGTCTTCCTTCTAAGAGGGACTTAAACAACGCAAGTGATCTCTCAGACTGTGAAAAGGGTACTTCATGTGATGCCCTCCTAACTCTTGCAAATGATAGTATATTATCATGAATAAACTTGAGTGCATCCACCTAAAACAAAAATTAATATAATTTAAAAGTAACTACATGTGTCGGTGTTGTGTTGGAAACGAGACACGTCTTTAATACGAAGTGTCGATGCTAAATAGATTCAATATCAACAAACACAATAAGATTCACCTGTTGTCCCTCAAACCACAATAAGTATCTTAGTAGTTGTGACAAAATATAAGTAAAATTGACTTTTTTGGTTATATTGAAGGATAGTACACCATGTATAGTATACAAATTTCCATATGAAGTAACTCCTTGAAAATATAGAAACCAAGTACATTAACCCAAAAAACGGAAGGCATGAACCTCCACAAGCACTCGGAGGTTGTCTTATAAAAAGCTTGTTTAAAAGCTTAATGTTAGGGCGGATTCTAGGGTGGATGAGTGAGACATATCATCTACGGTGGATGAGTGAAAAAAGGGTAAGTGCAGTCTACCACAGCTGTCCCTATAAAATTGGAGGCTTGACTCTCATAGTAAAAATAGACACCTAATAAAAAAACGCATAATTTTTTTAAAAGATTAATCTTTTATTTAAATTGAAAATAACACTCGTATAATGATTATTAGTCACCAAAATCAAAATTAGCAATTATTTTTACTAAAAACATGTTTTTTAACTTAGAAATAGAAACATGGAACATGATTTTTTACTTGAAAATTGAAACATGTTTATTTTTCTTTTTTGAGCGGGGCGAGGGATATTGAGCAATGATTTTTTTTCTTGAGGCCCATTATTTTAGGAGACCCAGCTCAGTTGAGTTCTTTACACTCTCCAAAGAACGGCCCTGCAGCCTACACTCGGCTACACTAGATCAATTTTCACTCTCTCTTCTCCCTTATCAAATTGTTCAAAAAACTACCAGCAAAACCCATAACAGTTCCCATAGTTGATACAAATCGACCCATACATGCTTGGTTCAGGACAAACATGATGAACCCCTAAAGCTCTAAGTAGTTTCCATAATAGATTATGAGTTTCTAGATCACCTCTGCTTCTAGATTAAAACAAATCAAAAAAATTATTATTAACATTCTGGACCTTCTGAAATTATTATTAAAAAAATTCTCCAATTTGTGTTACCTTCCAAATTTATTAGTGTAGAAGGTAACTTGATAGAGTTTCATCGTGATTGTTTTGTCGCCTCTAATAAGGTATATGTGGCTGTGGGAAAATCAGTAAGTTAACTGACCAAGCTGTTTTCTATATCAACATTTATAGAGCAATCACTTATGTAAAATGTGAGTTAGTGGTCCAAAACATAGCTGATTGAGTATGTTTATGTGAATTTTATATGTCGATCAAGTTAAGAACTTGCACTCCTCAACAAAAAAAAAAAAAGTTAAAAACTTGCATGGAACAAATTTCTTTTAATAAAATAAGGTTATGGATGGAGGGTGTGATCAACTGATAAAAAAACTCAATAACTCGACTGATCAAGCAGTTTTGGATAGCAACTTTGTTAACTATTTAGTTACCTTTTTTTTTATTTGTTAGAAAAATGTAGTTACCAATTTTTGTATAATTCTAGTTATGATCTTATATAATGCAGCTGTAAAGGATATTCATTCATTCAAACTGATAGAGTATATTGATACAATACAAATACAAAATTGTTAAAAACAAAAACGATAAATCTGCGAACAAACTCACAACATCTATGTTTATAAACAAATGTTTTTTTCTTTCAGATTTATTGAATAAGTGATGTATTTGGACTACAATAAAATCTAAATACATCAGTTATTTATTAAATCTAAAAAAGCAAAAGTTGTTTATAAATGTAATTGGAGGGAGTAGTACATATACCTACAGATAGAGGTTAAAGAGTTGTTTTAACGTTGGATTAAAAATATAAAATATTTCGCCCCAAAGACAAAATGATTTGGTTTGGGAATCAAAGACATTGCACGTGGAAAACTCACACAACTGAATGGATGAAATACACAACTCAATGAATGAATAAAATGGTCATGCTAACAAATTGCCATTATGAACTTAGTTAAGGATTTAAAAAAAAAGAAGCAATTATTAAATTTGATGTAAAAAAAGTATCTTTTCTATATTTTAATGGGTGTGTTTGGTTTGCAAAACAGTAAGTACTGGATATAACAGTATAAGACAAGACAACACAACACAAAGCAAAACAGCACAAGACATATTTTTATGATATTGAATAATTTTCTGTTTTATATGATTTTTGGGTGACGAAATGTTATTTTTGTATTTTAGACAACTTGTACGTGAGACAAAAAGTTGTGTTGTGGTTTGGCATGGGACAAAAATTGGAGTTTTTGTCCTGTCCCTTGCCTCCAGTTTGTCCTGTCCCTGAAACTGTTTTACAAATCAAACACTGGACAACTGAAGTTGTTCTGTTCTGTCTTTCGTTTTTTATCAAATCAAACGCACCCCACAATTTTCAAAATAAAAAGATAAAATTCCTAAAATAATTCGCTCCAACGACAAATGGTTTGGGAATCAGAACATTGCACGTGGAAAACTCACACAACTCAATGAAATACACAAAACAGTTTTAAATATACTTTCTTTCAAAAAAATGAAAAACAGTTTTAAATACACCATGCATAGGTCAATGAAATAATATAGCAGCCGAGAACCTATCTTGCTCACATTTCTAAAATATTATCCAAGAGGTACGGTGAGCAACAGTTTCAAACATGAACACACATAATGGTGAGCAGCTAAAAGCTGCAGCTCAAGCAGGCAATATAGATCTCCTCTACGCAGTCAACAATTTGAGGCCCTTCAAGTACTTGTTGGCTGGCTCAAAACACATATAGAGAGAGGAGCTCAACAGCTGGAAAATCAAATATTAAATAAGAGGGATGAGGCAGGCAACACCATTTTGCATATTTCAGCACTAAGCACTGAGCGCCAGGTAATCTTATTGAATAACTAAACTAATGCTGCTCTCCCCCCCGCACTTTTCGCTCCCACCCAACAAAACTGACTAAAATACCCATGCGTTAGTTAACTAATGCAAGTGTAAAAATTTGCGCATCTTAACATGCGTTGCGCAACTTAACTAATGCTGGAATTAACACTTGTGCGAGTTAACTCACGCTTGAGATTAACACTTGCGTGAATTAACTCACGCTGGCATTAACACTTGCGTGAGTTAACTCACGCTGCGTTACTTAAGTTGTGCAGGGGTAAATTGGTAATTTTAACTGAGCGCGAGTGTTTTGTGCACATAAATCTTTAGGGGACTCAGGTTTGATTCGAACGGAGCCATATTGGGCCTTAGGTCAGTCTGAAACATGTTTCGTTTTTGTTTTGTTCTTAATGATGACCATATTTGTTATTATTATTTTTGTGTTCGATGTCATCTTTTTCTTAGAATAACACGAATGACAACTTATAAATTACTCACTCTGTCCCATTTTAATAATCGTTTTAAGGTTTTACGCAGTTCTTAAGAAAATAATTAGTTTAGTTGATTTCAATGATAAAGTTAGAGTTGTAGATAGGTGGTGTAATTGCTAATAAAATTAATGATCTCTGACAATTGTATTGTTCATTCATTACTTGGTAGCACAGGCAGTTCAATTGTTGGTAAAGACTAAAATAAAATTAAATTTAATGAACTTGGAGAACATATATGCCCTATTTATTATACATCTTTTTCTTCAATCAACAATAAATAACATGTTGAAAACATAAACTAATCCTCTCTCTTAAAGAATAAAATTATAAAAACAATAGTGATTACAAACAACTTTAATACAAATATTCGCTATCTTAATTGCCGTAATTTTGGCAAAATGGTCTTATATATAGGGATAGTTTTTTTATTGAAAATTGTGTAATCAATTCCTCAAAAATCAAAAAAGTGTCATTAATATATATATTTTTATTTCTTAATCGGTACCCTCGGAAATCAGCATAACCCTTAAAACGGTAGAAAGAATCGGAAAAAAACCAACAACTAAGCCGTACGGTAAATCAACTTAAATGCACTCATGAAAAATGCAATTACAAACCAGAAACGAATTCTATGTTGTATAAGAGTCTGGTTATGCAACGCAGAAATTGGAAAAAAAAGAGTGAAAGTTAGGGACATGGAACAAGTTCAAGAAACACATTTTAGAAATTTGTTGTTCACACATGTGATAAGGCTGAAACACACCATTAAAAAACGAAAATACCTTTCGGCAGTCAACTGCCGCCGGTCTCACTATTCTTCGGCAGTTAATTGCCGAAATTCCTCGGCAGTTAACTGCCGCCGGTTCCATCGGCAGTTAACTGCCGAGAAAAGCAATTATGCAGACAATGAGTTCTGCATAATTGAACCAAACCATTTTTGGGCCAATTTTTACCTGTAATTCAATCAGAGCATTTCCAGAGGCAATATTAGTCGTACAACATTTATATTTAGTTATAAACAAGAAAAATACATTATCTTTTACAATTGTGCATAATTAAATCAATCCGACATTTCGTTAAAATTACACGAATGTTTGAAATTCATCAAAACATTAAAGAGTGTCCATAATTAAACAACACATTACATATCATTAAATTAAATCTCTACTGACATTCTACGCAGTTGCAGATGGAA
>Ga0228710_1009087_pt1 | contig 13959 bp, 5 predicted proteins | sample MedpolnodulmetaG_FD_177995 | JGI IMG/M metagenome (GOLD analysis project Ga0228710, IMG submission 177995) | Root nodule microbial communities from Medicago polymorpha collected in Santa Monica, California, United States - pink nodules | ecosystem: Host-associated > Plants > Roots > Nodule...
AAAGTGAATTTCTTCTTTGAAGATTTTGTTGGAAAATGATTGAGATTGATGATCCGTAATAGAAGACGAAGGCTGAGAGGATTTACAAGACAGGCGTGAGGAAAATGATCGAAGCATAATTTGAAAACAAGTATTTAGAAAACTAAAACATAAATAAATTAAAGCATATAAAAAGAAAAAAGAAGAACAGAACGCGGCAGAGCCGATTAGTTTGGACACACAAATAAAAGTCAAGTTTGATTAGTTTGGACTTGAACACAGAAAAAAAAATTGAACCGATTTTTTTCTTTTTTTGGAAAATTGAACCGATTCAAGTGGGTTGAATTGAATTTTTGTGTTCATGATATTAATTTGGTTCCTACGCCCATACACGGGGAAGGAAACTACATACCTCCTAATCTAAAAGCCAAATACGAAAGCCTTGAGCACATATGCTTACAACGAATTAAGGCTTGAAAATATGAGATTATTAAGCAACTTAACACATTATAAGCTTGATTTGTACTTCAAACCATGTGATAATAAATATCTTCTTACATCTTGTCCCCCATATTCAGCTCATACAATTAAGTGTATAACTATAAATGAATAATTCGTACTCTATAGCAATCCTATCATATTTTCATCATTGCCATGGTTCATCTAAAAAATCACATCATTTTTCTATTTTTAGCCACATTCAACATCTTGTTTGAAACTTCAAATGCTGCCTCTATCAATGTGGTTAGCTTTGGTGCAAAACCTGATGGCACACAAGACTCAACCAAACCTTTTCTTAGTGCATGGTCTTTAGCATGCAAATCAAATGAAGCATCCACAATTTATGTTCCTCAAGGAAGTTTCTTGTTAAAACAAGTGACTTTTTGGGGTCCTTGTTTAAACAAGATTGATTTTAAAATTGATGGCACTATAGTTGCACCTTCAAGATATGAGTCACTTGGTAATTCTGGATATTGGATCTTATTTATGAAGGTTAATTGGGTTTCAATTTATGGTGGGAGTATTGATGGAAAAGGTGCTGGTTATTGGCGTTGTAGAAAAGCTGGAAGGAGTTGTCCTGCTGGAGCAAGGGTATGTGTGTTTGAGTATTATATGTTCAATTTTTATACACGGTCAAGGTAAAAGTTTTACGCCGTCAATAAATCACAAATATTTGTAAATTTAAAAGTAGTTTTGATTAAAGTCAAATGTTTTAAATAATCAATTCATTGTGATTGACAGAGATTGAAGGTATAAAATACAATTGCATGATGTGTATATAATCTTTTATTATTTTGTTTAGAATTTCATCATTGACCTGTACTATGCATCTCAAGAATTTTCAATTTATCATTTTGGGGGACAACATCTTTGATAATTTCAATGACTAAATTAAATTTACTCAAAGTTCAAATTAAGAAAGAGTGGAACTCCATTTGTTTTTTTTTTTTAAGGAGAAACTCCATTTGGTTTGTCATGTTAATATTTCTTTAAAATTAAGAAATTTTCAACCAAAAAAAATCTTTAAAATTGTAAATTGTTTGTCATTTTAGTCACTAACCTCTGAGTTTTATAACTAACAAATATGAAGACTAATTTGACATTTCATATACAAAAAAAATCAGGAACAAATTTGAGTTAAAGGATTTACTTTTATGTACTAATTTGAAATATTAGCTAACAAAGTATTATTTGAAATAAAATCACAAACAATTTACAATTTTAAAAATATTTTTGTTGAAAAACCGATTTACCAGCGTGCTACTTCGTATACATAGACTTGAGGGTCTCTACTAAATATGAAATTATTATGTCATCATACACATAAACAGAATCTTTTAGAGATATTAATTATGTGTAGTATTCTCAATTAATTATTATTGGACTAACGAATATTATTGATTTTATGTGAAAGTGCAGTCTATATCATTTAGTTGGTCCAAAAATGTATTGGTTAGTGGATTAACATCATTAAACAGCAAGGCAATACACATTGCAGTGGACCATTGCAAAAATGTTGTGATAAAAGATGTGAAAATTAGAGCTCCTAGTAGAAGTCCCAACACAGATGGAATAAATGTGCAATTTTCAACTGGAGTTACAATCAGTCATTCCACCATAATGACTGGTGATGATTGTATATCCATAAATCAGGGTACAACTCATGTGTGGATTGAACGTATTGCTTGTGGCCCTGGTCATGGCATTAGGTAATTTATTTTTTACCATCGCCTTTAAATTTAGATCATTTTGTTTTTTACTTATTTGGCTTTATGGATATTTTTCAACCTCAAATAAAATTATCATGAATGAATTTACATCATGGGTTTTCCTAATTTTATTAGAAAAATACAAACTTTCCCTTTTTCCTTAATATAGGGATTAAGGATAGTATTATTTCTTTGAGACTCAATTAATTATTTATTGTACAACTAATTAAGAAAATCAAAAGAATTTTTAAAATCTTATCAATAGTTTATTTGAAAAACTTAAGGCCCAAAATGAGGGCCTTTGCCGCCTTTCGTCTGAGACTGTATGAATTAATATTAACTTCAATCATATACATATAATAAACATGTACTTATTAATAAAGTCGAGTTTAGGAGAAGACACTAGACTTTTACAATGCGACAAAACAATATTTCAATTCTGGGTGATAGAATGATGCTTACATTTAGTGTATGACATGCCTCAATTAGGATTATTCCAACGGAGAGAATCTACTTGGAAACCAAAAGAATAAAATAGTAATCTAACTACTACCCTTTTTAAATGTATCAATCCATAAATTAATTAATCCTTCAATTTTCGTTGGTCTTTAATTGCAGCATTGGAAGTTTGGGCAGCGATTCAAATGAGGCAGGAGTTGAGAACGTGACAGTGACTGATTCAGTGTTTACCAAAACTCAAAATGGGGTTAGGATAAAATCATGGGCAAAACCAAACAATGGATATGCAAGAGATATTGATTTTAGGAACCTCATCATGCAAAATGTCTACAATCCCATCATTATCGATCAAAGATACTGCACCAAAAGTGATTGTCCTCACCAGGTCATTTCTCTACATATTACTAATACCAATTACACATTTCTCCTACTTAGGATGATAAAATAATTTTTTATTATTTGATTAGAACAAGCCATTTTTGCATTTAACTTAGATGAATCCATATGTAAATATAGCTTAGATGGTATTTGTTAGGATATTCGATGTGGTTGGATGCGGGTTTGAATTCGACATCCTCTATTTATCAAAATTATGATGGTTCACTGTAATTTAGTCAATCTAACCTCAATTACTGCACAAAACTTTGCATGTGTGCATTGGTACTAGGAGTACTTTATTGCAAGATTTAAATTAAAAAATTATATATTTATTTTCAAATTGAATAATACATAATAGTTATTATTAAACATAACTTTTTTTTGTTTATAAAAATATTTGTAAACAGAGTTCTGGAGTGAAGATAAGCAGTGTATCATATCAACACATAAAGGGAACTTCAGCAAGTCCAGTAGCTATCAAATTTGATTGCAGTCAAAGCAACCCATGTTGGGGTCTCAAATTGCAAGATATAAACCTCATTTATCTAAAAGGATCTAAAACTTCTTCATCTTGTAGAAATGCTGGAGGAAGTGCCCTTGGTGTAGTCATTCCAAAAAGTTGCCTTTGAATAAAAACGTTTAAATTAAAGAAAAAAAAATTGATTATATCTGTAAATTATCATTCTTAAAAAATTTCTTTGCATTATTGTGAATAACATGAATATTGTTCTTTTGTAACAAAAAAAAAGTATTGTTTTCTAGAGAAAACTTGTGTGACTTGAGTTCCTCATCAAGAACTTACAGAATTCATCAATATTGAATTGAATATATATCTTCTTATACTAGTATTATTTTTCTTTCACTCCAATTCATGTCGCATTATACAAAAATAAGTTGTCCTTCGATACTACAATTTTCTTTTGTTATTATGCTATCGGTACGAAGTTTTAACTGTCGTTTAGTGATAAATCTCAGTGTGTTCTTTCCTTCCAACTAGTCTTTCAATACTACATCTATCTCATATTATAAGTCGTTTTGGTAATGTGGTCTCATTTTATATTACTAATGGAAATGTCTATCCGTTTTTTTTTTCTTTGGAAAAAGTTGTTATTTCAGATTGTCAGCTGGCGGTCCATATGCTCTAACAAGTGATGCTAAGTTGGAATCATGTGGAATCTTGTAAAACTGTTTTTAGAGGATTCATATTTTGTAAAACTATTTACCAAACTAGTATTTATAAATTATGATTTTTGAAGACAAAGCAAATCGTCTCTAATTTTGTAGAATGATCGAGTAAACCTTTGATCAAAGCATTGTGTGAAGATTTAGAATGTGGCATTATGATCCTTATATTTGCAGAAATGCTAACAACACATATTTTAGCACACACTCTCTTTGATTGGTTAAAATTCATATGGGATCCACCAAATTTATATGGGACCCACATGATTTGGTGAGACCCATGTGAATTTTAACCAATCAATAAGAGTGTGTTGAAAAGTGTGTGTTAGAATGTGTGTTGCCAACATTCCTCGCCAAGATATTCTACTCAACTAGTGTATTTTATTATATATTTCAAATTAGATTAGGATGTCACACATTTAGTCCCCTCCTAGAAGAGAGATTTTGGCTCATTCCTTGAGGACTCAATCCACTCTAATAAAAGTTTAGTATTCTTTGCAAAAGTCTTAATTGCCATTAATGCCTCAACATGCATGCGTATTTATTATCAAGTCTCACCAGATCCACCTATGTCATTTTGATCTGGTCCCACCAGACTGCTCTGTGTAATTTTGATCATGTCTCACCAGTCCACTAGAACTACAGTCTATATCTAAACAATTCAACTTAGTTAAATAAAGCATTGTTTATGAATCTGGGTATTATCAATTCCACATGACAAAATCCGTTTAATAGAATGTTGCTGCTATTATCCAGCCAATTACAGAAGTGTGGTTCTATGTTTAATATAATATAAAGTCATTGATGAAATATAACACTAAAGCCTTAAAACAAGTTTGTTGCATGATAAGGAAGAAGAACACCGTACATCTGAATTACTTGCAACACAAGCTACCAAAGCTCTAGCTAGTTTTTAGTTAGAAAAACTGTCATAACTACTTCCCTTGATTATAGGAAAGTTAGTTATCATCATGAGATAGAGTTCTTAGCTTATCATACTCTCATAGGATCTCTATAAATTGTTACAACAATTGCTTCATTCTCAAGTCATCAACCAAACTATAGTTCACCTTTCAATATTTTCTCTTGTTTTCTATCACTATCTATCAATTTTCAATTCTCTCAAGTCATTATTGAATTCTATCTCTCGGTAGAAAGGATATTTTAGTGCTAATTCTATACTCATCCTTGTTTATACTCTCATAGAGAGGATATAAATTTATGCATGTCGTTGATTTACAAGAAGATCTAAAACTTTCGTTCAAAGAAAATTAACAAGTGCACTCATTTTGTTCATAATTTTTTTTAATATAATCTTTTATGAACTTTCTATTTATTTTCTCTCAATTATGATCTTGAATTCACCAAGTCATTTCTCCTATTTTCTTTTTTGTCTAAAGTTGAAATTCCGAGTATGGCCTCACTTCGTCCTTATCACATTCCATGATATAAATCTTATTTTTATTATATTGATGACTCTGTTTTACAATTATTGTTTTTCTGATGAGCAGGTTGATTTAGATTGTCACTGTCATTTAACATAATTTATTTATTTTTTTTATTACAAAGAGGGCGTAACCCGAAGAAAAAAAATGTAAATTCTAGTTCGCAACAATTTTTAAACATCGAGACTAAATTCAAAGACATGAACTAAATTGAAACAATTCGAGATTCAGTACATAAAATTATTCAATTACATCCAATAAACAGAATACAAACTCAAATTGTTTCAACAGATGGAATTTGCAAATTTAAAATCATATACACGTTACTGAACCAAACTATTTCAAATTTGTTACAAGTTTGAACCCAAACACTCAGATTGGTTCTTTGGGTTAACCAAACTAGTAATATCACAGATAATGTGGCAGTTTTTTTATCATAAATCCTAAATAACAATGCATTTTCGTAGATTGTTACGTGTTTTATTAACCAATCCAATATTGTTGGCTAGAGTGAACTCAAATTACCTGAACCAAATTTGTTTAACACCAAAGCAAGAGGAAAATGATAATCATTTGTGTTTCTCTTTACAATCATGACAAATTGTAAATGACAATAACAAATGGCCAAAAATGAAAGATAGGGAAAAGGGAAATTACAAAGACTAAACACTTCAGGTAGGAGTTTACAATTTTTGTACCAACTTGCTTAAGGTTTTGAAGGTGAAACGTGTAAAACATTATGGCAGGATAATTAACAAATACCTGCAAAACTCCTATACTAAGTGATCAATATTTACATACCTATCAGACAGCCAATAGAGAGATAATCTATTAAAAAAAAAAATCTTCACAGACCTGCAGACAATGGATGGCAATATCATGAAAGAATGATAGCAAGAGCTAGCAGACAATCATCAAAGCAGTGATAGCCATCTATTATATACAGTATAGCCAGTATGACAATCTAGGATGTTTAACGAATTATAATCTCTCTTTCTACTTGTGCCAACTATTTCTTGAATGTAAGTCTTAAACATACAAACCTCCGGCACAGGCTTAATATCAAGGAAATTGATAGATAGGTCACAAATTATCAAAACCACCAAGTATTACGAATGGTAAAACACTGCAAAAAGTCACTCGGAAGCAAAGAAGACTATTTAAATTAGCAATTATTCCTTAAGCCAGAACCCAACGGATAATCTTGAATACAAATTTTTTATAATTAGTTAGTTTGATCAAAGTTTAGGAAGTTAGTTAAAGAAAAAGAAGCTAGTATATTACCTCTCTGATATTGACAGCTCAATGGAAATTATTTCCGACTTCAACATGATAGATTTCCAAACTACTTTATAAATAGGAAATGCGATGAAGACCAGTGTGCAGATCTATCCAGAATTAGGAGAAAATATGCTTAAACATTACTAATGTAAATATCATGCATAGAGGCTCAAACATTCATGTTTCTCATTACAGCATGGTTTTCATGTCAAAAACAGCACGTTTATTAAACAAATGTACAAATAAAAAGTTTCCAAAGCACTTCTATTAGGAGACAGCTATTATCTAAATTATGTGAGATTTATATTAGGCAAAGAGTTGAAGCCTTGAGAGCATAAAAAATTTATTCAAATTTCTGTATCAATATAGCGAAATTAATCAATCACATCTTTAATCAAGCTTCAAGGCTTCCCAGACCCCACAAATACAATGATTAGAATAGGTGCCTAGGGATATCCTCATAAGTATGCTAACAACACTCTTTTAGACACACTATCAAAAACATCATTTGTGATTGGTTCATTTTAAAGTCAAATTAGATGCTTCCAAAATTACAACCCAAATGGACTAATCACACAGAATGTGTTGCTAACATTCTTTATCCTTATAACGACAGCAAATCTCTTTTTCCACTAGATGGAATCGGCTACATGGACCAATCAACAACATAAAATGCTGTCGCTCTAAAAAAAACATAAAATGCTGTGAAGTATTGGGCCAAGAGATACGCCATTTACCTATAAATCTCTCTTAATGGTTTGACCTATAGTTTTCCTTGGTTGTCCTCTATCTAAATCTATTTGATTATCCATCTGGACAACCCTCCTTATAAGTGCTTCTTCAAGTTTATCGACACATACACAAACCACCTAAGCAGAAACTCTTACAAACCTTAATAACATAACTCAGTTTACGTATGGATGCCATTTTATAGTTTGACAAAATGACATGAATGTTGGATCGGATATATGCAGAAAATGACAACAGACACTATGACTATCCCTTGTTCTGAAGATAAATAAATCATTATTGACTATTGCTTATCCCTAAATTGTGTTGGGTGTGAAGTGTATTGAGTTAGGCCAAGGTAGTTTTTATTAGGCCTACCTAATCCTCACCCCTTGAGCTAGCTTTTAGAGTTGGGGCCTAACCTAAATTCTAAAACATGATATCAAGACCTCTCTAACCAAATTGTTTAGAGGTTGCCTACATTCTAGTAATAAAAGTTCAATTTCAATACAAGGTAAGTGGGCCTGTGCATTGTCCATGCATCAAGTCCAAGTGCTCTTTCTGTAAGGGCATATAGAGATATAGTACAAAACGCATTTATTTGTCTTCCAGTAACAACTTAACAACAAAAACTTTAAGATCATGAATGTAACTAATTTCACATTCTTCTGAAATCTCTTTTACATGCTTCAAAAAGGCTGAAACTTAAAATTATATAAGTTTGTCACTTTGAAAATCCTCAATACTACATTATTCGGTTATTTTCATAAATGTGTTGATGTTTCATACATATGGGTATGGTCATATATTTCATGACAGTGCTTAATGTTTCTAATGGGTTACTATGGATGGTAGTTATTGCTTGGAAGAACTATAAACGTGCTATTCAATCTTATCCATGCAATGCAACTTTTTAACTTGATTTTTGTAATTCCAGTTATCTTTAGGCTCCCTTCAATTTGTTGTAATTCCTCACAAGTTTGTCCTAGTATTTTTAGGATTGTTGAACAATGTGTTCAATACTTTTATGGGTGGTTAGCTAATTTATGCCTCTTTGATGACACAATGATACACATAATAATACAAGAATCACAATTACAGATGGTTGTATGACAGCTAAATGTCTATAGATAACAATGACCAAGAAAAACTTAATGACATCACAGTTTCCGTTTCTATTAGCTAACAGGACAAGTTGTTGGCACTTCGTATGCAAGATAGAAAATTAAACATGTAACTTTCAGAACTATATTCCACAATATGATAAATTTCATGTACAACAACATATAATATTCAAACTTCGACTGTACAAACACTAGAGTGAAAGAAGTAAAGGAAATGGTTGCTACAACTACCTTTCAAGCGCAATAGAGAACTCCAGATCTGTCAACTGAGAGAAGAAAAGAGAACCAACTGTGTACATAACAATAAGACAGCCAATTGTTTATTGTATAGGTTAATTCATCTCAACTTGAATGGAAGGAACCTTTAGCAACTAATTAGAGGCCAAATCTCCTAAACCTAGAGAAAGTAGAAAAGTTGTTATATTTGGTCTAAGGAGAAACCTTATTCTTTGTTACCGTATCTCTTTGCAATAATAGGACGCACATCATCAGCATCAGCCAATGTCTCTAGAAAGGGAAGTAATGACATCAGTGCACAATCTGATGGATCATCAAACCAACTCTTTATGGGGATACCATTATTCAATTGCAAACGGAAAACCTGAAATGTGTTGTGAGAGTGAAAGGATTAAACATCAAATGCAGATAACGTATTTCTTCCCCTTACCCATCCAGGTCAGAAAGTACCCTATGGATGTTTAGTATGGGGAATGGGGCAAGGGAATACGGTAATTATTTTCTCTTGTTTGAGTGTTGAAATGAGCAGAGAGGATTGTGTTCCTTTTAAATTAAAAATAAGCCTTAACCCTGGGCCAAAGTTGAGTCGGAATAATTTTGAAGATTTGACGGGGAAGGAGGATGAACACTTCCTCCTCCTTCCCTTCTCCTCAATAGTCCCGAGTTTCAAAATAATATTGTCATCAGACATCAATACTTAACATAAATTAAGAACTGCTTAAAGTTACGGAACTAAAAAAGATATTTTGTTGAAAACTTGTACCAACAAAGGAGAGTGATATATTGTATACCTGAGGTGAATTATCAATTATGACAACTTTTGCAAGATCAATACCCAATATAGTAAGATCTTTTGTGTAATTTCCATCTGAAAACAGGCACGACTCTCGATACATACGGCGAGAAATAAACTTTTCATCTGGATCCAATATATCAAGTAGTTGATTTGCGTATATGCTTTGGCTGGCAGTAAAAATAACTACTTCAAACATATCTGATACTCTCTCCAAGAATTTGTGGAGGAAAGGCCTCTGTTTTACGTATACTATGTAATCTTTCATATTGAAGAAAATGTTAAAAGTGAAATCTGCATCATCACAATGCTCCAGCGTAGAATGAACAAGGGTCTCTGCACATAAAGAATGCACGCCACTTAAGTGAACAGAAATTTCATAAATGTTTCGGAAATAAAACATAAAAAAGAAAGCGAAAAATTTAACTCATCAATGAAATGATGAGATACACCATCCTCTCAAAGTTGTTAGTTGAACTGAGTGAGTTTTAAATTTATCCAATGAATTCAATCTAATTTAGTTGTGTCAACTCTAGTGATTTTCTTTTCTTTTTTTTTCTTTTTTTGCGTACAAGTACAAACTAATATTGTTGCACTGGCAAACTTTGATATCAGCACAAGTCAATCGAGCTTTCTGTTTTCTACTTTAAAAGCGATAATTGTTTCAACTAAATTTTTGCTCGTTTGAAGTTAACAATAGGTATAAACTTTGACAACACCTCTGGTCAATCATGCCTGCTGTTTTCTACTTTAAAAGCAAACTTCGATATCAACACTAAGCATCTGATTCTTATGAAACTTTTACTTGGTACCATTATCATGAATTTTATTTATTGTTGAAAGAACTGAAACAACAATAGTATTAGCAATACCAAGCTACGGATTGAAAAATATATATAGATATTTTTATTGTAGTTTTAACACCAAAAAACTGGAAGATAAACCACATTTACAAGCAACTTGTCAGCGTACTCATGTCATCATATTCATAAGAAAGGGTGGACTGGACCTATTACTCAGACATCTTTTATGTCAATAGTATCAGTTTTTCCAATGCTACATTAAATAATTATATATTAGTAATCAGCGGTGAACATGTTAATGTAATTTCTTACCATCTAAATCAAGCACTAGGGTTACTGACTTTCTTCTTGGAGATTGCTTAGGAGCTAATGTGGGCTGGCCATTTAATTCTACTTCGGATAGTTCTGGTAAATTCTTGATAAATGACTGTGGATCAAAGCACTCTGCCTTATCCAAGTCATCTTTAACATTAGACTCCTGGTTGCCGGATCTTATCTGAGCTATAGCAGAATACAAGCTAGCACTTTCACGAACCATAATGGCTTCTTCACATGACAAGATATCTGTCGTAGAGCCAACTTTAGCATCATCGTCATGAGCAGGCAGGATCATGTACTGTTCAGAAGCACAAAACACAGATGGCTCTGTTGATCCACAATCAGATAGGAAGGTGGTTTCAACGACATCGTCATCCAATGAATTTCCACAAAAGGGTAAGTTTGTAATGATCATGTCAGAAATGTAGAAGTCAGACACATCACATGTTTCAAAGTCACAAATATTTCTTCCCTCATCAGCTCCCACTCCTGCCATGTTAATATCACCAAAGCTCCCTAAAAGACAGTTGTAGATGTCAGAATATAAATAATAACAACGAAATAGCAATAAAGTAGCAGTACATTGTGATGCAGTCAATTCAATCTAAAAGACACTGGAATGAACCGCCTATATAAAAGCTTAAGCTATTATGTGAAAACACATGAATGGTTCTATGTCTAGCACACCCCCTAACACGTGATTCCTTCGGACTTATATCATGCACAATGCACAAGACCGCTCAACTGCTCAAGCTTGTGCTGAAATTTAACTTTTATTCAGTTAGAGGCTCGGATACCAAATTATGAGAAGAACACACACAAAACACAAATAACAGAGTTTTCATCCCTTTACCTTTTTCAGTATAATGTTGTAAATGGACTTCAATGGGCTCAAAAGCAGGAGAAAAAATTGTATCTAAGTTGTCTGTACAGGGATCGGTCAGTTCCTAGAAAAACAAAAATGAGTTATGACAATTGGGCATTACAGAAGAGTTCAATTGTAAATGGAAACAAGTATAAAATATATATAATAACATTTCAACTGAAAAGTTAAATCTTATAGTTGAAGCATCTACAAGCATCTATCTAGTTCGGAAATGGAAAATTTCCTTTTATCAAGGAGAGGAGATATAATTCGTTGGTATGTATATTAGTGTATGCCCAACATTAGTTGACGATGGGGTTTGGCCACCTTCACAAAGTAGATAACCATGTACGCCCGGTTTTAAAATCCTGATATTTGATATTTCCTAAAACTTAATTCTTATTAACCAAGTGATTGGGCTCAAGTGGTTAATGAGCTCCACCAAAGGGTGAAGTGTTTGAGAGAACTCGAGTTTGGTCTGGGTGGAACAATTCTTGGCCAAGCTTTACTTACCCCTAGGAACCGGAGGGTTAACACAAAAAAAAAAAAAACTTGTTTTTTTTTTAATTAATTTAAAACTCAAACTAGATTAAAACAAAAAAGTTAGCTCTAAAATAACTAGTTAATATTTTGACCTATAAAATATCTCATTTATTCATGCATTAAATTATGGACATTCTCCTTTTCAATGTAGGTAAGAGAGGGAGAATAGTTTTTAGCTCTTACTTGATTATGTCCTGCTAATGCCTCTCTTACTTGATCATGTTCTGTTAATGCCTAAAAACAATGACACTCAGTCATTCACTGCTAAAATATATCTTTTAATATACTTAACTAAATATATCATATCAAGTGCTGGACAACTAAAAGTATAAATTTATTAGACTGGGACGGAAGTCTATGTGGTACGTGCAGGAAAACTTAATGTATTACAGAGAGAAAGAAATGGGGATATCACAAGATCCAAATAAATATAATCTAATCAAATAAAACCAAAGTCTACCATTCTTCCCAGGACAGAAGAACATACAGAAAATTGGCGTTGAGATTCAGAGTCTTCATATTCCAGAAATTCTTTGCCGTCATTAGATTGATCACTTGCAATGTCTTTAGGTAGCGTCCTTGAAGAAACTATAGACAAATAGCAAGAACTATCAAATGATGGAATCAAAATAATTACAATTTAAAAACGCCATAAATCAAAGAAAATTGTAATTTGCAAGTGACAGAAAGTGATACTACCTACTATAACAGAATCAAAATAAACTATATCAAGAAAGAAAATTAACAATAAAAAATGGATACACAATTCTATGGTCCTACTTCATATCATATCTGGCCACTTCACTCATGTCAAAAATTAAGTATTTGTCTTTTATACTATTGGAAGATCATAGAAACAATTTTCTCTACTCTGCATTTTAATAATAAAGAGACTTTTCGCACATACAGTTTTGGAAACTCTGATCCGAAGATTCTAATACCTAGCAGCTAAATCTTACCTCCCGTGATTTTTATTGTGACAGAACAACAAATTTATAACCCTGTAGAAATCCTGAGGCTACATCTTTAGAAATGCTTTAAAGTTCAGAGCATAAACCAAATTGGACAATTCAACTTGACGGTAAGTCCAGAGTTACATCACATTACAGACAGTTCTTTTACCTCCTCTTCTAATTGACTCAAAAGGCTCAACTCACTTGACCAAGGCAAAGACTGATAAACCATTTAGTCTAAGCGAGGATTTTCTTTTTAGTATATTGTGCTATATGTATTTTCTCTCTGTCCTCTGATGTGTGTCATGTAGTGAGAGATTGCCATTAAAGCCTTTCATAGAACAACTTGTGAGTAAGTGACTAAGTGTAAGGGTGCGGCAGCCTATGCAGGAGGACTTTTTATATAACACAGTCATCTGAGAAGATTCACATTCCTAAATACTACCTCTATCCCTAAACATAGGACCTCCTTGAGTATATAAATATAGGACCCCCTTGAGTAAATAATGGGAATTAAGAAAGTTGTAGTATTATTTATTGGGAAATGCTAACCGGTGCCCCCGGGGCACTGGTTAAGGATACTAAAAAGGGAAATTATATAGTAATTATTGCATTGAAAACTGTGTAATTAATCCATAAATAAGTCAACAAAGTTTCCTT
>Ga0228710_1009089_pt1 | contig 13955 bp, 4 predicted proteins | sample MedpolnodulmetaG_FD_177995 | JGI IMG/M metagenome (GOLD analysis project Ga0228710, IMG submission 177995) | Root nodule microbial communities from Medicago polymorpha collected in Santa Monica, California, United States - pink nodules | ecosystem: Host-associated > Plants > Roots > Nodule...
CATGGAAACATATATGTTTAGTTTTTTTGAATAAGAAAAAGATATGCATAGTTTGTTACAATATAAAGGTGCAAAAAATATATATAAGTATAATTTTTTTAGGCATCTAGACCTTTTTTGAAGAAAAAACATCTACAATTTTACTTTTAATTAAAATCAAAATTTTATAAAAATAATCATACGCATAATGCAACGTCAAAAAAAACTATACACATTAGCGTAACAAAAAAACAGACACACAAAAAATATTATTCTAAACGCTAATGTGTGTGTATATATATTTGCGAGGTTGAAGAAAGAAAATAAAAATATTTAGTATCATTAAATGACAACGTGAATAAAAATATTTGTGAGGTTGTGATGATTAAACGATATTGAAATTAAATATATGATAAAAAGATAATAAAATTCCTTTGAAAAAAAGGTAATAAAATTAAATGGGACCTCCTCAAAAAAATTAAATAGAACGGTTCAAAAAAATTAAATGGAAGAAAAATACATATTGAAATATAATATTAAAAAATAAAAGAAAAGGTTCTAAACGTGAATTGAAGAGAGATGCTTGTGAAATAAATTGTCGAAAAGTAGTTTTTTGAAGTAGCATTCAACAACTTTTGACCAAAACTCATTCCATTCAATTTTATGCATTAAAAAAAGTACCTTTTTAGTAAGCACTTAATTGATATTGTATTTGGCCTAACTTCTCCATAAAAATGTAGAGAAGTTGAAAAAAAAACCAGGTCAAACGGTATATTAATCTCCCACGACAGCAGTGTAGAAGCAACTGAATTTGAGAGAAAATAATTGGAAAATAGTTAAAAGTTTTTAAAAAATTAAAAATTGAATTAAAAAAATCGGTGAGGTAGTACTCAACCAAGCAACACTAAAAAAAATTATGTGCATTAGCTTAACAAAAAAACAGACAGACAGACATAAAATATTACTCTAAATGTTAATGTGTGTGAGTATATATTCGCGAGGTTGAAGAAAGGAAATAAAAATATTTGGTATCATTAAATGACAGCGTGAATAAAAATATTTGTGAGGTTGTGATGATTAAACGATATTAAAATTAAATATATAAGTGATAAAAAGATAATAAAATTTCTTTGAAAAAAAAATAAAATTAAATGGAACCTCCTTAAAAAATTAAATGGAACGGTTCAGAAAATAAATAAAGTTAAATGAAAAAAAAACATATTGAAATATAATATTAAAAAATAAAAGAAAAGGTTCCCAACGTGAGTTGGAAAGAGGTGTTTGTGAAATAAATTGTCGAGAAGTAGTATTTTAAAGTAACATTCAATAACTTTTGGCCAAAACTCATTTCATTCAATTTTACGCATCGAAAAAAATTACTTTTTTTAGTAAGTACTTAATTGATACTGTGTTTGGCCTAACTTCTCCTTAAAAATGTAGAGAAGTTGGAAAAAAGTCGGGTCAAACGATATCTTAATATCCCACAACAGCAATGTAGAAGCAACTGAATTTGGGAGAAAAAAAATTGAAAAATAGTTAAAAGTTATTAAAAATATAAAAATTATAAAATAATTTAAAAAATTATGAGGGGCAAAATGGAAAATGCACCCATATAATATTGAGGTGGCAACAACCATATCTCACCTATTAGGAAATTACAAAAATGCCCCTCCTAGGGGCAAAATGGTAAAATCATAGGGATTAAAATTTAATATATAGTAAGTAGATAATCTTATAAATAATTTGAGTGTAAAGTATTTTCCATAGATACATATAGAATTTTTTTAATAAAATGATTTTAGTTTGTCCCGTAAATATTATTTGCATGATTAAAAGTTTCATAGACTTTCTAGAAGAAAAAAAATTTCGTAGACGTTGGATATGTTGGGATATGAATTGTATGTGTAAGCTTCACTATTAAGCTCTTTAAAAAAATTGAGTTTAGTTTTATTTGAATTGAAAATAACGTATAGTGAGGAGTATTCCAATTCAATTCAACAAAGTGACAGAAGCCATCAAAAAGCAAAACCAAATAAAGGAAAAAGGAACCACAACAAATGAAATGGCAAAAAAAAAACATAGGAGAAGACCTTTTTGACCCAAACGTAGGAGAAGACCTAGATAAGCAAATAAGTTAAAAACATATAAATAAAAGCACAATAAATATTTAATTAACATGCATAAGTAGATCCGACCTTCGACTCGAAAAAAAGACCATGAAGACCTATAAGCCTTGTCAAACAACCATTTTTAGAAGAAAAAAAAATCGACCTAGTTCATTATTTGCTCACATACGACACCTTATCGAAGAACGTAACATGATATAGTTTACAACGTTTAGATCATGCACTCACGCTATTGTCTCTCAAAAAAATGTCAACCTTTGCCAAAACCCAAAAGAACACAAAACCGATAATAGGGTGAACATTTGATAGAACAACTAGCTTCCACCCAAAATCCCTGAACACACTACACCAGGCACTAAGAGCAAGGTGCAGATAAAAAACAAAGAAAATTGTTGCTTTGACATCAAAAAGTTACTAATAACACATGGAATCGTTGGCATATCTAGCAGTAGTTAACTACCGCTGCGTTCGTGGGTCAAATTCTAGGAGTTTTCTCCTTCCCTTTTTCCTCACATTTGAACATGTTTTATACATGCCATTTTAAACAAAAAATTTCAATCTTTTTCATCCAATTGCAAATTCATGAATATAAAATGTACGAAATAATATTTAACATGATAAAATAAAGCGCAAGAAATAATATAAAACGTACGAAAATGTCATAGAAATACGAATCGATATGAAACATGTCATAATAATACATCACCATCTTCATAGTCAAAATGTACAACAAAAAAAAAAGCTTAATCAGAATCAACCTTGCTGTCTACGATGCATGTGCCCCCTGTGCTGCCTAGCAATCTGATAAGTAAGGGCAGGGCGACCATTACTACCAATCCGGTCATCTCCTGCACCAACTCCTCTTTACTCATCTCGGCTTGCATGGCCACAACATTATCAGCCATCTGCACGACATCCATGATGACTGTCAGTGTGTCAAGTAGCTCTCTGGCATGCTCCTCCTCTATAAGCTGCTCCCGGTTTGCCAACCTAGGAGGAGAGCCTTTATCAGGTGGGATAATCTAAGGGTGAGAGACTTTGGAATACCAAGCCATGTAGCCAAGCTGATGCTCCCACACTCTCTGACACCTCTGTCCCCAATCAGTGTAGAACCGCATATTGGGGTCTATCATCAAAGTAGCCAGCATCTCCTTAGGCATCTCAGCGACATCTGACGGATGTTTGGGGATGTCCTGCATAAAGCCAAACTGCCTCTTAACCCGCTCAGGTAAATGACGGTACACCATCTCCGACCCGCACATCAGCCATCCCGAGTAAGTGACAATAAGTTGAAAGGGCGCATCTCTCTGTGATCATCATATGCAGACCACCTCACATCATCCACCTCTAAGCGATCCAGCCGTGAGCGGTAATGGTGCATAGTTGTATGCCCTCTGGTAGTAAGTCATTTCCCCGCACATGATCTCTCTGGCTTCCAGCTCTTGTTTTTCTTCCTTGGGTACGGACCTGACAAATGCTCCAAAATCCATCCCTGCAACAAAAAAATAATACACAAATAAATATCCGAGTTAAATATTAAATAAATATAACAAAATGTTAAATACATTATGAAAACTTCACAACAATATTTAAATAAAATCCTAAATAAATGTAGTCGAACTTAGGAATATATACATTATAAAGTTTAACATATTTGCAAAAAAATTACACAAAAAAAGCAAGATTATCTCACTTAGGCATTTCATCAAACACCTTAAGTGCATCATAAATTAGTAGCACAATTAGTGTTATTTGAACATCTAAACAACTACATTGTACCTAAACCTACTCTAAACAACAATGCCAGCATAAACAATCCATTACAACGTCTAATTCACTCATAATTAGAAATTTTTAAACCTAACCTAAACACTAAAATTTTGCTAAACTTATTAAAACTAACACTCTAAACAATCTACATTGCATGTAAATAGGATTAAGATGACTTACTTGTTATTTTGTTGATGCAAATTGGAAGATTTTCTTGAATTGAAGTTGTGGTGATTTTCATAGAAAATGAAGCATGCAATTGTTCAAAACCAGTAACCAGAATGTGAAGTTTCTGGGTTGATTTATTCCCAAATCGCAGCGGTAGTTAACTGCTGCCGGTTTGACCAACGGTAATTAACTACTGTTGGGAGCATTAATTTTAGGATTTTCCATGTGTTGTTAGGAAGATTATAAAGTCAGAACAACAATTTTCAAAAACAAATGACTTTTTAACTCCTTAAAATTAATGAACCACATAACAAACATGTATTTTCAGTATATTGAGGTTTTCCTTACCAAGCAAGAGATTCCAACAAGCCAAAACCTTATCAGGCAATGATTGTCATGAGAAGTCAATAACATCAATTGTAATTTGCTGCTCAAATGGTGACAGTCCGGCACCGTAGGAACTTAGTAGATAATGACGGTCTCAGTGGATAGAATATTGACTGTTGGCATCTTTCACCCAAGACCAAGAATTTGTGGTTAAAGACATAGATACATAATCTAACTAGACCCCCAAATATGACATCAATTCTCCTTCCTAAACAAAAAAATTACATCGTTGGTTAATGTCTCAAGACCACCTCTCCCTTACCTAATGACATGTTTTACCAATCAAAGAATTTTGTTAATCTAACTAAAGAAAAAATTTGAGAAACCAACCACACTTTAGTGTCTCCCTAACCCATGATCAAAATTTAAACCATTCCCTAATAGGAACCAACCATGATCAAAATCCACTGTAAATCCCAACAATAATAATAATTTTCCACCAAACTAAGAAAACATGGAAATATGACAAGGACAGCTACAGTGGGGAGATGTCGTAATTTGATTACCATATTTAGAAATTAGAATCTCCGGCCTTATAACCAATGAGGATTCTCTAGATCTTTTTTCCAAAAGAGTGAGATTGAAAATCCACATATGCTACATTCTAAGATATCCTTTTAATGCACCCTAACAAAATCGCCTTTTAATCCATGATATAGGTTTATGAACCTTGACTAACATCTTTATGAACAGAGGATAAAAAAAATAGGAATAAATTGTTGAGCACAAAGTTGAGGAGAACAATTTCTACACCCAAAAGACAAACAATTTGTTGCTCAAAGGCCCTAGCGTATTGTCATGGGTTTTGAGCAACAACTCCCACTTTATAACCTTTAAGGATTTTCCTCAACTGGAAGACCCACGTATTATAAAGGGAAAAGTCCTACCTTATATGGTGCAGAATTAAACACTACCATATCCAAAAAGGGGTTCCTTAACGTTCATCTAATTAGTTCAACTTTTTGTGTAATAAAATTGCAAATCTGAAAAAAGTCGAAGTAGCAAAGAATCACCATAATTGACCACAAGTTCTCCACACTAGCCTCTATAATGAACAAAGTATTGTTCATATACTATAGGTTAGACACAACCCTAACATTTTGATAGAGAGTCGTTAAATTTGTAACTTTAACATTTTGATAGAGAGTCGTTAAATTTGTTTGGATCGACCCACTTACGTGATTATCCTGCTTAGACCTAAAACTACTATTAAAAAAGTGAAACAATTAAAAATCCCCTTAATAAAGACCCCTGTGATAACTCGTGATCTTCCGTAGAGCTCCCAATAAATTAGAACTGACAAACTCCATAAAAAACACAAGATTAAACCCAAGATCTCCGTTTATCAACAAGATTAAACCTCTTCAATTTTTTGAAGAGAAAATTGAGTAAACAGTTAGATTATTCTGGACAAAGAGAGAACTAGGAAAGCAACGAGGTTGGTCCCGAATCGGCTCAGTGAAGTGAAAAGAGAAGTAAGGTAAAACTTTCTTCCAACCACTTTATCGATGATATCTTGAAAACCATGACATATCTACTATCTCAAGCAGACTTTACAAATCTATCAGACCATCCACAATGGTGGGTGTTTCATCTATTTAGCATCATATTAAATAGGCACCCTCATTGTTGAGTATAATATATGGGTAGCTATGGAGAAGGGTGGCTATGGAAGCACTCTCTCTCTTCATTTTTCATAGGTCACTTTTAATAAATTTTAATAAAATAAATAAATTTTGTTGAATTGTAATGATATAAAATTATTTGTAGGACTTATTTAATAATTTCTTTTGAGGTGCTGGGTTGGAGGAAATTGGTGCTTATTAAGTATTATCGTAAAGTGAGTGATGTGGACATATGAAATTAATTTAAGCACCCAGATTAAGGTGCTCTGTTGTGGATGGTCTCCGTGCCTTCTCATCTCCTCCTCTAAATCCATTATTTTCAATAATCAGTTGTTGGTGACCAAATTAAATATATTTTCTACAGAGGTTATAAAACAAATTTAAAATGTCCATATTTATCTACTAACAATATATGAAAGTTGAAGTACAGCAAAATTTCATAATCGTCCTCTTTAAAACTCATAATCTTCTTAATTTTATGTGCATAATGGTCATTTTGCAAAATTTAATTTCATTGTATTTTTTTTAAATTAATTATGGATAATGGTTATCACAATTGTAACAAATTTCCACGGATAACTATGAAATTAATTAATTTATTAAAAAAATTACGGATAATGATCATCACAAATCTAACAAATTTTCACGGATAAATATAGAATCTATTTATTTGTTTTTTAAAAAATGACTTGATTAAAATATTATTTGTTTTTTAATTAAAAATAAAAAGGTTTAGCAAATTTTCACGCACATTTGTTTTTGGATGCAAAATTAATAAGTCTTTGGAGTACTTTTAAAATATTATTTGTTTTTTAATTAAAAATAAAAAGGTTTAGCCAATTTTTTCTCTACAAAAAAATTGTAACTAATCTGCACTTCCATGAATAAAATTTATTTTATCTATCAGAAATTTGTATATCTTGCTTTGATATAGAATGAAATATGGATTCTTATAGACCATTTTTGCTATCCATATCTAACTAGATAATGTTGTTTTGATATAAGGTTCTAACGAATCCATATTTGTCTTTTTTTTTTATCATATTGGCAAAACTTTCTAAATTCAAAAAAATCCACATTTTCGCGGGCGAATATTTACTATTTCATTATAAATTTAAGATGTAATGTTGGGTTAGTCCAAAACTCCTCAAAAAAATAATGAATTCTTAGTTCCGTCCGCCATCTCATCTAATGAATCAGTAAGATTATGAAATTTAATATAAGCTTAGGTATTCACATAGATATAACAAATTTATTTGTTTTTTTGATGCAAAATTCATAAGTCTTTGGAATACTTTTAATTTTAAAATATTATTTGTTTTTTTAATCTACTAACAATATATAAAAAATTATTTAATAAACTCAATAAAATTTATAGTCCTTTTTTAAAAGCCAATATATTATCATGATAATTATCGAAGACTACCTTTTTATTTGATTTAGAAGATATAAGCACATAAATTCTACAATGAGTGCGGTGTAAATATATAATGGTGTTTTGGGAAAACAATACAGTGATGTTGATTTGACAAAAAAATAATATACAATGATGTTAATATTTTGAAAATAGTCATGAGTTTCCAAATTTTATCATATCGATTAACACATATGGTTACATAAATAATAAGTCTCCATATATAAGCATATAAAATCCTCAACGAGTGTAGTGCAAATATTTAACAGTGTTACAACTATAAAATAAGAAGTTATGTAATATAAACACTACATGGATGTTGATATTACGAAAATAGTCGAATTCCAAAATTTAATCATATCTATTTTCTCATATATGTGCATAAAATTTTATTTATGCATATATAAGCACATAAAATCTGCAATGGGTGTTGTGCAAACATTGAACGGTGTTTTGCTTATAAAATAAAAAGTTATTCTTTTTTTTTTGTGGTGACCGGGGTTTGAACCTTGCATATTTTATGCGTTGTCCATACCAATTGAACTAAGCTCACGAGGACAAAATAAAAAGTTATTCAATATAATAACTATATTAATGTTTATATTTTGGCAATATTAATGAGTTCCACAATTTTATCATATCAAACTTCTCATATATTTACGTAAAATTTATTTCTGCAGATAAAATATATAAAATCTGCAACGGGCGCGATGTAAACATTAAACGGTATTTTGCATATAAAATAAAAATTTATTTAATAAAAACATTATATTAATTTTTATATTTTGAATATAATCATGAGTTTTAAAAAAATTATTTTATTAACTTTCTTATATATGTATATAAAAAATTGTTTTCGCGTACATAATAAAATAAAATCCACAACATCATATGCGATTCAAATATTTAACATATTTTTCTATTTATAAGAAAAAAAGTCAATTGAAACATTATATTAACGTTGATAATTTTCATTAATTATCCTTAAACATTTGACAATATTTACAATGTAATTATTTTTTATATGATTACCATAATGTTATGCGACCCGTGCGGAAGCACGGGTCTATTACTAGTTATAACAATAATTACTAAGTCCGTTTTATATAACCAATATAGAAAATTATTTTTAACAAATTTGAAAAAGTATTTTCTGCAATAGTACAGTACCATCTCCTATGAATTTTGCCTCTTTAAACATTTTGCATACCGATGGGAATACACGTTTTATTTCTTCTAGTTTTAATTTATATTTGCTTATAAAAAAATCTATTATCATTTGAATGTACTATATAAAATTAACAATAGTAAAAAAATTAATAAACTCTCTTCACTCATCACTAAATTTGGTGACGGATTTTTAAGGATGTTATAAGTTTTTTTCCTTTAATTTTTTTTCGCTAATTTGATTTTTTAAATAGATGATTTTTATTTTACCCTCTCTCAACATTCGTTGCAATATTTAAATCAATATAACATAGTACTTAAACTGTTTTGGATATTTTGTTTAATATTTCTTTTAACAACAAAATCTATTAATAACCAATTCTGTGCACAAGACAAATTGAGACTAGTAGGACAAAAACTACACAACAATGTGTGTCGTATATAGGCGGAACATCCAAAAGAAAATTCAAACACCATGCGATATAAACACCAATAAAAACACGACTCAATTGAAGGCTACCACTAACATGAATAAAAACAAAACCTCTAAACCCAGAGCCAACACTAAAAGCAAGCTAAACCCCCACAAACCAAAATAAACCAAAAATTTCAACCATGGCCTTCAATTCCATCGCGGTTGACCATAGAGACCTATCGTTTGCTACTCACACCAAACCCCTATAACACAACCATCACACCTGCCAAAACCCTTAACAAAAACAAATCACCTTCTCACCACCACAATTGTGCCCAAATAATCACCTGCAAATGACTTATTCGACCACTCATTCAAATTCCATAACGTATCAATCCTCGGTTTGCTGAAGAACAATCTGACCCCCAATCTTTAATCAAAAGCGATCGGTCCACCAGACTCCTGAAACAAATCACTAAAACACCCCTCAACTCCTGAACCACACCCGGAAACACCTTAACCAGCCTAAAAACTTGAAACTGGACACTGACTTTCGATCTCGAAGCAAAAGTGATTGGCCCATCAGAGTCCAAATGACAAACCTCTAAGATAGTCAACAAGTGGAATGGTAGCACACAAATAGCCAACTCGACAACAACCCAAAATCGATCCACCAAAATCAAGCAACAGACCAACACGATAACAACCCAAAACTGACACGAGTAATCAACAACAAAGGGAGTTCCAGATCCGAGGTCACCACATACAGCCTGCAAAAACAAAACACAAACCCTCAAAAATGAAAAAATCACCCACAAACTCCTCATCACCAACACCACAACCAAAACCTTACCATAATCAACACCCAAACAATCAAAACCATCCACAAACTCCCCACAATCTTGTTGACTCCTAACATCACCTTCACCACTATCATAATAAACCCTAATGAATGTTTTGTTAGGTATATGATATGTGACATACAAGTATTCTTCTACTAAGCATTTCATGTCAAATTCGTTCAAATTTAAACAATCAATTTAAAACCAAGTTGGGCTTTTAACATACTGAACTTCGATTGGTCTTGATCGGTTCAAATTCGAGTACATCAACATAAACACACAAAACAACATAAACACACATAAAAAAACACAAACACACACCGATCCACACACAAAATACTGCAACACAACACCGTCACATCACTAAAAAACACTAGACAAAAACAAACTAGCAAACAAAGAACCTTCAACAACCACCACTGAACGTGAGAGGACGAGCCAATCATAGACCAACTAGATATGCACGAACAAAGTGGATTGAGGTGAGGCGGATGGTGGAGATGAGCTTCCAACACCTCGTCACCTCATCGTCAGGTAGGATCTACATGATGAAGCACATGATTTGGATTTGGGAGGTAGGAAAGAGTGGTGGTTGTGACCCACTCCCCCACATTAACCTAACTAAAATGTTTATAAAGTTACTAGATTAATTAGCAACTAATATCATTAGTTTTATACTTCATATTATTTTAAATTATCTGGTATTTTGTAAAATATATCGTCCTCTCCTCACCATATTTTAAATGGAATGAACATTAATGATATAACTTTGTAAAATAAAAGGCTCTTTTAAAGCCAAAAAAAAGTAGAAGGGAAAATTAAAACCTAAAACAAAAGTAGGAGATAAAAATGTAATTTAGTACTTAATGTATTATATTCTTTTTGTGTTAACCCTTCAATTTTCGACGTAAAAGGGGTATGGTGACCCGGAGTTCGGCAGAGAGGCAAATAAAGTCTGACAAAAAATTGTTCTACTTGAGAATTGAACTCAAATTTTTCAGAACAATTATTCGTTTGCTAAAAACATTTAACCTTATAACATATGCACTATTATTTTACTATTTTTTTACAAGGGCATTTTTGTTTTTTCTTTCTGATTTTTATTACTTTTTCTACTAAAAAGCCAACACTTGTATATTGACTATACTTATTGATTAATGTCTCTCATACTAAATATAGATATAATTTTCTCTAACAAACAAGAAAAATACTAGCTTAAGGTTTCTTATATACATTTTGTATGTAAAAAAATAATATTCAAATTACGTTCATTGTTCGCTCAAAAAAATGTACCTTGTACTCAGTCCCCCTGACTTTAATAAATTTATGGCTCCATCTCTGCCACTGGTTACCATATACCGAGTTTGTTTGTTTAATATTGATCTCCCAAAAATGTCAAAAGAAGAACCTTTACTATTTTTAAAAAAATAGTGAATTTATAAAAAAGGTAAGTGTCCATTTTGGTACAAGACATACAGGTTCATTTTTTTTTTGACAAAACATATAGGTTAATATTAGATGTATCATGTATACATTAACATTGAGAGCTTCGTATTTTTTCGTTTTAGACCATTCTCAGAGTACCATTTTTTTTTTGGTACAAGACAGAGAACTCCATATTTGATTTATCCATCAAAAAAGGTAGGTGTCCATTTTTATAAAAAAAAAATTAGGTTCATATTTTTACTTTTTTTTGAAATAGGTTCATATTAGATTTTTTTTTTTGAAGGGTTCATATTAGATGTATGCATCAATATCGAATATGTCAAATACGAACCTCCGGTGTAAATATAGACCTGTTTTTTTTTTACTATTCTTTAGTATAATTGTAGTCTTGGTTAATTTTATAACATTGATATATAAATGATTTAACTAGCTTGTATTAGGTTAGGTCATATATACATATATGTTTGTGGTTTAAATGAGAATCATCAGAAGCAAAGTTGTACAAATTAAAGTTGACAGGAAAAAAGCATAAGATTCCACTATAGGATAAATATAAATTAAATCAAGGACAAAATAAATGAAACTTTTGGGTTATATGGATGGATCGTTTTATTTGGGTATAATATGATGGTACGTGGGGTAGGTGTGGAGGTTTTGGACAAGTGTGAAAATTTTGTACAGCTTTCTTTAATTACATTGGTTTCATTTCATATACGGGCCACATGGGTCAGGGTCATGCTGCCACTTCCTTGTACCTATGTGTGTGCATATATATTTTAAACATAAAAACGAAATTATACTAAACATTCTCCATTTTATACACTAAACCACATATAAACGGACATGAAACATAGATTCCAGTTTTGACATTCATATAATAGAAGAGAGAAGCCAGCCATTCGGTCTCCTCGTAAACTCTTCTACCTCTACGAAATTTGCTTTCTTTTAACAAAAAGAATTAAGGCTCCGTTTGGATAAACAGCTTATATAAATGCTTATAGTATTAGAGTTTATAACATTAGAGCTTACATCATAAGTTCTTATACTTGATAAGCTATTTATGTTTGGATATGTACACTAAAAAGTATTTACATAAATTGAAGTGGTTGGATGTGACATTAGATAAGCAATTATCGAAATTTTAAATATTTTTAATTTAACAAAAAAATCAAAGAATCAAACCACAATTATCAAGATTTTTTTTGATAAAATTAATGAAGATGTAAAGAACAATATTATAATATATTAATTATAATTATATATATAGTATAATCAATATTCGTCCTAAAAAAATATCAATATTCATATAAGACAAAATTAACATTAGATAAGTATATAGTTACGTAACAAAAAAATATTCATATAAGAAAAATATTAACATTCAATTTCATTTTGTTATGTAACAAAAAAATAATAAAAATCTTCCTTAAAAAAAAAAACTTTGTTACGTGTGTTAATTTAGTAAGATAAGTATATAGCAATTTTGTTACTCATGCACCGCCAAAGATAACTAACATTATAATTAAAATATATGTTTTGAAAAAGTGGATCCGGAGAGAATCGAAGGAGGTTACATAAATTCATAAGCTCCTTGTTAAGCCGGAGGGTAAGCTGAAAATTTAGGCTTATTAAAATATGGCATAAGCAGCTTATGAAACTATGATAACCTATTTTTATTTATTTACCCAAACACCTTTAAAAAGGCTTATGAGAGTAGATAAGCCCACATAAATTCAAAATAAGCTAATCCAAACGGGGCCTAAATACAAAAAAAAGTTTAACGGGTACTCAATCGGGTTAGTCTACATTTTAACCCCTAAAAGAATTTCAAACGAGGGTATACAAACCATTATTCATAATAACAACAATAAGAATTAAAAGTGGTACCAAATTGAATATTATTTAACGTGTTTGGATGTCCTTTTAAAAAATCAAACGAAATTGAATACATATATTTTAATAGTTATTTTTGTATTAGTATGATATATTGCATTATTCTATTATTTGTTAGTTTTTAATTTTTATAATACTACTTATTTGTTTAATTTAATCTATTTTTCTACTATTTCTTTTTGGTTTAAATATAATCAATCATTATCATTCCCTAATACGAATTTTTAAATTATTACATATTATATTTTGCATCAAACAATTATTTTATCATATCTATATATTATTAAACATTAATTAAAAACTTAAAATTTGTAATTTAGACCTTGCTTTTAACTGAGTCAGATCAGATCTTTTAAATTAGTCATCCAAAATAAAACCAAACGTAAATTTATCCTTAGATTGAATGAATTTTTTCTTTAGAACCGATCCATATCATCCGCGAACACCATTTCTATACCCTTTCCAAAAATCATTTCCATGATGTTGTCATGACGAGTCTGTGAAACATCTCGACTGCATGTAATTTATCAAATGTTGGGTGAGTTATTTTCCTGTAGATAAAATTAGAGTCCTTAAATTTTTTTTAGAGAAAATTAAGGTGATATGTTAGCGATTTAATGTGAATAGTCCTACAAAAAGAAATATACCTGTATTTTTTTTTATATAATTCGTTTAATTTTTTAAGGTAATTTTTATTTTATTTTCTTATAAAAGCTACACAAT
>Ga0228710_1009092_pt1 | contig 13950 bp, 3 predicted proteins | sample MedpolnodulmetaG_FD_177995 | JGI IMG/M metagenome (GOLD analysis project Ga0228710, IMG submission 177995) | Root nodule microbial communities from Medicago polymorpha collected in Santa Monica, California, United States - pink nodules | ecosystem: Host-associated > Plants > Roots > Nodule...
TGTCATTGTTAATGTTATGGCTAGGAATTTAGCATTGCCTCTTCTTTCTAGTATTGGTTAAACACTAGTTTTCTTTAATGAGTTTGTCTTAGCTGCATCTTTAGTTTGTTCTGGTGTAATTTGGCTTTGTTGTTTTTAAGCCCCGATACTCTCTTTAAACTTTATCTTGTAATATTTTCCTCCTTACACACCTTGTGATTGGATCTTATAATTTAATGCATTCATTTTGCCTTGCAAAAAAAATAAAATAAATCAATATATAACTTCATTTGCTTTTAAAAGTTGGCCCTATTTTTTATGCATTTTTGATGTATATTTACAGAAGTTGGATATGTCAAAACATGGTTTAAGTGGCGAAATTCCAAGGGGTTGAGTTTGTCTCTCAATAGTTTAACAGGTGAAATACTAAAAAGTCATACCAATTGCTGGAATTATAACAAGATGAAATTGAACTTGTAATTTGAACCTGTAACATCGCTATTACAGTGCAGAAACCAACATGTACACTGATGTAACAGTGTAGAAACCAGCCGCTATAATAATACCAAAAATCTGATAATATAATTTTAAAGATGCGGCTGTGCACTGCTATAATAGTGCAGAAAATCAAATAGTATGTCTGTTGTGCCGAGCTCACAGCCGCTTCAATTTGTTTCAAATATTCATGGTTATCAGCTGAAGGTAATTGCCGCAATGTCTTTAATTTATCAAACTTTCAACATCTTTAATTACCGCAATCACATTAGTTGAGTCTAATTCAGCACTGTTATAGCCGCGAACAATTTTTAAGGCATTAGAGATTCAATATTAGAGAGGTTCCAACAATTTACATAGGTTCAACATTTAGCTTTTACAGCGGTGTCTACAACTTTTAAGGATTTTAATCACATCATCTTCTTCATAACAAATTATTTGTTCCAACCATTCAAATAATAATTTAGCAGAGGTTCAACATTTCAGGATCAATTTCATTTGGTTTCAATTCTTACACTTAACAATTTCTTTGGATCTTTACACAACATTACATGCTCAATTACATTTTGTTTCCATTGATACAACAATATAACAAACAATTTTTGCACTTGGCTTCCATTGATCAAATTTTTCTTGTATTTTTTCCTACATGTGCGATCAGATTCTTCAACATGAACAAACCACTTGAAATTCATCCACATAAACCATTTTGTGACATATCCAACTTCTCCAAATAAAACATATATCCAATTCTTTTAGGTATTTCACTAATTAAGTTAGAGCTGTAAACATAAAAAACCTTCAAATTGTTCAACCTGGGCAAACTCAAAGACAAAGGAAACATAGCATAAAAGGACAAATCAAAATACTCAAATTCAACAATTCACCAATCTCATCAGAAACAAATAGTACCATTTAAACAAAAATAGTGAGAACAATGATTGGGATTGAAAATTAGTATTCTGTAATCACTCTAATCCAATTAAGATTTTTTTCTTCAATGATCACTGTAATCACTCTAATCCATTCAAATGATTGGAGTTGAAATAAAATTCAAATTAGTGTTCACTGTCATCATTAGGAATTATACCATCACTGTAATCCACCGCCGTGGTGCGCCGCCGCCGCCACCACACGACACAAGGAAAGAAGGGTTTTGATGGAAAATAGAGAAAGAAGGACAACCGCCGCTGTGGTGCGCCGCCAAACTTCTCCACTGTGCAACCACCGTCACTAGTAATCCGCCACCTCAGTTGAGATGGGTTTGTGAAATTGTTCCCGAATGAATGACGTGAGGAAGGAAGGAATGAAACGAAACAGAGAGAGAGATGGACAATTACGATTAGAAAAACCTGAATTCTTCACACAATTACCAGACTTGAATTATTGAATTATCGGTATGATGAGAGAAGGACAAGGTAACAGAAAAGAAGACTGAGTCATTCCAAAAAAAAAAAACAGAGAGAGAAGGGAAAGTAAATCGTGGGTTAGCGCACAAGCCACAAAGTAATATATTCCTATTTTGGTATTAAATTAATTAATAGAAATTATTTAATTGGATGGGCTCAAAGATGATGTGTTAAGGGCAAGACCATGCAAGAATTTCTCATAACAATGGCTTACTCCACTTTGCAAGCACCAATAATCCAACACTACATTGTTACGTGAAATTCTCCCCCTATACCTATCAAGAAACATTTTTTATTTTTTAACAAAATTATTCTTTTTAAATTATAGACTCTAGAACGTATTTTTTATATTTGAATTATGGACTCCAAATACATCATGCATACCGTTCTAACCTTCCATCTTTCCCTCACTTTTGCGTTTCAGTTTCAAACACTAAAACACTAAAAAAAAAAAAAACTAAAAATTTGAAACTCGTAGTTGTTTTTCGTCAAAGCTTGTTCTAATCCATCACATTTGTGAAGTTTGGAGAAACTAAGCAAGAGTTTAGCATACATTTGCTCAAATCTTGCATTTTTAATTGTGTTTTTTTCTTTCATATTGGTATGGTTCGAATTTTGGAATCAAAAATTGTCCAAAGTTGTATTTTCATAGATTTCTCATGTAAATTCATGATTTTCTCATGTTTGTTCGATGTTTCAAAAATGAGAGGCGTGTCGATCGCATGATGGGGAACAAAATCTTAGCCAATGCCTTTGCTAGACTTGACCATGAGAGGAAACGTTGAGACAAAGGATCTTGAGGTGAATGAATCAGAAGAGCAGGAAAAGACAGAGGCACAACCACAAGAGGTTCTAGAGTCATATTTCATTGGCTCCTACGATACATTTATCTTATCATTGCTCATCGACCACGTTGTCAAATGTATTTGGGAGATACACAATACGTTTGTCTAATCTATTATTTTATATTGCTATAATATATTCTCGTTTTTTACTATCGTATGTTGATGATTTGATTACTTCCAATTGTTGATCAATTAGAAAGTTTAATTAATTTATAGAAAATGCTAACTAGTGTCCCTGGGACACTAGTTAAAGAAATAAGTATAGTAAAAAAAAATTGTTTGAAATTTATGTTTTTTTTTGTGGTGTTTGGGGTTCGAACCTCAGACCTTACATATATTATGCATTGTCCTTACTAATTGAGCTAAGCTCACGGGAACTGTTTAGAATTTATGTGATTAAATACTCAAAAGTGTAGAAATATTGTTTTTAATATAAAACTTACCATTTTTATTTCTTTAACTCGTGTCCCAAAGATCCTGAGAATACTAGTTAGCATAGCCTTTAACTTATTAGAAGTATCTCAACTAGTTCACTTTTTTTTTGTGGTGGTTGGAGTTTGCAACTAGTTCACATTTAATGTGAAATGTAGAGCTCCATAAGGGTGGCTAAGGAAGGTGGGAATAGCGGACAAGGCTCGAACCTGTGACTTTCGAGTCCAATAAAAGCATAGTTGTTTACATGTAGACATCACAAATATGTCATTTACAGATAGACCAAATAAAAAGTCAAATTGTCCTAAAAATAACTAACTTGGGCAACTTCTTCCTCAGAACAGCATTCGGATTGGTTTTATTGGCATGCGCCTTGCCCTGCTAGCCCAGTCAAAACTCATATTAACTAAATTAATATGCTACATTGTCCTTTTGGCACACAAAACATGTCACCATATAACACATTCATATATAAATTTATACTTGTATAAAAATAATAAAATCGAAACTCACCTAACCCAACAAGTGCCTATAATTCTCCATTTTAAAAATCTCCAAAAACCAACAACATTCTATCTCTCTCTCCCTCTCTCTGTACTTATTATTCTTCAGGAAAGAAGGAATTAAGGTTGTGAATTGTGATACATATTATGGAGGGTCTTCTGCCTATGATTTTTAGAGTAATAAGGAAAACGAAAAGTAGCAGAAAATATAAGTGTCTTTCATCAGGAGGTGCTCTACGTAACGAAGATTTTTACCATGAAATTAATCAAGGGCACTACAGATACCATGGAGAACCAGCTTCTCATTCAAGGTTTGATGATTATGCAGAGAACATTGATTATCGAAGATATAATTCTGTTACAGAATTTTCTAATGGATTCTCTTCTTCACCTAAGAAAAAATCGCATTCTATTGTTGGCTCAAAGGAACTCGTGAGTTGTAAAATATTCTCTGTATATTGATCATGTCCAACTGTATAATTGTAAACACAATTTATACATATGGCCTTAATCTAAATGATGTTGTCAAAATTATGTTCAATTATACTCCATGTGTTTATTAGATGGATTTTCAATAAAAGCTCATATGAATGATGATTAAATCATGGGTTTTTGACGTTGTTTCTAAATCTATAGCTTTGTATCATTAGTGATTTTTGATGAATGATGGAAAAGACTGTATTGTGTGCAAACTAAATTAGCTATAGTTTTCCATTTTGCTCTTTTAATTCAGATATTAGAAGAGAATATGTTGATTTGAATATGTATCTCTGATAAGAATTACATTATTAGTTGTTTTGTTTGATTTACAAACTACTCCAATTATCCAATTTGATTCCCAAAAATATGAATAGACAAATTTTTAATATTAGAAATCATTATCAAGTATGAACAAAAATACACGTCTAAAAAACACGCAGTGTTTGTTTTCATATATGGTGTGATGATTCTTAAAGCATTGCACCACATTTGGTTTCCACATTCTTATTTTCTTTACCAAGATATTTCAATGCACAATCATTGAGACTAATCTATGACTGAAATCTAAGGTTAACCTCTACAAAAAAAATAAAATTGGTTTTCTTATACGCACCAACTAGAGATTGAATCAAATATCTACCATTTGTGTCACTCTATATGAATTGAGTAGGATTTATTTATATTCTTACTAAAGAGTATCACTCCATATGGATTGAATACAATTAATTCTTACTAAAGAAGAATCGATAACGATATTGGAGAGTCATTTGATTAAACAATGTTGACTATGTACAAGATAAGATAAGATGGTTGCATTTAGATTTTTGCAAAACACGCTCTTGAAGAGAGGTAAAGACAATGAACTTATTTTAACGATCTAAATGCCCAAGCAAATAATTATCTCTTAGCCAATCAAAAAAATAAAATATTTGTAATGATACTACTTGCATCAGTGTTTTGAAACGTAGTTGTTGGGTTTTTTTTAGTTTGAATTGGAGAACTAACAAATTTATCTAAGATTTTAACTTTTTATAAAAAATAATTAATTGAAAAATATATTATGTTGATTGGGACTTTATCACTTTTGTACACCATCATCTAACAACCACACATACATCTTTTTAACGGGGTTAAAAAATAGTTCATAAAAGAGAAATGATATTTGTACAATATTTTTGTGACACCTTTTGAACAACTTTCTCTTTCATACTTATATGATGTTCTTACATCTCTCTTCGTTTTTCTCTCTTTATTGTTTTTTATCAATAAAAAGAGGAAAAATTATCACTCTTCATAAAAAAACACAAATTCGACACATTTTTAGACTTACAAGTTGAGCCAATATGGAAGGAAGAACAAAAAAAACTTATGAAACCAACATAATTAAAATGTCAAACTTACAAGACCGTTAATGTAATTTTGCCTAATTGTTTTTATAGACAATATGTTAGTTAGTGGTTAGCTTGTTGGAGGATGAGGAATTTGTTAATAACAATGGTCGAACTTCGAACATTTTGTTAAACATCATTTTCTCTAAACTCATATGCAATTTATATGCATGTTTTAATAAGGATTTAATTTGTATCCATTTATAGTATAATAAAAAGTGGCATTATAGTGTAATTTAATTACATGTATGTACATCTTATGTACAAAAGTTTTACATCATCGGTGCTTAAAAATTATTTTCTTTCTTCAGCCACTCATTTGATAGTTTTGTGGATCCGTCCATGCCAGACACACATAAAAAGATGATAAATTTGGATATATAGACTCACTTATCTAGAAAAAAATTATATCTGGCTCATTTACTCTTAATTTATTTTGTAAAAATAAATTCAATTAATGTGTTATATTTTAACTTGTAAGGATAGATACCAAATGATATCATCAATTGCATCTTAATTTTTTAATACAACTAAAACTTTAGGACAAATAGTGGTTGTGTAGCTCAATTGGTTGAGCCGAGGGATTTAAAGACTTGAAAAGTTAAACATCTAGGGTCAATTTCTAAAAAAAAGAGAAATTTACGTAACAATTATTATACGAATATTTGTCATTAAAAAAATCGATACAAAAAATTAAAATAAAACTCCGATCTTAGAGCTACTTACACAAGATATACCAAAATAATAATTTGTTAGTGATGGTGTCATTGAGTTAATTTTTTTTAGTAGTGATATATATACATCCATTTAAATTCAACTTTGATGACAACCTTCTTATTGATAAAAAACAATAGAGAGAAAAAAAGAACATAATGTGAATATGAAAAAGAAAGTTGTGTAAAAATTGTCACAAAATAGTTGTACAAATATTATTTCTTATTTTTTTGGTGGTACATTGAATTTGTATTATATAAAATAAAACTAAGAAAAATAATTAATTTAGGGGCAAATTATACTTACCTCCCTTAAGGTTTGTTCAAATATCACCCACACCCTCTCTATTTATTAAATAAACACTTAGCTCCCTTAAATTTTCACTAAATAGGTATTCTACCCTTCTGTCCAAACGGCAATTAGTTTGATTTAGCGGTTTGCAAATTTTCTTCCATCCATCATCCTACTTCTTAGTTTATCGTTTCATTCATTTTGTCACCAGATTTATTAACACCCCCGCTTTCCTAGATAACTCAAGGATTTTTTTTTATTGTTTAAGAGATAACAATATTTTACTCATCAACAAAAACAATCTCATATAAGCAACGATTAAAACAATCTCATATAACAAGATTTATTGGAGAATAAGGAACTTGTTTGAGAAATTTTGAATTTGTCAATTGGATATTTATTTTCACTACTATTTAAAGGAACTAGCTTTATTAAGTGGAAACGGCCATGAAAACAATTGTTCAGACTCTAACTAGTTTGGTGGTAGATTGTTTTAATTCTCGAAGTGAGTTGATGAACATAAGTGCAGTATATTTGCTTGTTAACAGTGTAGGAAAGAATTGCAGTTAAGTAGAGGAAGGAAAAGTTCCGTCAAAATTATAATAGTGTTAACTTATGAGGGAGGTCGATGCTTTTTAAAAAATAAGGGGATGTCAGTGACATTTGTATATACCTTAAGGGAGGTGTGTGTAATTTTCCCATAATTTATTGGTGATTATGTCATGTGTGGAGAACTTTACTGTAAGAAAAATGTCATGTGGATAACTTGATTAATGCTTTTAGTGTTCTTTAATCATGGAAGCCGCCTATATCTTTGTTCTTATCCGTTGCTCATTATCTTAAACCAGTTTTTTTTTTTTTATAAATAAATTATCTTATACTCAAAATAAATAACTCCCTTGTTTCCATTTCTTTTTATTAATAGTACTCTTGTTCCTGTTGGTAAATTCTTTTATCAAATAATTTAGCGGTTAGAAAAATTCACTTTAAATGTGAATAATTAGGTGTTTAGAGTCGAACCCCAACTCTTACATATATTATGTCTTATCTGTCACCAAACGAGCTAAACTCACATAACTATAAGATTGATATTTTTGAAGGTGCCTATTTTTATGAGACTAAAAAGAATAATTACACATAGCGTAATTTTACTCAAACAATTAGACATAGCTCTATTATTTTATTATTATTTTTAGTTACAATTGAATATGGTTGAAATTTGTTTCTTTCTATATCATATCGAGGGTTTTAGTTCGTTTTCTGTTGTACTTGGATATTTTTCTTATTCAAACTTTTTGTCAGCACTCCTCAAGTTTAAATATCTCGGCGAGGCTTGAATTCATTTCGCGCCAAACCAGAGAGAGGGGGAGATCGTTGGAGACGAAAATGGTTCAACTGTGTTTCGTTCTCGATCTGCGAACCTTGGCACCGCCATTGCTAGGAGACCTAAAGCAGGTACACACAGCTTCATCTCTAAATCTCAATCTCTATTCATTGAGGCACCGCACAATTTCATCATTCCCAATCGATAGTCGATTTCTCATTGTTCGTTCGTGTTTTCATTTCAGTCGCTACTTCAACTCGCTAATTTCTACGCCATTTCGAGTTCGTCTTCGTCTTCGCATAAATCTGCTGCTCTCAGTGATAAGATCGGTTTGTGTTATGTAGTAAAGAATCATTTAACCTCTTCCGATGAGGTAATGTTTCAGTTCTGAGATTTTTTTTACAGTTCGTGATTAGATTGATAAATTCGAAATGCACGAGACGTGTTTGTATTTTTGATCTAGAGTGAGTGATTGAGAGTGATTCTGCTTGTTATGTAGCTGATGATTGCGTACCGTCCCGTGGGGAATTTCAACTTACGCGATTTCCATCACGCTGTCAACAACCTGCCGTCTGATGCCTTTCTGCCTGATATAGATACCGTATCCGGTGCTCGTTCTATCACTCTCTATATGTGTTTGTGTGTGTGTGTTTTGTTTGTGAATTTACTTCATAGACATTGTTTTATGAAAATAAAATCATATACGTTCTTAGTGTAAAAAACTTATACACTGTTAATCAATTAATCATAGCTATTTCTAAAATAACATGTAAGATTGGTTGTGTTTTGCTGATAGTGTAGAACTTTTTACACTACAGTGTATCAGAATTTATATATATATATATATATATTCTGCAAGACATTTTTCCTTTTCTTGTTGAAAACATGCATTGACAATTATTTGATTGTTGATTTGCAGATGTAATGATTTCGGATGTTTTGAGCGAACGAGTATTGTACTCTTGGCAAGGTAAAGATATTGAGAGAAAAGTGATAGTCATAACTTCGATATTGCCTGAAGATGTGAATTCTGTAATGCAAAAGAGCCTCATGGTGAGTGTGTGTATTCATGACATGGATCTTGTACTTTTCAGTTGTGTAATTCAATTTTGTCTAAAACTGTATTAAATTGTTGTTTATTTTCTTGTTTAAAAGGATGCTGCAGATAAATGTGTTTCGGTTGATTTTGCTGTATTTCAGCAGAAGTCAAGCCATCTGATTGATTCACGTGAAAACATTAACAATTTTCGTCGTTCCATTTCTCATCTCGATAACTGCTCAGTTCAGACCTACATCACAGGTCAAGAGCTCTCACAATGTGCAGTGACCAAAGTTAATTTCTTCTCAAATGCTTTTGAATATGGAATTGAGCTTTAGCTTTGAGAAACACAGCAGCAACAGCAACATAAATTATCTTCTAGATTGAGCTGACTACACGTAACAAATGAGGCCATAATGCCTCATTGTAGATTATGTCTAATGACAAATTATTGGCCTATAGTTTCTCTTAGTTTCCTTCTATCTTTAACTATTTAACTACCCTTCGTCTGATTTACCCTTCTTTGCAAAGATTTTATAAGTCTTCTTCGCACGTGTCCAAGCCAAACACTTAAGGTTAGATTCTACAATTCTTTCCAAAATAGGAGCTAATTAACATTTTCTCTAATACATTCATTACTAATCCTATCCCATCCTGTGTTTTCACATATATATCATATCATTATCATCTCTAGAACAATGAGCTTATTTTGTTTTTGGTTCTTTATTGTTCAAGTCAATTCCATAAAACATCACAAGTCTTACAACTGTGAGATAAACATTTTCCTTAAGCTTGAATGGTACTTTTATATCACAATATCACCCAAACAGTCTGCTGTTTCATCATGTTTTATTCCTTGAATTTACACCTCTCTCTGTTCCCCCCTAATTTTTTACAATGAACCCAAGATACTTTGAATAGGTGATTTGCAATATCTCCAATTTTGTTTGTAAGGAAGAATTAGTATGTCCTTGCTAAACTGACATTCTATATACTCTACCTTACTTCAACTTAAATGAATGTTTTGTGCTTCTAAAGCTTTTCTTAACATCTCTAACTTCTTATTTATTTATTTATTTTCTCAATTCTCTAGATGGAACTAGATCATGTGCAAAAACACATCATAGCACTAGCTTTGAGAAACACAGAGAAACAAAAAATATCATGAAATAAATAGACTATTTTCCTAAAATATCACAAGAAATTTACGGGTATTGTCTAAAACACTGCAGATTTCAGATCCTTCAATGGCCTGGTTAAAAGATGGCTGCAGGTTTTGAAAGATGACATGGACAAGCCCCTGCTAGCACGTCTCATTTTCAAGGACGATCTTTTAGATTCTGTGAACCATATATTCTGCAACCTGCTTCCACCAGTCAATCCAATAACCAACAGCTTCAGTCAATGTCAGGTAATAGTACATCCAATCTATATTTACTAACCATCCCAAATTTTGGAGATTCTTTTTTGTTGAGAAATAGAATGTTTGTGTTGGTTGTTTAGATTAGAAAAAGTTATAACCACAACTATATAGACAATAATGAATATACTACGCTAAATTTATTGTGTTACTTATTGTTGGAGCGAGCAACTGCTCAATTTTGGCTATGCCAAACCTGAAGCAAACTGGAGACACTAACCATGTTTGAAAATGAATATAATTAGTTTTACAATAGGAAGTTTTAATCAGACAAACAATGTAAAACCTTCAATATCATCCGGACAATAGGTAAACCTTAGCTGGAATATATAAGAAACATGAAGACAGCATAACTCACAAAATAGTTTCATTTATTAATTTCCACCTTCAATTGATTATTTTCATTATTGGTCTGATTCCAAAATAATTGTATCTTTTGAATGTCCTCTACATCATGTATTGTAAAATCTTGGCAATATCATATCTGCCAGAATCCTCTTTTTCTTTCATCTTAGTATCAGTTCAACTCCTTTAAAGGAAAAAGCAAGAATAATTGATTAATGGAATTTTACAGACATGTAGATGCCATGGCATTCCTTTAGATGATACTGGAAAAAAACTCAACACGTTTTTCTGTCCAGTCACTGGCTCCAATCTGGAAACATGCGATGTTAATGAAAATTCTGTTTGTGTTGGGGGGAAAACTATTCTGTTTCTTCCCTCATTCCATAATTCCCTGAAGCTCCTGCCAATTTATTCACCAATCAACGTAACTGTTACTGAGAGGATAAACTTGGCATCTCTTGATGAAGGTGTGCATTTGCTTTCATTTCTAGCTTTTGTTAATAGTAGTATGCAACAAGAATTTGTTTGTTATTTTAATTTCATTTAAAATTCTAACTGTACAAATTGCTGCTTGATTGAGTGTTTGTACAGTCGAATTGATTTGTCGGGCATTTATATCAATAGCCTACGGGAGAGAAAGAAAATTCCATTCTTTTGTTTCCACTTCACTTTTTTAAAGTCTATTTCATACCAATTTGTTTCCTCTTTATGGTGGAGTGTTGAGACTAATTAAGCAATATCAGTGCACCCAGTGTCTTGTTCTTAACCCCTCTTTGTGGTTTCGCTACAAAGAAATTTGATTTATGTATTTTGAGTTTTATTGCAGGTCTAATAATGGGTGCTTCATTTGTTGTGACTCCATCCCCTTATCATGTGATTGAAACCAATTCCGATGATACTGATCAGTCAGACATGAATGCTCAACGTGTGTAGAGGATCCTTCCGCTTTGAAGTTCTATTATCTGTGTCGTTGTCATTAGTCCTGAGTTGTTGTTGTTCAATGTATATTGGTCAAATTTTTCACAAAGTTTATTTTTTTTTCCTAACATGACTACTATTTGACAGTTTTTCAAGGCCTTTCTAGCGTTCTACATTCAATGGACCAGGGTTTGATATGTTCTTCAAATTGTGATTTAGAAACAATGACAGAGGCTCCTTATCATTGTTACTACATTCTTCAGCCATCAGATAATGGACCAATGCTTATGAGGGTGAGAACTAGTTTTTGCTCTTTATCCCTCTTATTCTCTGCACATTTGCTTATAGCAGAAATAAATAACAACAATTGTATACCTTGATGATGATTCATCACTTCTCATTATCCATAAAACACGCAGCGCATTGCAGGAGCAGAAGAAGTCAAACAAAGTCCTGACTATCCATTAATGGATCCATCGGTGAATAAGGATGTAGAGAACTCTGTTCAAGCCTGTTTGCTAAAGGTTTTATTTAAACATTTGCACTGAAGATCTATCTACACTTTTTTTGTTTCCTTTTTCCTTTTATTGGCATTGATGTCGACATGCACAAATTTATTGGAAAATAAGAAAACCCATCATGCATAAATTTTAAGTTTAAGTTTCTTCAATTTTTTGGGAGCTCTGGATATCTGAATTTATCCAAGAAAATGTTGGCTGTTCACTATAGAGGATTGAAGAAAGTTTGACTTGGCTCAACTCCAAGGATGGTCAAAATGTTTATTAAATAGACAAGTTAGATGCACTAAAATAGGAGATAGATTTATCAATAGAACAAAATACAACAGAACATGAAAATTAACAAACAGAATATTAAGATATTATTGGGCTTAGGCCCTCCTTTTTCCCGAAAAAAGAATATTAAGATATTAGTGATAAGCACGATCTCCTTCATTTTCACATCCCTTGAACTAGACATACTGGTGATTAGTTAGTCTTTGGTTTGCAGTTAATGGAAGTTTGAATCAGACAAGGGGTTTTAAAAATATTGGCTAGTTGCAATGCAGGTGGAACAAACTTGGTGACTAAGAATCTTGTGCCACTTTTTTCCAACAAAGATTAAGTTAATTTGATTGTTTACTTTGAGTTAAGCATTGGATTGACTGTGAGATGTGAGACACTCAGTTGTCACAGAAGAGTGTAGGTTAATCTAGTGGAGGGAAACCAATGTCTCTGGCGAAAAAGGAAAGCCAGGTGAATTTGGGTGCGGGAATTTAGTAAAATATACGTCCCTGGTACAAGAGTGAACAAGAGGTTGCTACCAAGAGAAGTGCAGTAACCAGTTCTGGAATGTTTCGTTTGAGAACAATCTGCTCAATTTTCATCAGTGAAAGCATATAAATTGAAGCCGGAGTACTGGTGAATCTGAAGACGTACCTTTTATTATCGGCAGAAAATCCAGTATATGGATATCATGATCAATGTCCCCAACATAATATCAAATTGGTTTTTTGTGATGTGATTTTCTCCTCCTAATCTCTTCTCAATCACTATCTCCCAAAGGCTGCACAGTTTTGTATGCCATCCTTGCCTTAAAGACTATGATCTTTATACTCTCCTTTGCCATATTATTTGTGAACCTTATACTCTCCTTAAAAATCTGTGAGCTATCTTATGGCTTTCTCTCCTAGCCTTTTAATACCTAGGTATTTTATCCTGTCCAACCATCTTACTACTAACATTTGTGTGTCTGCTCCCAAGTGAAGTAACCATCTTGGGTATCATTAAGGGTTGTTTGGTTAACTTCAGCTTGGCAGGTGTTGTAGTCGATGAGTTGTAGAACTATGGTATTATATGTGCGGATATAAGTGGACCATGGAATTATGGACTGTCCAAACATCTCAATTACTGGAAGAATTAATTCACAAACATCTGCAGACTAAACTGTAGATTTTGAATTCAAATTGAATCACTTAATTCACAAACTTGAATAAGATCCTTATTTTTTTAGTATTGAAACCAAAATTTGCTTGCAGATTGATCTAACAGACTATGATCCACTGTTACATGAAAGAAGCTTTCATCAAAAACTAAATGTGCTTGTCAAAGAAAGCCTACAATTGGGGTGAGTTTCTACTTTCTACATGAAGCTTGACATATGACAATGCATGAACTTGAGAGTACGCTTGGACATGAATATCTTCTCAAAACAAAACCATTTTTTTTCAAAAGAAGTAAAAATAAGAATCAACAGCTAGTGCTTATGAGCTGATGCTGCCAGAAATAGCAACTTACTCTTTTTGTTTAGAATGAACATTTTACTACAAGATCTGAGAATTCTTGCATATAATTTTTTTGAAGATAAAAGA
>Ga0228710_1009093_pt1 | contig 13949 bp, 10 predicted proteins | sample MedpolnodulmetaG_FD_177995 | JGI IMG/M metagenome (GOLD analysis project Ga0228710, IMG submission 177995) | Root nodule microbial communities from Medicago polymorpha collected in Santa Monica, California, United States - pink nodules | ecosystem: Host-associated > Plants > Roots > Nodule...
GTGAATTATGATCGTTAAATTAGAATGCAGTTAAGTGTGGTGACGGTTAACAAATTTCAGCCTTGATCATTTTAATCCTTTTCCATTATTTTTATTTAATATAATTCATTATCTATATCATTTAAATGAATCATTTTTTATTAAAATTTCATGAATAAAAGATTATGTTGATGGCCTTGGAATGTGTCCACACAAGCCAATTCTTGTAAGATCGATGAGAGGACTTAGCTAAAGCTTCAAATGTATTATTAACACATGGATAGATAATCTTCGTGACTTTAGCTCAGTTGATAAGGACAATACATATTGAAGGTTTGGGTTTCGAAACATGAACACCACAAAAAAAATGATAAATAGATAGATATTATATCTATAAGCATAAGCACTCATTTACTTTAATCTAACAACTCTTAAGAAAATACTACATAGACGGGCTTCGCCCTCTTTGTAATAAAAAATTACTACGAGGATTGTACTAATAAATTTATATCATTGCATTTAAAAAAATAAATAATTTGTTTGCACTCATTTTCAAAAAAATTGGTAAGTTTTATGAATTACATTTTATGTAAAATGATGACAAATCAAATTTTCTTTTTTGACTAAATGATGATAAAAAGATTAAAATATAAAATTAAAACAAGATTATTTTTTTTTATAAGATATATGAGTTGAAAATTACATTGTGACCTCCAACTTTGTAATAATTTCCACCAAGTAGGTTAGCTGAGGTTTTGTGCAATGATGCAAAGTATGTATGTCTAAGAGATAATGAGTCATTCATAGAGTACACAATACAAATCTAAGACTATCATATGCATAAAAAAGACATCAATGCTAAGATAGAGACAAATGAACTACTAACTCCCTTTTTTGATGATATCTACCAATGAGGTGTTAAAGCCAACATCCCCTTGAATTTGTGCCTTCTCTTTAAGCATCATTTGTGCATAAAACTTCGTTATATCATCTCTCTTTGACATTAGCAAAAAGTGACAAGCAATGACGTATAAAATCCAACATAGCGAACCAAAATATTTAGCATACAAGGACAAGACGTGCAACTAAACAAAGTATGTTGCAAAAAAAAAAAAATTCATAAATCAACATAGAAAAGCATACGAAGGTTTGGTATAATACAAATGCACCATAAGTCATGTATCTAATCTCTTATCTTGAGCATCAAATCAAACCTTCTTTCGCTTACACCGTTGCATTTACTACTCCCACTCCATTTGAAATATCGAAATAAAAAGATAATTAATATATGTTTAAAAAATTATTTTGAGATTATATCATTTTTTATAGTTATCGTCGTGTATTTTTGTGGTTAATTTAGTTGTGAAATTGGTTAATGATACAATTTAGTTTTTGTGTTACAAAAATTATCATCTATTATAAAAAATGTTTTAAAAAAAATAATTGGCCAAAACAAGACCCGTCACCGTATTTATACGGGAACAATGGAGATTGTGCGGGGTTCGGACCAGTAGGTATTTTCTTTTGATTTCATGGTCTATTTTGTAATCATTTGACATGGCCATAACTGGTACTGGATCAGGAGATTGTGCTAGGTTTGGACTTGTCAGAACTTTTCTATTGACTTCATGAATGGAATTAAGACTGGCCGCTGATTAAATTTCAATGGTCAACGTGAAGCTTGATTTGGAAATAGCAAATATATTAATATAATTAATTACATGGACTTAAATTTTAGTGTCTTTTCAAAAAATCATGATTAATGCAGTTTATAAGAATATCAACTATTCCTTAGTTCCTTTTCCCTCAAAAAAAAAATAAAATCAATTGTTCCCTAAAAAAAATATCAACTAAGAAGGATCAAACCGGGTTAGCCGGTTTTCAACGGTTCTGTGTCAGTTTGGTCCGGTTTTTAAAACACTGAACAAAACTATCAAATGGTCAATAATCATTTTAGGAAATAACGATGAATAACAGTTAAATTAAAATGCAGTTAAGTGCAATGACGGTTAACAAATTTCAGCCTTGATCATTTTAATCATTTTCCATTATTTTTATTTAATATAATTCTTTATTTATATCATTTAAATTAATTATTTTTTAATAAAATTTCATGAATCAAAGATTATGTTGATGGCCTTGGAATGTGTCCACACAAGCTAATTCTTGTAAGATCAATGAGAGGACTTTGCTAAAGCTTCAAATGTATTATTAATACATGGATAGATAGTCTCCGTGAACATAGCTCAGTTGATAAGGACAATGCATAATATATGTAAGGTTCGGGGTTCGAACCCCAGACACCATCAAAAAAAACATAGATAGATAGATATTATATCTATAAGCATAAGCACTCATTCACTTTAATCTAACAACTCTTAAAAAAAATACTACATAGATGGACTTCGCCCTCTTTGTAATAAAAAAATTGGTATTTTTTATTATTTTATTGAAATATGATATAAGAAGTTGAATATATATATATATATATATATATATATATATATATATATATATATATATATATATATTTGAGTGTGTCTATATATATATAGAGAGAGTTGAATTGTGTTGTCTTTTTCTGAAAATCATTTTATAGATTAAAAACTAGAGTGTGCAAAAGATAAAGAGAGAAATGGAAAAGAAAACGACACATGTAATTATCCTGATTCAGCCGAAAATTCTGGATTAGGTTCATTCCCCTCACACTTGAAAGATTTTTCCACTATAATCGCACAATATTGCAATTACTGATAAGTGTCAAATTACTGTTATTTTCCAAAGCACTTATCGACTTATTAGATTATACAATTATTTTATACATGCATTCAATGATGTTTTATCACATCAATTAATGAATATAAAAGCACATGAGTTGTCATATTTATTAGACTTAATTACACTTTTGGCCCCCTAAGTTTACTTTATGTTGCAATTTTAGCCCCTCATGAAAATTTTAGCCCCCTAAGTTTACTTTTTGACTCGAAATTAGGGGGCCTGGAAAGTAAACTTATGGGGCTAAAAATGTCGTGAGGGGCTAAAATTGCACCATAAAGTAAACTTAGGAGGCTTGAAAAGAGTTGTTTTTATTAGGGAGCCAACATTACAACTTTGGGAAACTTAGAGGGTCAAAAGTGTAATTAAGCCTATTTATTAATTGATGTGACAACACATCATTGACCGCATATGTAAAATAATTGTACACTAACAAAACATACTAATTAAATTCATTAAAAAAACAATTATAATACAAACATACATGACAAAATTATTAACTTTTAAGGACTGGATAAAACTATTTTAAATCGTTAATGCATTCCCATTAAACTCTTTTGTTAATAAATACAAAATCATAAATAAACCCAGCAAGCCCACCACCAATGAGTGGCCCAACCCAATAGACCCAATGGTTGCCCCAACTCCAGGTGACGATAGCAGGTCCAAAAGACAAGAATTCTGCTCTTCTCCCAGCACATTTTGCTCGCGCCCAACTGAAATACCTAAACTAACCCTACGTTAGTTAACTAACTCAAGTGTAAAAATTTGCGCAAATTAAGTCATGCGGCATGAGTTAAGTCACGCAGAGTGACTTAACTCACTTTTTTTAATTTATTTACTATATCCATATTATTTTATTTAGGCTAAATTGCAGTTTTAGACCCCTAACTTTCCCAAAGTTGCGATTTTGGCCCCCTAAGAAAAAAACTACAAAACAGCCCCCTACGTTTTGCAACTGTAGCAGTTTTGGCCCCCCAAGGCAAAAAAATAAATAAATAAATAACACGTGGAACCTCACTTAGGGTGTCATGTCAGCGTAGGCCGAGTCAATATCAGCCTTGGGGGCCAAAACTGCTACAGTTGCAAAACTTAGGGGGTTGTTTTGTAGTTTTTTTCTTAGGGGGTCAAAATCGCAACTTTGGGAATGTTAGGGGGCTAAAACTGCAATTAACCCTTTTATTTACTTTATTCTAATTTATTTGTTCACTTTCTTCTAATTTATTTATTTTCTAAATTATTTGATCACTTTATTCTAATTTATTTATTTTTCAAATTATTTGTTCACTTTATTCTAATTTAATTATTTTCTAATTTATTTATTTACTTTATTTTCAAATTAATTTATTTATGCACTTAAAATAAATATTTATTCGAATTTATTCATCAAATAAATACAAATATAAATAAAAAGAAATGAACAAAATTAATACATATAACAACATCTCATTTTATTAATAGAATTCATACAATAATTGATACATTTATTCGAATTTACTAAATCTACTTATTTTCTTTTTACCCTCTTGGGGTAAATAGTAATCAGCCTTGGGGTAAAATAGTGAGCAGCCTTCATGGGGAAAATACATCATCAACCCTTGGGTTAAATGTAAATCTGGTTCTTTCTATACCCCAAGACGATTCTTTTTACCCACGGTAAAAAGTTTTAGGGGTAAAAAGAAGCAAATTTAATTTTATCCCAAGGGTGTATCACTTCCCCCAAGTTGGCTACTCACCATTTACCTCAAAATTGACCACCATTTACCGCAAGTGACTAGAGACAATTGAAAATAAAAGAAGAGAAATAGAGGGAGAGAGTGAGGAGGGAGAGAAAGTGATATGGTGTGAGGAGATGGGGAAGTATGGGGGGGTATTTATAGGCGGGAATGGTAGTATAGGTTATAACTACCATAAATGTGGTCAAAAAAACGTGTAAATGTTGTAAAAAATGTGTAGATTGAAGGTTGAAAAGGTGACCACCGTTCACAAAAACGTGTGTTCTTGAGGACAGACCATCGGCCACAGGCCAGTGGTGCGTGACTTAATTCACGCATAACTTATAAGGTACGTGAGTTAAGTCACGTCGCGTGACTTAACTCACGCAAGGATATCACTGAAAATTCAGTTGGGCGCGAGCAAAATGTGCTAGGAGAAGAGCAGAATTCAAAAGACAAAGTTGGGTTCATAGATGCTCCATCAAACGGGCCACCCACCAAAATATGAGAACTGCTCTTTACCCGAAAGTTTTTGCTCATTTCCAAGTGAAAAGACCAAAATACCCTTGCGTGAGTTAACTCACGCTGCATGAGTTAACTCACGTTAGTGTTAAATTTGCATGACTTAAGTCATGCAGAAAAAACACACACTACAACTCAGCGTGAGTTAACTCACGCTGGTTTTGTTTCATCTATATTCCAACTTTTTCACATATTATGTGGCTAGGAAAATGTGTGATGTGATGGTTATTGATTCCACTAAAAAGTAGTGGTGGGACAGCAGCCTTCAATTGACATGGCATATTCCTTCACCTCCTGCAAATTCATAAAACTGTGTTTTTGGATTATTGTGATGCATACACATGTAATTTAATTTCATAATTCAGTAAGCTATTGTTGCCAGCACATCTGTTTGAGTAGTTGGCACCATTTTCATATGGCATAGGTGTAGCACATGTATAACAAACTACAAGGTTAGTGTGAATTTTAGGTGAAAGAAAACCAGCGTGAGTTAACTCACGCTGGAATTCAGTGTGAATTTTCAGCGTGACTTAAGTCACGTTGCGTGAGTTAAGTTGCGTAAATTTAACACTAGCGTGATTTAACATGCGTAGGAATATTTTGGTCATTTCACTTGGGAATGAGCAAAAACTTTTGGGTAAAGAGCAGTTCTCCCAAAATATTAGCTCCTACTATGAGCCCAATAGCAAGAGGTGCAATCTTCTTCAATGGAGACATTTTAATTAGCTTCTGTACATCCCGACCGTTGATCATATTATTAATAATTGCATTATAGTCCTTGACCTTGGGGTCAAATAGAGTGGCGCACATTGTAAGTCTTTGTTTGGATGATCAAAGAAAGTAAAAGAATAGAAAGTGAGGAGATTGTTTTGGTTGTTTGGTATAAAAGAGAGTGGAATAGAAAGTTGAAGGAAAGAAAGATTCATATTTATTAATTGACATAAATACCCTTGAAGACAATTATATATATAAAGCATAAACATATTGTGGCTAGGTGTGAGTAGTCCAATTGTATGCCATAGAAAAATGAAACAATGAGTTGAAAAAATAAAGAGGAGACAACAAACGAATAATATAGCTATAACCTATAAAAAAACTAAATAGTAAAAAGTAAATAAAAAAACAATATAAGTTGGGGGCATTTAAGACTTTTCACAAAAAATGGTTGTTTCTCAACGTTTCCCTCCCCAGTAGCGCAGAAAGGTTTTTAGGCATGGGTCCCACATTACTTTCTTTCCTTTTTAGTTGTTCCCTTGAACCAAATTGTGGAACAATTTTTGGTTTCCGTGCTTTCCATCCACAACCAATCTTTCCTTCCTCAATCTTGCGAACCAAACATAGTGTAAATACCAACCCGAATGTCATCACCATCTCCAACACTATTGCGTTTACCACTCCCACTTTATTTGAAAGTTTAAAAACCGACACTTTCTGAATATCGAAATGAAGAAGTACTAATTTATTATTAAATTAAAAGGAATATGCCCTAAAAAAAATACATTATAACAAGTTTGGTCCGTAAGAAACATGTTGCGAGTTGGAGTTTTTGGAGAATACCAACAATCTCTCCCTAAGTGAAAAAAATGAAAATAACACGCTAATTTACTTGATCTAAACACTGTGATTATCTCACTCTTTAGAGAGTTCAACGAAGTGTTTGGGTAACAAACAATTCAATAATTTAAATCCAGAACCACAAAGAAACCAAATAGTCTATCATCACTCAAAATCTTAAGATAATGGAAAATATAAATTATTTCTCTTACTTATATAACATTAAACTCATTTGTAGTATGTAAATTACCATGGACCCTTGAATACCAACAAAAGACTCATTGCTTAAGATAAATGTCACTTTAATTATTTTTAAAATTTTAAAAACCGGACCAAACTTTTTTTTTTTTTACACAAAACAAACGACATTCATTCATTCAAATTGATAGAGTACATCGATGCAATACAAATTCGCTAAAAACAAAAAGGATGAATCTGTGAACAAATTCACGACATCCATGTTAATAGCATAAAACGGCAAAGTACATAAGCATACAAATATGACTATATTAAAATCTCCAGAATAGTCATGCCTCCGAATCTGCAACGTTGATGACGTCAAAGTCATTGGTTGGATCTGCATTGGATCGAAGCTGATCTCACAATCTGAATTGAACGAACACCTAAACAAGGGAAAAGACAAACAATGTCGCACAAAGACGATAAACAAAACAGCGTCGCACTAAGATGATGAAATCACAAAAGAAAAACCTAATTCGATGTGAAAACTGCTTATTTAAATAGAAGGGAAGGAGAAAAACGATTTAGAGGGGTGATTTGGGGTCAAAAATTGACCCTAAACCACCCATCTTTGGTGGATGAAGGAGAAGAAATTAGAGTTTCAACCGACAGCTCACAAAAGAGAGAGGGGAAGAGAGGGGAAGGAAGGTTTTTTCGAACCAAACTTGTTAGTTTGTCAATTTTGTTTGATCTCATTTTAAATCATGGTGGATTGAATCAATTGAACTAGTTTGTTTTAATTAGTTTATTTAATTAATATTTTTTTTTATTAATTAATCTTTAGTTAGTTAAACCATTTCAACCATAATTTTGAAATCTCACCCTTTCAAAGTCCTATATGATTTCTAAAACATTTTTTTTTTATTTTTAAATAACAAATGTTTAGTAATTAGTTGTTGAGAAAACTAACGCTACTAACTGCCATACCTGTCCACCGGTGACAAACATGAGGAGCGTGCTGGCGCCAATGGAGGCAAGGAGCTGAACAATCCAGTAACCAAGGCCACGAATGAAGTGAATATTTCCACCCATAAAAGCACCAAAAGTGACAGCAGGGTTAACATGGCCACATAACGTGTAAGGGTTCCCGGTACTGATCCTTGCTCCTATATACACGGCGATAGAGAGGGAGAAAGCGTGAGCGATCGCGGTGGCGATGAGGCCGAAGGCCGCGTCATCACCGGTGAGATTTCTTATGGTCATGCGAGAGCCGATGCCGGCAAAGACGAAGATGAATATTGTGGAAATGAACTCGGTTAGAGTGGCCGTGAGTATGTCCATACTGAGAATTTTCGGTCGATGTTTTGGCCTTTGAGTTCAGGGGATGTTGTTGTTTTTCATTGTTTCTTCTTTTGATCAATGATCCAACGGTGGTGCTTGTTCTTCAGCTAGCTCAGTTTGTATAAAAATTCATGAGACTCGCACGAAACTTCTGTGTGAGAGATGTGTTGACTTGATGCATGATAAGATTCACAAGATGAAAATTCATGAGATAAAAAAAAATAGCAATGAGAGGAAAAAGTATAAAATAGAATAGAATATACAATACAACAGTGAGAGAAGATGTACTATATATGAAAATTTAAAAATTATATATACCTTGATCTTTAGATCTTGGATGTATCTAATCTAATTAATTAAAATAATAAAAGAAAGACTAGATAAAAAGAAGACTTTTGGATGACAGGCTGTAACATATTTCTTCACAAAGTTACCATCAAAGATTTATTTCATTACGTGAATTAAATTTAACATGATCAAATGGGACAGCAAAACTAACACACATTTAACTTATAATAAATTAGTATAGCATTCTGAACATAATATTGATCAAATAATTTTTCATGATATATAACAGGAACTTATGAGTGAAGAGCATAGTCACTTATATATTAACGTGCCTCGAAATAAATAACATCAGCACTATATTAAAAAGTTAAGGCTTCACATTAGAAGATCAGGTGATTGTGCTGGATTTGAACTTGCATGAACTTCTCTTTTGATCACGTGATTGAAATTGTAATCATTTGACCTTGCCACAATAGGAGCTGGATCAGGAGATTGTGCAGGATTTGGACCTGTAGGAACTTTTCTTTTGATTTCATGGTCAAACTTGTTATCGTTTGACCTTGCCACCTCAGGAATTGGATAAGGTGATTGTGCTGTATTTGGACCTGTCGGAACTTGCCTTTTGACATCACGAAAGGAGTTAAAATCATTTGATCTTGCCACTTTAGGAACCGGATCAGATGACTGTGCTGGATTTGGACCTGTTGGAACTTGTCTTTTGATTACGTGATTGAAATTGTAATCATTTGACCTTGCCACAGTAGGTACTGGATCAGGAGATTGTGCGGGATTTGGACTTGTAGGAACTTTTCTTTTGATTTCATGGTCAAACTTGTTATCGTTTGACCTTGCCACCTCAGGAATTGGATAAGGTGATTGTGTTGTATTTGGACCTGTCGGAACTTGCCTTTTGACATCACGAAAGGAGTTAAAATCATTTGATCTTGCCACTTCAGGAACCGGATCAGGTGATTGTGCTGGATTTGGACTTGTTGGAACTTGTCTTTTGATTACGTGATTGAAATTGTAATCATCTGACCTTTCCACAGTAGGTACTGGATTGGGAGATTGTGCAGGATTTGGACCTGCAGGAACTTTTCTTTTGATTTCACGCTCAAACTTGATATTGTTTGACCTTGCAACCTCAGGAACTAGATCAGGAGATTGTGCTGGATTTGGACATGTTGAAACATTCCTTTTGACATCACGAATGGAGTTGTAATCATTTGATCTTGCCACTTCAGGAAGCGGATCAGATGATTGTGCTGGATTTGGACCAGTTGGAACTTGTCTTTTGATTACGGGATTGAAATTGTAATCATTTGACCTTGCCATTATAGGTACTTGGTCAGGAGATTGTGCAGGATTTGGACCTGTAGGAACTTTTTTTTTGATTTCACGGTCAAACTTGATATTGTTTGACCTTGCCACCTCAGGAACAGGATCAGGTGACTGTGCTGGATTTGGACTTGTCAGAACTTGCCTTTTGACATCACGAATGGAGTTGTAATCATTTGATCTTGCCACTTCAGGAAGCGGATCAGGTGATTGTCTGGATTTGGACCTGTTGGAACTTGTCTTTTGATTACGTAATTGAAATTGTAATTATTTGAACTTGCCACAATAGGTACTGGATCAGGAGATTGTGCGGGATTTGGACCTGTAGGAACTTTTCTTTTGATTTCACGGTCAAACTTGTTATCGTTTGACCTTGCCACCTCAGGAACTGGATCAGGTGACTGTGCTGGATTTGGACCTGTCGGAACTTGTCTTTTGACATCACAAATGGAGTAGTAATCTTTTGATCTTACCACTTCAGGAACATAATCAGGTGATTATGTTGGATTTGGACCTGTTAGAACTTGCCTTTTGATTACACGAATGTAATTGTTATCATTTGAACTTCCCACGATAGGAACTAGATCAGGATATTGTGCAGGATTCAGACCCATAAAAACTTCTCTTTTAATATTATAACTTGTGATATGATCACTAACAACAAGAGAAACGAACAAGAGAGACATTACAACAACCAAATAAACCTTACAAATTTCCATCTCTTGAGTCTGAGTTTCATGGATGCAAAGACATGTATATATAACAACAAAGGTTATGACCTATATACTAACTTATGTATAAAAAGGTATGTCTACCATGAAATGAGCATTTAATTTAATTTATATATTATATATTGTATATAAATATAATGCATATATAAATCTGATTTTTTTATTTTTTTTCGGTTATTGTTACAAATATCTCATGTAAATTTTTCAAATGCCTTTGTCTAATTAACTCTAATTTCTTTTACATTTTTCATTCAATACCTATTAGAGTAATATGTATTTTAGGTGAGAAATATTTTCTCACATATGAATCCGATTTTTTCATTTTTTTTTGCTGTTGTTGTTGCTGCAAATATCTCATGTAAATTTTTTAATGCCTTTCTCTAATTAACTCTGATTTCTTTTACATTTTTCATTCAATGCCTATTAGAGACATATGTATTTTGTTTTTGGGTGTTTAGACATATGTATATTAGGTGAGCAATATTTTTTCAGATATGAATCAGATTTTTTCAAATTTTTTTTTTGTTGTTGTTGTTGCTAATATCTCATGTAATTTTTTCAAATGCCTATCTCTAATTAACTCTAATTTCTTTTACATTTTTCATTCAATACCTATTCGAGTCATGTATTTTAGGTGAGCAATATTTTCTCATATATGAATCCGAATTTTTCATGTTTTTTATTGTTGCTGTTGCTAATCTCTCATGTAAATTTTTCAAATGCCTTTCTCTAATTAACTCTAATTTCTTTTACATTTTTGATTCAATACCTATTAGAGTCATATGTATTTCAGGTGAGCACTATTTTCTTGAATATGAATCTAATTTTATCATTTTTTTTGCTGTTGTTGTTGCTAAAATCTCATGTAAATTTTTCAAATGCCTTTCTCTAATTTCTTTTTACATTTTTCATTCAATATCTATTAGAGTCGTGTATTTTAGGTGAACAATATTTTCTCAAATATGAATCCGATTTTTTCATTTTTTTTGTTGTTGTTGGTGGTGCTGCTAATATCTCATGTAAATTTTTCAAATGTCTTTCTCTAATTAACTCTAATTTCTTTACATTTTTCATTCAATACCTATTAGAGTCAAATGTATTTTAGGTGAGCAATATTTTCTCTTATATGAATCCGATTTTTAATTTATTTCTGTTGCTGTTGCTAATATTTTAGTTAAATTTTTCAAATGTCTTTCTCTAATTTCATTTTACATTTATCATTCAGCAATATTTTCTCAAATATGAATCCGATTTTTTCATTTTTGTTGTTTTTGTTGTTGCTAATATCTCAAGTAAGTTTTTCAAATGCCTTTCTCTAATTAACTCTAATTTCTTTACATTTTTCATTCAATACCTATTAGAGTCATATGTATTTTAGGTGAGCAATATTTTCTCAGATATGAATCCTATTTTTTCATTTTTCTTTTCTGTTGTTGCTAATATCTCATGTAAATTTTTCGAATGCCTTTCTCTAATTTCTTTTTACATTTTTCATTCAATACCTATTAAAGTCATATGTATTTTAGGTGAAAAATATTTTCTCAGATATGAATCCAATTTTTTCATTTTTGTTGTTAATATCTCATGTAAGTTTTTCAAATGCCTTTCTCTAATTAACTCTAATTTCTTTACATTTTTCATTCAATACCTATTAAAGTCATATGTATTTTAGGTGAGCAATATTTTCTCAGATATGAATCAGATTTTTTCATTTTTTCTTCTTCTGTTGTTGCTAATATCTCATGTAAATTTTTCGAATGCCTTTCTCTAATTTCTTTTTACATTTTTCATTCAATACCTATTAAAGTCATATGTATTTTAGGTGAGAAATATTTTCTCAGATATGAATCCAATTTTTTCATTTTTTTTCTGTTGTTGCTGCTAATATCTCATGTAAATTTTTCAAATGCCTTTCTCTAATTAACTCTAATTTCTTTTACGTTTTTATTCAATACCTAATAGAGTTATATGTATTTTAGGTGAGCAATGTTTTTCTCATAAATAAATTTAATTATGCGTTTTCTTGCTATAATATATTTCTCCAAATTCATACTGTCCATATTTTAGGTCTGCAATATTTTCCCCTAAAAAAAAAATTATTCTACTTTAATTTTTTCTGAAGGGGTATTCTACTTTAATAGTCATGCGTTTTCGTTCAACGATATATCTCTTCAATTTCATATTATCCATGTTGTGTTTGGAAAGTATTTTTTGTCCATAATTGTGTTGATTCCATTTTATTCTTAATTATAAATATGCTTTTGAAACTGATTTTGTCATTTAAAGATAAATTATTTGCAGTATCCACTAAGGTTTTGCAACTTGCATGGTAGTTAATTAAGCCTGGAACAAAAAATGGCAACATTCAGAAGAAAAAATCAAATAAAAAAATACAGCTAACATGCTTTAGGAAAAAGAGAAAAGAATTAAAGAGACAACAGTTTAAAAGATCGAGGGTGCTGGGATTCGAGCCCAAGTCTCCACGGCAACAACATGGAATTCTTACTACTAAACTACAACCAAATTTGGTTACAATTGTTGACATTTAAAAAATTATAATTCATAATATTGCTTTCGAACAAACAGTTTCATGTTATTAGGTAATAATTATTATAATAATAATAATACAAAAAAAATGTGTAAGTTAATTTTATAAAACTCGATTAAATAAAAATATTATAAAACTCGAGTAATATATTAGTGCACAAGACATAGAGAGAAGACATGTAGATGTCGTCGAACGAAGAGTATATTAGGAGAATCAAGTCAAAAGAGGTAGAGGAAGACATATGAAAACTATCAGAGAAACTATTAGAAAAAATTTAAAGGTTAATGAGTTGGATCCAAATATGATTTATGCTAGGACATTATGGCGTAATTTGATCAATGTAGTCGACCCCACTTAATGGGTTAAGGCATGATTGTTTGTTTGTAATATATTCGTGCACTAAATTTATCCGTGTGTTTTTAAAATAACTAATTGTATTGATCAAAAGATGGAAACACATTAAGTGCCACTATGACTAAAATACAATGAGGAGTCTCTTCAATCCATACAAAATCAGTTAGAGAAGAAATAACAAACTTTGCTAAATAATGAGCCGTTCTTGTTTCTCACTTTCCACATTTCATGACAAATATAACAAGAATGAGTTGGAGCGCTTATGTTCTACCCCCTCATGCATAATCGTTTGTTCAAACCATTCCCTTTTATTGAATAATTCATTTCGAACCGGAAGACGACTATGGGGGATACACCACAAAAGATGCACATGTCTTGGAATAGTTTTTATCTTTCAAAGTTTTAACTAGACATTACTCGCTTGCGGGATGACATATTGGTTGGAGTTTAAATTTTCATTTCTTCTCTTTAAAAACCTATATGTTGACTTTACCGCGAAAATTTCATTTTTATTCGCTCCATAAATAAAACTATCTTGCTTCCCATCAAATGGTAGGGAAATTTATATTAATTGTTTTACTTCGAATGGAAGAAAAATATCATTGATAATCTGTACATCCCCCC